>Ga0209237_1000366_pt1 | contig 25002 bp, 27 predicted proteins | sample GraSoi013_1_40cm_2_FD_185820 | JGI IMG/M metagenome (GOLD analysis project Ga0209237, IMG submission 185820) | Grasslands soil microbial communities from the Angelo Coastal Reserve, California, USA - Sample 10_02_2013_1_40cm (SPAdes) (version 2) | ecosystem: Environmental > Terrestrial > Soil >...
TGTCGAGTTGTGGAGTAGGTGACCGGTTCTATAGGTTCTCCGCTGTCCGTACCTGGACGCTATCGCTGTTCTTATTCTCGCATCGTCCCGGGTGAAAGAGGCGACGATACGGACGGTAGTGTTGGCTATTCTCACACACTTCGAGAGATCATAGTAACGCGTCTCCTGGTCGTTTCCAACCGTGAGATTACGAAGATTACGGTCCACACCTATCGTGGAGGCGCATTCTATTCTGGGAGTGTCGCGGGCGATGCAGAGGCTCAGTCTGCTCGTGGTAAGGGTGAAAGAGCGGACCTTGACTCCTGGTTGAGATATGACCTGTAGCGTACGTTTGGTTAAGGGTATGCTGAATCGTTTCCCTCTCGAGATCGGAATGTGCAAGTGCCTGTTCTCTATCTTGAACCCGTAGCAGGAGACGAGCTGCTGTCTGAAGGCGTACGGGGTCCTAGTGGCGTAGCCTCTCCGGATAGACTTCTTCCGAGCGGCCAGTATTCCTGCGGCGCGTGATATCGCGCAGAGCTTGTAGTAGCTGGGAGAATTGTACTGGGCGAGCTGGTTGTAGGAGAGCAGTGAGAGCTTTCTCAGTGAGGACGCGTCGTTCGCCATGCCTATCCGTAGTGACTCGTTGACCATCTTCTTGAACACCTTCAGTAACCCTAGAACTTCGCTTGAGGAAACGTAGTATTGCCAGACCGATTTGACGGCCAACACGATAAACAACGAGAGCCAACTCCCAGGTATAAGACGGAGAGGCATCCGACGGTAAGTTAACAGAACCCCTCTGTCCACAACGTTTGCCTAGCCGGTAATGGATCGTAGGAGGAGCAGAATGTTTCGCTTCCGCTCGCGCATCCTCCGTTTACTGTAATTGTACCACTCCGGTCCGTAAGGAACGTACTCGCTGACTCGATATCCTTCCTCGATCAAAGTTGGCTTGATATCATCTCGGATCCCCTTCAACAATTGAAGCTCGAAGTCTATTTTCTGACCTTTCGCAAGTTCGCTCGCCTTGTCAATGAGCTTTCCATCATGCGTCCCTATAGCAAACCGACCTCTTCCCTCAAAGAGCATAGTCATGAGCTTGACATAGTTAGCGTCGACATCACTTCTCTTCTTGTAAGCCAACTCTGCGCTCTCTGGGTAGGCACCCTTCACCAGCCGGATTATTCCACCACGAGGAATGAGGTCTTTTAGATCAGACTCTGTCCGTTTCATGTTCGCCTGCAAACAGACCCCCAATTGCCGATGGCTAGGAAGAATTTCCCTGTAGGTCCTCAGCGTCTCCTCGGTGTAAGGGGAATTTTCCATGTCTATCCAGACAAACTCCTCATATGCTTCGGCTCTTTCAATAATCCGTAGCAGGTTCGCGTTGTAGAGAGAAGGATTTGCGGCAAGCCCAAGCTGAGATGGTTTTACGGAAATCGTGCCGTCAATTTTCTCTGCTTGTATCCGGTCGAGAAGTTTGAGGTATTCTTCCGTGTATCCTTGAATCAGCTTCTCGTCGGGAGTGTGTTCGCCTAGCCGGTTGAGGATTACTCTGAGCTTTCTGTTGTTTGCATCCTTGGCGGCTCTGATCGCGTCTTCGAGCGTGTATCCTGCTATCCATCGTTTTGCGACGCGGTAGAGGAGTCTTTCAGTTAGCCCTGGCATCTAGAATACTGCCTCTAGAACCTTCAGCGCGATAGGGTATTCTTCAGCCCCGGAGGCGTCTCTCGCAATCGACGGCAAATCCGCTCTCTTGATTCCATAGTCGCTGAGTCTCTTGGCGAGACCGAGGTCTTTGACCAGCTCTTCCACCCGTTCGGCCGCTGACAGAGCGAGTTTGCTCTGGCTGAGCCCTTTTGGATCTTGTCCTGCTGCTTGCGCGATCAAAGCTAGCCTGTCCGGATGTTCCTGCGCCTGGTGCCTCATTACCTGGGCCAATGTTAGACAGGACGTAATCCCGTGAGGGATGTCCCAGGTAGCACCGATCACACGTCCTATTGCATGACTCAATCCGGTCCCGACGCTTTGCACCCCAGCGAACGACATCCATGCCGCCATTTGACATGCTAGCCGAGCCCCTATTTCTGTAGGATTGTCGGTAGAGCTCTTGAGATTGTGGAAAAGGAGCTTGATAGACTCGAGTGCAAGAGTGTCGACGTAAGCCTGGTGCCTGGGGGAGTAGATGGATTCGACCGCGTGGTCGAGACTCCGGATTCCCGTACAAGCCCAGAGCCATGATGGGGTATCAAGAGTGAGTTTCGGGTCGAGGAAGACAAAGCGTGGAACGAGCCGTGGATCACGGACTCCACTCTTTCTCTTTGAGGTATCGTCTGTCATTCCAGCTAGGTGTGAGAATTCTGCGGCTGAGAGTGTTGTGGGAATCGCGAGGTGAGGAATGATGGGTTTGGCGAAGTTGTCTGAGAGCTCTTTCACAACAACCTTTGTGGAGTCAATAGGGCTACCGCCTCCAAGGCTGATCAGAGAATCAGCCCTTGCCTTCTCCGCTTCACTGATTGCTTGCTTTATGTCGCTAATTGGAGCATGCTGCTTGATGCTGGAGAAGACACGGACGAGCTTTCGTCCCGATGCCTTCTCGACCGTGTCTACAAGTCTTGTCTTCTCGGCAATGGTATGTCCTGTTATGATGAATGGACGTTGTGATTTGATTTTGTCAAGCTCTTCGGCTAACCGTGCGATTGACCCGGGTCCAAAATGGACCCTCTCGATGGGCAGGTAGGAATATTCGCCGCTGACGACTTGCGTGTTTGACAGAGCGTCCAGCTTCGGATTTGGAAGAGTGGAGTCGGTCTATTTCTTGGCCGGTGTTTGCCAGCTGAAGGGATAGTTGGGATCGTCCAGCTTCTCAGCGATCGAAGTCACCTTCAACGGCTTCTTGGTCTCGATCATAATCGCTAGCTCGTTGGTGGAGTCTTTCCCTAAACTTGCTTCCACAGCTCCTGGTTGGGGGCCGTGGTGTACTCCTCTGCGGTGGAGTGTGAATGATCCTACTTCGATTCCTCGGCGGCTGCTGAAGTCTCCGCTGACGTAATAGAGGACTTCGTCACTGTCGATGTTGCTGTGGTTATATGGTACTGGTATGGCTTGAGGGTGGTAGTCGAGTTTTCGTGGGACGAAAGATAGCACGTCGAATCCTGGCGCTTCGAAGGTCTGGTGGACTGGTGGTGGCTGGTGAACGCGACCGGTTAGGGGTTCGAAATCGTTGACGTTGAAGATCCATGGATAGAGATAGCCGTCCCATCCGACAACGTCGATAGGGTGATAGTCGAAAACGTATGACATGAGCGTGTTGTCGATCTTGACTCGGACCTCGAATTCTCCAGAATCACTGTGTGGGACAAGTTTCTCGGGCCGACGGAAGTCTCTGTCGGCGTACGGTGCCAGCTCTGTCAGCTGACCGTAGTCGTTTCTGTACCGTTTGGGAACTTCGATGGGTCCCGCGGATTCAGTTACCATGAACCGATTGTCTCTCCCGTCTAAGGAGATCCTGTAAGTGGTTCCTCGCGGGACAATCATGTAGTCTCCCTCGTGGAAGGGTAGGATTCCGAAGACAGATTCCAGGCTTCCCTTTCCTTCGTGGATGAAGTATAGCTCGTCTCCTTGGGCGTTTCTGAAGAACCAGTCCATGCCGTGGGAAGGTCGGACTGTTGAGACGAACACGTCGTCATTGTAGAAGATTGCTTGGCGTCCTTCGACCGGGTCCTTTGCCAACTCAGAGTTCTTGGTCCGTACGTGGTGATGGCGGTGGAGGTCGGGTTGCCACCGGGTTATCGCGAGGTCTTTCAGCTTCTTGATGTGGGACACTCTTGTAGGGGGATTGATGTGGTAGAGCGTCGAGTAGACTCCAGAGAATGCCTCCGTCCCGAATATCTCTTCCTGGTATAATGAGCCGTCTGGCTTTCGGAACTGGGTATGCCTCTTGGCGGGAAGTTTGCCAAGGCTGTAATAACTGGGCAAATTCGGTCACTGTGAGCTTTTCTCGGGGCGTATAACTTTGTTTCTCAGCACTCCAAGTCTTTCAATCTCAAGCTCCACCATGTCTCCGGGTTTTAGCCAGGGATGAACCTCAAGTCCGAGTTCTAGGAGAGACCCTGTTCCAACGGTCCCCGATCCGAACACTTCTCCCGGCTGGAGCTGGACGGATTGTGATGCACGGGCTATCATCTGTGGGAAGGTCCAGTGCATCTTGTCCATGTTTCCCGTTGACAGTTGTTTATCATTGACTTTGGCGGTCATTTTGAGGTTGAACTTTCCCGGGCTGGTCCTCCGATCGTGCAGCTCGTCAGGTGTGACGAGCCATGGTCCCAGGGAGGTAGCGAAGTCCTTTGCCTTAGCTGGGCCGAGCCCGATTTTCATCTCGCCCACCTGGACGTCTCGTGCGCTCCAATCGTTCATTATGGTGTAGCCTGCGATGTGGGATTCGGCTTCGGCTTCAGGTATGTTGATTCCGCCTCGCCCGATTACACAGGCAATCTCAAGCTCGTAGTCAAGCGTCTTAGTGTAGGAGGGATAGGGTATGTCCGCTTCGGGGCCATAGATTACATGCGGGTTTGAGTAATAGAAGGCTGGAAACTCGTACCATTCTTGAGGCATCGGCAGGCCTCGCCGGGCTCGTGCAGCCTTGACGTGATCTTCGAATGCGTAGAAATCTCGGAGAGTGGCCGGGTCTGGAATCGGAGCCTTGATCCCGGCATCTACGGTTCGGGTCATGAATCGGTGAACATGCTCAGGGGCAACTCTGTTGAAGATGCGCCACGACAGGGATTGAAGATCATCCAGGAGTTTAGGACTCTTGGATAGAGTCTGTTGAATCGTCGCATCTGCCGGAAGATTTCGAATTGAACGTGGAGCGGGAATCTTCAGCTTCTCAGCGATGATGGTAATTCGATCGATGCCTAGTATCCATTCTCCCCACAACAGCCCAGTACGAGTCTTGTTCGGCGCTTTCTTTGTGCTGTAGGCTACCAGTTTCATCTGGGACTAGAGGTTTCCCCGTTTCGCCTGTTCCGCTTCTATGGATTGGAACAGGGCCTTGAAGTTGCCTTTTCCGAAGGACTCGCTTCCCTTTCTCTGGATCAGTTCGAAGAAGAGTGTGGGCCGGTCTTGCAGGGGTTTGGTGAATATCTGGAGCATGTAGCCCTTCTCATCTTTGTCCACTAGTATGCCTAGTCGTTTGAGATCGTCAATTCTCTCCGAGATTCCCCCGACTCGTTTGGGAAGTTCCGTGTAGTAGCTGTCAGGCGTTCGCAAGAATTCTATTCCCCGCTCGGCTAATCTTGCGACGGTGGCAACGAGATCATCTGTGGAAATTGCGAGGTGTTGGACCCCTGCGCCTTTGAAGTAATCCAGATATTCTTGTATCTGCGACTTTCTTTTTCCCGCGGCCGGCTCGTTGATGGGGAACTTGACCGTCCCAGTTGGGTTGCGCATGACTTTGGAGCGGAGGGCGGAGTATTCTGTGCTGATGTCTTTGTCGTCAAAACTGATGAGCTGGGTGAACCCGAAAACGTTTCCGTAGAATTCTACCCAATAGTCCATTTTTCCTTCTTCGACGTTCGCGACGACGTGGTCGACGTGTTTCAGCCCGACAGATTCTTCCTTGCCCTGGAATGGCACATATCCGGGGGCGAATATTCCCCGGTAGTCGTGACGCTCAATGAACGTGTGAACCGTATCTCCATAGGCCGCTATCGCAGCGCCTCGTATGGTACCGTGATCGTCCTTGAGGATCTTGGGAGCCTGTATTCCTTTGGCGCCGCGCCGAACGGCTTCCTTGTATGTCCAGTCAACATCTTTGACCCGCATGGCAACGTCGGCTACCCCGTCTCCATGGGTGATCACATACCTGGAAATCGGATGGTCTGGGATCAGGGAGGAGGTGAGTAGAAGCCGGATGTCCCCCTGCTGCATAAGATAGGATGTCTTGTCTTTGACTCCGGTTTCAGGTCCACTATATGCAACGGGTGAAAAACCAAAACCATTCTTGTAAAAGTAACTTGCCTGCTTCGCGTTTCCAACGTATAGCTCGACGTAATCTATTCCTTCTATAGGCAACGCGTCGTTCTTCAATTTGAATCGAAAGAGGGGTGATCTATGTTGAACCTTTTAACCTATTTCTTGGCTACCGAGATGGAGGGTACTAGGTAGACAGTAGGTTTGTCGCCTAATAACACCGTTTCTCTTCGAGACGTTCTATTGCTTAGTTAGAGGAGATTATCGGAGAAGAAGCCGAGGATGAGTTTCTCGACTTCGTCCGGTGCATCCTCCGGGACAAAGTGGCCTGCCTTCACCTGGATCAACTTTGCAGATGGAATCATCTTGGCGACTCTCTCAGCATACGTTGGGGATGATTTTCCCGTTCCCCAGATCACCAGGGTCGGAACTTTCAGCCGAGAGAGCCCCTGCTCTATCTCTTTCATTGGCTTGAAGCTGGGATGGGTGGGCGAGTCCGGGAACATTCTCGGAAATGCTTGGTAGGCTTTCTTCGCCTCGTCATCGGGGAATGGTGCCCAGTAAGCTTCCATGGCACTCTCTGTGATGTATTCGGGATGAACGGATGATTCCTTGATTATCGCGGGAGTGATTTTCGCCGCCACTTGGGGGGGAAGACGATAGTCTGAGGTGAGGAAAGTGTTCATGATGACCAGACCCGCGACGTTTTGCGGGTGGCGTATCACATACTGCATCGCGAGGGGTCCTCCCCAGTCGTGTAGGATTAGGATTAGATTCCTCAGTCCGAGAGATTCGATGTAGCTAGAAACTATCCTCGCATGATGAGGGAAATCGTGAAGGTCTGGGTTTGGTTTCTCTGATTTTCCGAAGCCCATCAGGTCGAATGCAAGAGCTCGGTGACCGGACTCGGTAATAGCTGGGACGAGGCGTCTCCACATGTATGACCAAGCCGGGTTGCCGTGAACCATTACAACTGGACGCGTACCGGATCCCTCGTCTACGTAGTGGATCGCTAGCCCGTCTAAGTGCAGCCATCTCTCAGCGAAGGGCCATCCTTCAAAGTATGGCCAGCCTTGTCGGATCATCTACAAGCCTCTCGTAAACAGCCTGTTCGTTGACGAGATGCGCTGCCCTGTTATGATATAGGGATTTAGTAGCTTGTGGCCCTCGCTTGAAGTATCGAGTTGTTAACCCTGCCCGGAGATTACCTCGAGGATTTCTCAAACACTCTGACATTACTTCCAGGCTCGGGATGTCAGGATCTGGAGGAGAAACTGTAATATTGCGTTGCCAGCGCAACTCCGTTTGAGCTGACAGATCATGGACTGGGGAATGAAGAACCGGCTTTCACGAATAATCAAGCCTGAAACGGGCAGAACGGTTATGCTTGCTGTGGACCATGGCTACTTCATGGGTCCTACCCACAATCTGGAGGAGCCTCGCAAGACGATCGAGCCTCTATTGGCATTCTCTGACGCAATAATGTGCACCCGTGGAGTGCTCCGGACCTCCATTGATCCAAGATCCAACGTTCCTATTGTCCTTCGAGTTTCGGGTGGAGCTAGCATTGTCGGGGATTCTCTGACCAACGAGGCTATCACAACTTCGGTCCGGGACGCGATTCGGTTGAACGTGGCGGCAATGGCCTTATCGATCTTTGTCGGGTCGGCTCACGAGCATCAGACACTGACGAACCTTGGCAGGCTCGTAAACGAAGGAGAAGAACACGGTATTCCAGTTCTCGCCGTTACTGCGGTGGGCAAGGAGCTGGAGAAACGTGACGCGCGCTATCTTGCTCTGGCTTGTAGAATCGCCGCGGAGCTGGGTGCCCATTTTGTCAAGACATACTATTGCGAGGATTTTGGAAAAGTTGTCAGAGGCTGTCCAGTTCCTTTGGTTGTAGCGGGAGGACCCAAACTAGAGACAGAGCTAGACGCGTTTCAGCTCGCCCATGACGCGATTCGAGAGGGGGCGGTGGGCGTTGATATGGGACGGAACATCTGGCAGTCCGAGCATCCCGTGCCAATGATAAGGGCGATCCGGGAGATAGTTCACGGAGGCACATCAGTGAGAGAAGCCCAGGAAGTCTACAGCCAATCAAAGAATACCAAAGCTGCAGTAATCGTAAGGCCATCCACTGCACGATAGTGGTCAGGGGAGATTATTCATAACTAGGAAGCTGTACTGGGAAGAACCCTATTCCAAGGAGTTCGTTGCCAGGGTAGTTTCGGTCGAAGGGCAAGCGATTGTTCTAGACCAGACCCTCTTCTACCCACGCGGTGGCGGTGTGGCCTGTGACACCGGGATCCTGAACGCGTCAAAGGTCCAGGAGACAACAAAAACTGAGGACAAGATATTTCACACGCTCGAATCGTCTGCATCTCTGAAAGTGGGGGACAAGGTGACAGGACAGGTCGATTGGGAGAGGAGACATAGACTGATGAAAATGCATACTGCAGGTCATCTTCTCAGCTCCTTGTTCTATTCCAGAGCCAACTGTCGAATAACAGGGAATCAGATCGATGTTGACCGGTCGAGGATGGACTTCAATCTGGAATCGTTCGACCGGACCCAGATCGAAGGGTATGTGGCAGAAGCAAACGAACTTATCAGAAAAGACGCACCGGTCAAGACTTACTTTCTGAAACGAGAAGAAGCTCTCAAGCTCCCAGACATGGTCAAGCTTGCCGAGGCTGCGCCACCAGCTGAAGCCCAGCTTAGAATTGTCGAGATCGAAGGTGTAGACCGGCAAGCAGACGGAGGACTGCACGTATCTCATCTGAAAGAGATTGGACAAATCCAGTTACTAAAGCTGGAGAACAAAGGAAAAACAAACAGAAGGCTGTATTACGATATACAAAGCCGCGCCGAGTGAAGGTTAGGCAAGTCTCATTCGGTTCCCGAGCGACGTCACCACTTCTCGTAGTGGACAAAATCTCTCACTGACCGTCTTCCACGTTTCAACGACCGCGAGGGAACCTCACTGGCTAAGTCTGGGTAGCCTAGCGATAGAACCCCGACAGGCTCGTAGTGTTCTGGTATCCCTAGCTCCCTTCTCAGAATGATTGGTTTGAAGATTCCAACGCTGCCGGCGAAAGATGCGGCGAGCCCCTCGCTCACAGCTGCTAGGAAAACTAGCATACAGCTGCAGCCGACGTCAAAATACCAGAAAGGGACGGGCCAGTCGATCTCTTTTCCTCCCGAGCGGATCTTATCGGGCTCTCGATAGCGTTCGTGCACGACCTTCTCGCTAACACATGGTATTAGTAGAACGGGGGCGTCGCTTCTTAGATCTCTCAGCTTGCGTATCCTTTTTCGTCTCTCTTTTTCGGTGACGGCCACGAATGCAACTTCCTGGCTGTACCCTGCGCTGGGATAGTGTTGGGCAATGGTTAGGATCCGGTCAATCTTTTCCTTCGGTACAGGGTCTGGTTTGAACGCCCGGATCATTCTACGTTCTAGGATAGTTCTCATGAAGTCCATGATTGGCGAACCTTGGCCTTGGACCTCTTCAAAAGCATGCCTCGAGAAGTCGCGGGTTTTTATCCGGCCCCTTTTCGATCTCTCAGCAAACTACGTGCTGGTGTTTCCTTTGGGTTTGCAATCTAGGGTTGGTTGTCCACGATAACGTTTGACAAAGCCGGAAAGCGTTTCGGCAACCTTGACGCTGTGAAAGATTTCTCGATAACCATCAAGGACGAAGAGATTCTTGGGCTCCTAGGTCCGAACGGTGCTGGAAAGACCACTCTTATGCTCATGATGGGAACAGTGTACCGCCCGACAAGCGGGACGATAACCGTCAACGGATACGATGTGGTAAAGCACCCTAACGAGGTCAGGAAGAGCATCGGAATCGCTTTCCAGGACCCGCGGGTAGATGGTATCCTTAGCGGGTTCGACGTGCTGAACTGGCACCTCAAAATGACCACGACCCTCGACAAGGACGAGCGCCGAGGGAAAGTTGAGAATGTTCTGAAATCTCTCGACCTTTGGGATGCGCGGAAGAAACGGACCTGGCTGATGAGTGGGGGAATGAAGAAGAAGATAGAGGATGCGAAGATCCTTGTTCAGAGGCCCAGTATCGCAGTATTCGACGAGCCTACGGCGTTCCTAGACGTTCCAAGCAGGCTGTTGGTCTGGAAAATGATCCGCGAGCTACGAGACGAGGGGTCAACTGTCATCGTGGCCACGAACATGATGGACGAGGCTGAACGTCTCTCCGAGAGAGTTGCAATAGTCAACAAAGGCAAGCTAGTCGCAAGTGAAACCCCGGAACAGCTGAAGAGCACTGTAAAGGGCGGAGAAGTGCTAGAACTAACGCTGAATGATGGGTCCGAATTCAAGCCTGAATTGTTGAAGGAATTCCCAGAGGTCCACGATGTCAAGAAGCAAGACAATAAGATCATGGTGTTCCTCAACTCTGGAACTCTTCTTCTTCCCAAGATAGTTGACACACTCAGCGCTGAAGGGTTCAAGATCGAGAGCGTCCGGCTGAAGGAGGTCAGTCTGGAAGATGTCTTCCTCACCTACACTGGCCAGCGACTCGAGTAGTACGCCCTTACCTCGGGAATCGCCGACCCGTCTTGTATTTCAGATGGCCCTGCGAGACGTATCGGTCCTCTTTAGGACACCTTGGATAATCATCACTCGAAGCTTGGCATTCGTAATCCAGCTCTTCGTATTCGCCTTCCTCATCAGCGGACTAATTCACATTCCAGGTCTCAACTTCTTCCAATACTACGCGGTCGGAAGCGTGGTTGCAACAATCGCCTCCATATCTTTCGTTATAGGGTATGATATTTTCGAAGAAGCCGAAGAGGGAGTACTGGATTATCTGCTGACGCTCCCGATCTCAAGGCGACAGTTCATAGTTGGTCGAGCTCTTGGTGGGGCGATGAGAGCCATAATCTACATCATTCCGATGTTCCTCGTCGTCGCTTTCATCGAAGGATTCGCACAACCCCTCTCTATCCTCTCAGCACTCCTCTCTCTCTTCCTGTTGGCCTTCGGTGTTACTGGTATGTCGATAACTGTGGCTGTGAGCGTGAAGAGCGCTAACAGATTTGACGTCGTCCTTGCTCTCCTTGAACTCGCGGTCTCGAGGGCAAGCACCGCACTCTATCCGATCGCTTTCATGCCGCTGTATGTTTCGGTTTTCGCTCCGTTCTCGCCGGTTTCGTTTGCCGCCGATAGTGCACGTGCGTCTCTCGTCGGGTTCACTCTCGATCTGCCTGCGATTGCAGGGCTCGTCGCGTTTGTAGTGGTATTCCTTGGCTTAGGGGCCGCATTCTATTTCCGCCGTCTCGAGGGAGGAATTTACTCTTGAGCAACACTCGACTGATCCCTCTGATCATTGAGAGAGACGTACGGATTCTTTTCTCCGACGCGTTTCTAGTCGCCATAATGTTCGCGAACTTTGCGATTGACCTATTTGTGACAGCCGCGACCTTCGGCCGGCTCGTTACAGGGCAAGGCGCGAACTATTTCCTCTTCATTGCACCTGGTTCGAATCTCATAACGGCCATGGTTGCCGCTTTCCAGTCAGGGAGAGATGTCTGGCGAGAGAAGTACATCAAAGATCTGACCTCGTACCTGCTTACTCTTCCAGTGCAGAGGCCTGTTCTCGCTTTCTCAAGGGTCCTGGGTGGGGTTGTCAGGAGTGTGATCGCGACTTTTCCAGGAACGCTTGTCATCTGCTACCTCTACGGGATACTTTTCACGCCAAAGGTCTTCGTAGCCTACTCGATCGTTGGCCTCTTCTCTCTGGGAATCGTCGGCCTTTCCATGGCCGTATCCGCTTTCTCTTCAAGCATAGAGATGTGGGTCACTATCAGAAGCGTGATCCAGCTTTACCTGTCCTTTCTCAGCACTCTGTTCTATTCAGTGAGCGTGTTTCCCCGTTTCCTTGGCCCGATCGTATCGTCAAACCCTATGACGTGGGCCATTCAGGCGTTCCGGCAACTATCGCCCATTTCTTTTGCACAAGCTCCTGCGGGCGATTCACTGGGGTCGATCTTGATCCTTGCCGGTCCCTCGCTGGCGTTTGCCTTGCTCGGAACCATCTGCTACATATGGTACTCGAAGCTATAGTAGGCCCAAAGCCCCTTTAGTTCAATTTGCGACTATCCATCCAAGCTAGCCATGATAGGATTCCCTGACAGTTTCCTCCCGTGGACCGCTGCGACTCTGATTCCCGCATTTTTGGGGCTTCTTCTAATCGTGTCAGCCGAAAGGATACTGGACGCAATATTTAGCATGTTGAAGAGAGCCCTGAATCGAATCAAATCCTTCTTTCGGAGAACGTCATTGAAGGCCGACCCCGGAGTCACGCCCTCTGCTCGACACGCTAGGACGCCGAAATACCTGTCTGCCTTTGGGTTGGGCATCTTTCTATGGTTTTTCGTCGACACGATCGGCGGCGCAGCAAGTCTTGATGTTGTCGACGCCTTCTCCGCGAGCTGGGCCCAGATTGCAACGGTTGGGCTCTTTGTGGTAGGCCTGATAGTGTTCTTTTCAGTTGATCGTAATCGGAATATTTTCTCCCCTCAGTTAGCAGTTGGAAAGTATGGACTTGCAATCCCTTTACTAGTTGCGGCGTCAGTGGGAATTCATGGGCTAGGCGAGGGGGCAGCCTTTGGCGCACTTGCCTCCCAAACAACCAGCGCAACATTGCTAGATGCATTTGCGGGGCCTACAGGCGGAGGATTGACCGCCGCTGTGGCATACGTCTTGCACAAAGCGCTCGAACCAATGATGATAGGTGCTTGCTACTTCGCATACGCCTGGGATCATGGTAGGAGGCCCGCGGGCTACCTGAGAGATCTTCTCTTGCTGAGCATCGCGTTCGCGATTCCCTCGCTTATCGGTGCCGCCAGCGGCTACTACCTAGCTTACAACACCAGCTATTTCTATGCCCTTGGAACCGGAACGTCGATCTACGCCGGCGTAAGGCTCGCCGGACCATTGTTCAACAACGCGCAACCAGGAAGCTCCCGAGAGTCGATCAAGATGGCTTTCTTCCTGGCGTTCGGCCTTCTAGTAATCTACTTCGCGGCCTTGTTCCACTCGGGCTGAGTCCTAAGTTCCTGAATTGATGAGTCTATCCTAATGGCAATTAGGAGACTCTTGGGATCTTCCTAAGATCCGGTCTTGCGAACACGATTCCTAGCTTCGCAACTTTTGTTAGTCCTTGCCTAAATCACAAGAAGCTTAACGCTTCTCAGCTTTCTTTCCTTCTGGAAAGCGCTGGTCATGGAGGCTATCTTCTTCCCCTCTCCTTCCAGAAGAAAGAGTTCGAAGCAGTTGTTTTGGCCCATCTTATTGTGAATGTGTGTTCGCACGATATTATCGTAAGCATGTTTCAACCGAGTGATCGGCTCTTCGTTCGATTCATCATGTGTAACCACGAGAATCGCGGTCACCCTGCCGGCCAGCGATCCCTTCTCTCTAGAGTCGGATAGCAGGAGGCGGATTGCAGCCCTGACTACGTCAGATCTTCCAGCGTATCCCTGAGATTCCTGAATCACATTCATAAAATCGATGAGTTCGCTCGGTAGTGAGACGCTAACGATCGGCATTTACGGGTCCCCGTATGCTAATAACTTTCAACCTCTCTCTTATATCAGTCTTATTAAATTCCAGAAAATACTTAATAATTCCATCTCCATCTCGCTCGCTGTGATCCTCCTCATTCCTGAATGGATTGTTCTTTTGTTTGGTTCTCTGGCGCTTGGAATGCTCCACGGAGTGATTCCGGACGAACACACATGGCCTATCACATTCAGCTACTCTGTCGGTTCAGCCACGGGGAGAGGTGGGATGCTCTCAGGCGTGTTCTTCGCCTCGGCGTTTACTCTTCAACGCGCGATTATGGCTCAGCTTGTCTACTTTGCTCTCGCCAGCTATCTCGCCTTCGATGAAAGTTTGAACGCTGCAGTCTACGTGGCCGTCGGAATCGCCATGGCGATTGCGGGATATCTGATATTGTCTGGGAGGTTGCCGTCCTGGCACCCTCTGGCTCGATTCTTGCGCACTCGTGGTAGGACACATTATGACGAGCACGGCGTCTCAAGACGAGTTCCCATACACTGGTGTGTGATCCATGGCTTCATCGCAGGGTTCGGCGTCGACACAGGCTTGTTCACGACCTTCATCTATCTGGTCGCCGTTCCAGCCATGCCTGCTGCATATCTCGGGTTCGCGCCCGGAGCAGCATTCGGATTTGGGACACTGATTGTGTTGCTTGCAATCGGCTCGGTCTTTGGCGGCATCCTCCAGATCGCAAAGAAATGGGGTCCCGAGCGAGTCCAGCTCTTTGGCACAAGAGCGGGAGCACGAAGCTTACTCTACGGTGGGATAATTTTCATCATCGCTGGAATACTCTTCCGAACCGGCATCCAGAACACAATTCCGCTGGACTTTGGAAATCTGATAGTTCTCTCGTTCATGGTTGCCGTAATCATCCCGGTAATGATTTTCACATGGAAGGAGATCAAGAGGATCCCCTCCTCAGATACTCTTCCAGTTCCCGACGGATCTCTATGATCTCACCTCAATTATTTTTCGCATCAGATATGTTGGTGCGGGGGGTGGGATTTGAACCCCAGTTTACTAGTACATATGAACGCAAATTTCATTGGGCCACGAGTGGAAAGCCTACTCCTAGCCGTGGCGGGGTCAAGTGGGATTTGGTCCCGCACGTGAACATTTAGACCGTTTCCAGAAAGGAAAACGCTGACACGTAAACATGGTGAATGGTGCGGGGGGTATGCACTACACTATAGATGTAAATCGTCTACTATCTTTCAATCCCTAATTTTGCTGGCTAGATGGGCAGTCGCCCCATCACGACGCCACTGGTCGTCGTATGGCCCTTACTATCGAAGCAATCATCGTAGCCTGTCCCTACGTCCCTGCCATGAGGAGCCCTTAAGTACACAGGGATATACTAAGTACATGGGTATGTACTTAGGCATGTACTTTGACGAAGCACCCAAAACGAGTAGAAAGGACATATTCGACTACGCCGAGGAATTCCAAAAGCTCTCTGTCTCACTATCCGAAGGTAGAAGGCTAATCCAAATAAAAGGCAGAAGAAGATCCGGCAAAACTTCTCTGCTCTTGTCGTGCCTAAATGAACTCGACCGTCCATTCATCGTGCTCGATGGTAGAGCTTTCTCTTCTTCCCCTCAGGTCAGGCGCGAAGAGTTCGTTAAACTACTCGAGAACACTCTAAACGGTTTTCTGAAGAAAGAGAAAAAACTGCGACGAAAGATTGTCGACGCGCTCAAACACGTGCAGGGTCTTGAGGCAAGTACAGATGCCAGAGTCTCGCTCCGCTGGGGACCTGGGCCTGAAGACGCGGTCAGCATCTCTTCCATCATTGACGCGCTTTCGCACGAAGCGATCCAACAAAAAACGACATTCGTCATAGCGTTTGACGAAGCGCAGGAATTCAGGAAGGTAATGAAGTTTGATCTGACTAGCATACTAGCACACGGATACGACTACGCCAAAGGCCTCCAGTTCGTCGTCACTGGCTCCGAGGTAGGAATGCTCCATAACTTTCTTCGGCTCGATGAGCCCCAATCACCTCTCTACGGAAGAGCAACGGTCGAGATAGAACTATCTGGATTGAACGAAGAGCAAAGCAAAGAATTTCTCGAGAAAGGATTTGCGCAGATAAGGCTCAAAGTACGAGATGAGATGCTGGAAAGCGTACACCTACGCTTTGATGGAATAATCGGATGGCTTACCTACTGTGGGCTCAAGGCGATGGAGAAAAAGAAGCTGGATAAGAAGATAATCGACGAAGCTGCTGAGAAAGCTACTCGGCTAGTTGCACTGGAGTTCAAGAACTTTCTCAGGCTTTACAAATCAAACAGGTACAGTGTAGTGATGCGAAATCTAGCCAAAGGGAACACTACATGGGCAGACCTGAAGAGAGCCGTGGAGTCAAGAGAGGGCGTCACGATAGGCCAGGGCGAGATCACCAAACTGCTTTCTAATCTCGAGGACGCAGGTTTCGTAGCGAAAGGAAACGATGGCACCTACTTCATCGCAGATCCCATGGTCATTGAAGGGGCGTCAAAGGGGGTAATCTAGGCGGTGGTTAGTATATGGATATGTACTTAGTATATCTCCCTGCGAGGCTCGTGCGCCAAATTGACTAGAATCCACCCTCTTAAGCCGCTGCACCGTGTGGCGCACTAACCTTCAGGCTAGAATCGTAACCTGCTTTCTACTATCTTCTGTTCGCAGCCCCCGAGATGAATCGTCTATGTGGCGAATTACGACGTAGAGGGCGGTCATTACCGATTCATGTGCTAGCAAAATGGTGCGGGGGTGGGATTTGAACAGAAGAATCCGTCCTTAGAATACAATCAAGACGAGGTCTCATTCCCGGCGCCTGATTGACCCACGCTCGAGGTTCATCTTGAATACTGCACGATTTCCCTGTCTCTGCCAGAGCTAGGCTATGTGAAATTCACTCTCGAGGAATCTTGCGAGACCGTCTTTGGTGGAGTCCCACACAATCAGCAATCCCTCTCGTGGCAGTGGTTGAAGCAAAGCCTGAGGAAATTTCTGGCTGACCCAGTCAAGTACATGAATCGATTCTGCCATCTTCTGACTTAGGAAACTTGCGTAGTTGGAGCGAAGAGCCTCGGGAGGAAACTTTTCCTCCTTCAGAATCGAAAACAATAAGCCTTCTTCCTCTGGAGCCAAGATGCCTTCGGCGAAAGCAAAATCCGACCACAAACGCTTCCCTAATTCTAGAAAATCATCGACAAATGACTTGCGTTCGTCCAAGGACAGCATACGGAGCTCCTTGTTATCAAAACCCAACACAACCCAATATTGGTTCAGTCCATGATGCGTGTTTGCCGCGAGTGTTACTTGTTTGCCTGAGGGCCTTGTCCACTCGACCCAATCTAGAGTCGAACTTCCTTTCTTTAATGCCACACTCAGTTCTGCTAGCTTTCCCCTAAGGTCGTCTAGCGTTATCTCTTCAGTGCTCAGAAATGTGAGGTCAACTGTTTGTCCGAATCCTCCGTATCTAGTCGTACTCGACTCTTTACTGGTTGCAAACACTAATCTCTGCACGTTCTTTCCCGAGGAATCTGAGACCGTGATGTCGATTGAAGGAGTCAACGAACAGAACTCCTTGAGTAGGCTCAGGAGCTGTTGCAGTTTTCTTCCGCGGAGCTTGCTGAGGAAAGTGTGCAATTCGCCGGATTTCATAGTGATCGTGGTTAGAGTTGGTTGAACAGTCACTCTGGAAATGTCAGCCCTATCCAGAATAATGTCTGAACGTAATCTCTGGAGCTCCTCGATTGTGGTGATCGTGACACGTTCTATCCGGTTTGAAGCTTGTTTGGGGCTCCAGTAGACGAGAAGTATCAAGTCTACGACAGCCAAGCCCATCACAAAAGGTAAGGGAGGTAACTCTTGGGCGCCTGTTAGCTTCGCATACACAACGAGAAGAATGAGAGAGATGATCCAAATGATGAAAATCATCATTGCTGGACGATAAGCCTTGGAAGCTATCTTGGTATATGAGACGCCTATGAAGCGATGGTCGGTCAGATAGATTCCGTAGCCCACTGGACCGCCAGTCTGTATGTAAGACCTAGACTTGAAGCTGCGAGTTGTCCGGGTCATGCCCGCGCTTGCAATTCCTCCAATGAATTGTTCCCCCTCCAATGGACGCGTGGTCAACTCAGCCAATTCTCCAGTATCATGAGATTTCGTTGCTGCTCTTGGAAAAATCGGTTATGGTAGAGTTCTTTGTTTAGACGAAGAAACATGTCACTTAACTGTTTGGAAACAGATACAATGGCTTCAATCCACTCCTTCGATGAAACTGCTCCAACTTGAACGGTCTGGGGCCAGGTCACTCCCTGCGTGGGACCAGCGGAATTGACTGCTATGTAGATGCTGAGACTGTCGCCGTTCCTTTTGAGCTTGAAGCCGAACCCTGTGCCATACATCCAAAAGTTATACTCTGCATCGCTCTTTGGATTCTCCTTGAAGTCCTCAACGATGTCGAGAGTTTCATTGATCCATTGCTCCCTCGAATGCATGATTACAGTGTGCCTCGCACCTTCGACTCCAACAGAACGGAACACGTTTCTCCCGTCGATTTCAAGAGCCACAGTTGCTTCAAGAATCGAGTAGCCTTCTTCATCAGTTACTCGCTTCTCATCCATATCAAAAAGTATGAATTGACACGCCATGGGTCCCACGGTTCGCGGTAAATTGTTCTCCTACTTCTAAGCTAAGAAAATAGTGAGCTTCACGGAAGTTCTCGTCACGCAGGGACCTCGTCTGGAGGGATCTCCAGTTATTCAGTTGTAAGGTTACATCAGGCAACTATTCAAGGCTGTTTCACCGGAATGAGTTCAGAAATCGCCACATCTGGTTGGTGCGCACACACACACACACACACAGAAAAAATACTAAACTCAATTCCACGACGGCCACAACTGTTGGAAGTTCGCCTGGGGTTCGACGTGAAAGTTAGGTTTTCTCGACAGTTTTTGACAAGCTGAAGGCTAACTCAGACGCGGTAACTCTTCGGGCGTTAATCCGAATGAAAAATGATTCTTCCGAAAGGGATCTCACGGTATGAGCCCTGATCAATCACTGTCCGAATGGTGTTCTCCTCGAATCGAGAGACTCTAGAGAAACGGAGCTAGAACGCGAACCGGTCAGATAGAGTTCTAGGGTGACTGATCGCTTCGGATGGCGAAAGAAAAAAAGGTGGGTGTTGAGTCCACTCAGGATGTGGTTCTTGCTGGTTCTAGAACGTACAGGTGGTGGGAGGAGTTGGGTTGATCGGCTCGAAGATGGTGACGGTTCCCGTACCCCCATGGTTTGCAACGTAAATTGAATGGTCGTCCGGGTCAGATGCAAGGTAATAGGGACTTGGGCCCACAGTAACGGGACCGCATATGACGCCCATGACTGTGCCAACTACGGCATGGTTGAATATCACGGATACCGTGTACGGACTCGGATTGAAGTTTGTTACGTATACGCGATGGTTGGCCGAATCGTATGCGGCCCCAATTAGGCCGTGAAGTTGGCCAGTTGCACCACCGACAAGAAGCGGATTCGGAGGATTCGTGTCCGGGAAGTAGTACACTGTGTTGGCGTTTTCATCTGTTATGTAGACTTCATGGGCATCAGTGTCGATGGCGACTGCTGCCGGATAACTACTGCCGGTGTACACACAGGGTGGAAAAGGCCCTCGCAGGCAGATTGTGGCAACGACTGTGTTTGTAACGTCATTAATAGCATATGACTGTGAGCCTGAAGTTGAGCAGCATGTGGCGACGTATAGCAGGTGGTTGTGCTGATCGTATGCGGCTCCAAGAGTCTGTCCTCCGCAACAAGTCGATGCGAGGCTGATGACACAGTTCGTCAAAAGGACAACACTGCAGGGCATCCATATTGCCGGACCACAGCCGCTATCACTTAGTACGTCTACGCTAGCACTGTTTGTGGCTATGTATACGTTGTTAGTGTTGGGATCGAACGCGATTGCCGACACGATATCGCCATTCGGAAGCGGAATGCCCGAGCAGATGATACCATTCATGGGCGCGCAGATGGTCTGAGAACCGCATATGACTTCGACAAGGGAGCTTGGATTAGCGTTGAAGTTGTAGCAGCCTACGTACAGCTCGTGGTTGTGACTGTCGTACGCGATCGCTGATGGAGTGTAGGAGCCTGACTGACAGCCCAGGAGGGGTATGTCTGTAATCTTCTGGTAGTGAGGCCCACATATGTTCGTTGACGAACCGCCTATCACCGAGACGTATCCGCTACTGTCCGCGACGTACATGCACAAGTTATCGGAGTCGAAGGCGATTCCGAAGGGACCAGGCTGTGCCGGTATACCTGACACAGGGCTATGGTAGGTATAGCCGTAATTGACGGCGGAAACAGGGCCGGGTACTAGAACGAGGACTAGCACCAGCAACACACTAGAGGGTATGAGCCGGTTGAACTTCATTTTCTCTTTTTCAAACCTCCTCTCATTCTGGGCACTTGTGTCATCGCGCCCCTCCTCGGCGCTCTGCCTCGACAAGACGTAACCCCCAGAGAGGGGGCACAAGAGGTACCCGATGGCGAATCTCCCTTAGGGTGTAGGGTCGGGTCTTAAGGGATATCTCGCGCGCAGATATTCTCGAGACTCGAACATATCCAGCGTCGATACATTCAATTCGATCTTGATTCCATTTTTGCTTCTCACTTGCCCAGAATCAAGATGGATCTCGAGCTTTCACATTGCAAAAGCCGCGACCGCCTGCGGGCAAAATGTCACGTTGTGGCAAGTTCGTCCGAGAATCATCGCCTACGAAGAGGATCTAGGATTTCTGCAGGATGCCAAAAAGTGTACTTTGATCTAGTCAGGAAAGATCTCTTGAGCAAAGTTAAGTCGGCAGCATTGAACATAGAGACTGGAGCCTCAAAACAATTCCTGCGGTTGAGGGTAATCTCTTCTCGGCTCCTCAACTTCGGCGACCTGTATCGTCAATGTAGAAGCTGCCCCTCTACACGATCATGCATCATCGCAGTACGAGGTGAAAGGACTCTTTGTCAATACAATCGAAGAGGAACGTTACTTTGCAATCGGTCTGAGTCGCGTTATGCTTCATGAGACCCTTCACAAGTTCATTCGCCATGAGCGTCTCTTGCAGTCAAACGATGCACTTTCAGACCAGCGTCCTAAGGAACCCTTGCGAGAACTCTCACCAGGAGCAACTCCCGAGGAAATCGCTTCGTATCTTCTTGATGCTACGTCGAAATCAGCTCCGTGGGACCATTCTGATGACGAACGTCTCGTTCGTACCGCAACTCGGACTCTGTGGCAAGATTACCACTGGGACCTATTCGACCGGGAAAAATACCTCAACTCGAAAATGGCGAGCGAAGGAACTCTGTGACCACTGTGCCCAAGAAAGGCTCTAAATCTGGAGTCCGGGATACTATTTTCAGGTCTGGGACTGAATAGGGAGAGCGAAGAGCAACCAATGCAGAAAGGCGAGACTGTAAGAGTGTACTTGCCGGAGGAAGCGCTTCAAGGCGAGGAAATACCGTCCTTCGCACTTTGGCAAGGAACTGCTTTCGATGGGATACGCGTGCAGATTCCTCATGGTCTAAAGGTGGCAGAAGTTTACAACGTTTCCCAAAGCGAATGGGCGTTCTCCGGGACCGAGTTGTCGGTCAAACAAGTCGAAGTCAACGGATACATGGGTCTAGTGCTCACTTCAGAACAATTGGATGAAACATCGAAAGAGGTCGAGGTGCGTTGGGATTTTCTTAGAAAAAACGAAAAGCTCTCTGAGTCACGAAGAATCCACGTCTTCCGACCGCTAATTGAGGTAGAAGCACCTTCACAAATCCAGCTTGAGAAGTCGGAGAAGATTGTCGTCAATCCTTTGCGTATCCAAAACAAGGGGCTAGGAACAGTAATCATTGGCGTTAGGGCATCAGCGGAAAGCAAAGCAAAGTTGGAAGAACCGCAGGTAGTATCGGATTTTGAGAAATCATTCAAGAAAGATGTCAAAGCCGGGTTCTCTGAGATAAAACCTCGATTTCCCGACCTTCATAATCTCATAGACCAAGTTTCTGCTGTCTTCACGGAACCACCGAATTTGTCGGAAAAAGAAGGGGTGTCTAGACTTCAACAAATTGCCGAGAACGTGAATAGGATTAATTCGGAGAACCCCGAGTTTGGGAAATCAATTGGCGAGGTGCTAGGTAGTGCATTATTGGCGAACCTCCAAAGATTCAACATATTCCAACAACTCGCTGAGTATATTCACTCGGTTGAGGGCAGAAAGGTTCTGATGAGGAATCCCCTGAACACAGTCCGTGTTGGACCGGGGAAATCCACGTTGCATCTAAGGGTGGAGTACACTGACCTCGCTTATGGATTCTATCCACAGGTCGAAATCAAGACAGTAATTCAATCTGATGAGGAGAAGACGTTCCCTCTTTACAAATTGTTCAGGTGGGATAGCACGAAATGACAGTCCCAATCATCGCCCAAGAAGGAAAGGCGGCGTTGAAAATAGTTGAGAAGATTGGCAAAACCCTTGACTCACTGAAACGGTCAGTGACAAAGGAATCTGAAGTGCTTGCGTTAAGGTTGCCGGACCACACCGGGGAGTATTCTGTGGTACTGAGAATAAAATCTGGGTATTACGGGGGAAAGATTGCTTTTTCCATACCGAACATAATCAAGTTACAAGCTGTATGTTTACCCGCTTTTCGTCGTGAGGAGTCTGCTATCTCTCGGGAGGGCGACACCTTCCTGTTTGACCCGGGTAAACTGTCCGTAGGAGCGGAAACTGTGTTGTTGAAATTCATCTTCAAGATAGAAGAAAGAACTATTCTTGAGAATCTTGTGAAGTTAAACAGTCACCTTGACCCCTTGGGTTCAGACACGGCCACCGAGGACCGATACTGGTTGACAGCTCAGATTAAGTTTCCAGCCACTCTCCAAAAGTTGTACAGCAGCCTCGAAGTACTCGGGGTCGATTTCCGAGTAGATGTCGGAGTCCATCAACAGATTAAGACCCTGCCCAGCGAAGTAAGAGGGATTATCGAAAGAACAGCAGACTTCAGTGGCACTTCGGACCGCGAGAAACTCCTCAAGCTGGTGGCTGAGCAACGTAGAGCAGCAAAATTCGTATCAAGATTTAGGGAGGATTTCCGTGAACTTGCGCTATTGTTTATGCCTACTCGCTTTAGCCGCTACATAGTGGTTCAACAACCGTTCCGGTACACTGAATGTGAACGGGGGCTCGAATTGTTTGAGTCATCGTTTGCCCCCTTACCAAAGTTCATGACGATAACATCTCGAACCGACCTTAGCTTGGAAGAACCTGCTAAGGAAGGGGTTCTGGTCTACAAGAAGAAGGAGGTAAAAGACGAAATTCAACGAATCTTTCCAACTTCCAAGGACTACGAATCTTCCTCACGCTGTTAGGGGAGGGTTGATGACTACTTCATCAAGGGCTTTCCGGCTTCCTTTAGTTTGACATTTAGAGCGGTCTTCCTCTCTCGAAGTCGTGCCGGTTGGACAAAGTAATGGTCAAAGAGCGATTCCAACACATCAAGTGTCCATTCCGCCTCTCCTGGTTCTACGGGAACGATTTGGCCTGACTGTTTGCTCTTGATAGGGTGGGCGGCGAAGTTTCCAATAACTCTCACAGCATCCAATGCGTCCCCAATATGGGAAGGAAGTGTCCTCCCGTCAAGGACCTCTTGAATCTCATCAGTAAGGTCACGCGGTTTTACCTTCGCAAAATCTCGCAACAAACTTTGGAGGCAACGTCTGCTTAAGGCTGCACTTGCCTTGGAGCTATCCGGGAGAACTATGCAAGCTTCGGCATAATCTTCCGCGAGTGGTGGCGGGACTTCTTTGGGAGCTGGAGGACGTGCAGTAGCTCTAGGGTAAACCATGAGACTTTTCACAGTCTTGGAGGCTACGCTATTGCTCCCAACTGGAACGAGTTGAAAAGCCTCCAGAATCACAATGACCTTTGAACAAGATGGACAAATCTCGTATCTTACTTTCCAATATCCGGTACAATCCTTGATGGTATTTCCAATGTTATCTTTGAGTTCTCCCTCAATGAATTCCTCATGGAAGGCTTTCCTACAATGAGGACAATCCATTCTTGCGGGTCACGACCTTTCCCATCTAGTTTCTCTTCCTAAAGAGCTTGAGGCCAGAGCCTCGAATCATTCTTCACGTACGTGACGAAAGAAGGTCCGGTCATCATCCGGAAGGTCGGGCTCCCGGTAGTCGCACCTCGCGCATTCTAGTTCCAAACCAGAATTCACGTTAATCCAGACCCGGCAACCGCACTTGGGACAGGCATAGGCCTTCTTATTCTTCGATTGCTGCCTAATGTCTTCCTGAATTTTCTCTGGTAATGTCTTCTTCAAACGCTTGGATTCTCCTATCGATTTCCTCGATTTTTAGATATCCCTGCCGGGATTCGAGTGTCAGACCTGGAAATCTCGAAGCTACTTCCGCTTTCTGAACAGCTTGACCCCTGCGTACTCTGTGACGTACTCAAAACCTTCCTCAATCAGTTCCTTGGCGTCCTCTACGCTTCCCGCGGTTTTGCAAACGCAATCGTCGTTGCTCGTGTCTATCAAGTGAGTGTAAACCAGGGTGTTGCGAATGTCTTTGTGTCCCAAGACTCTCTGGACAAGTAGGATGTCTCTTGTCCTGTGATACAGATTGGTGGCTTTCCAATGGCGGAGAGTTTTGAACCCTATCTGGCGAATCCTTGGATTCCCAAGTTTCTCCGCTATCTCCTTTCGTTTCACATAGAACCATCGCGAGAAATACTCAAGGTCTCCTCCGCCAAAGACAAACTCGCTCCCGCGAGGTAGCCGGTTAATCATCGAGAGTAGCGCGTTTGAGAGCTTGAGCATCCTTGGACGACTGCTTTTCTCTGGTCTAATCGCGACACTGTCGATGTTGATGTCCGTCCACTTTGCGTTCCAAGCTTCTCCAGCGCGAGCACCCGTCTCTTTCAAGAATTGAAGATAAGTTGCATGACGTTTACCCATTCCTGCAATTAGTTGGTCAACCTCTACCTCCAGAGGTATGAAGGGGAGTGTTTCTACACGCTGATAGCGTGGCCGTGTGAATGGAATTTCGAATTGGCTGCAAAACAGTCGACAGGTAGTAACCAGGATTTCTTTCCGTCCTTCAGAGCAGTTCAGCTGAGAGATTGCGGCTTTGACGGCTTCCGGGTCTTTCAAATCCGCCTTTCTCGCCAGAGATTTGAGCGAGCTTACCCTCGACCATATCGTGCTCTCCCGATAACCCTCTCGGAGAAGAAACAGAGAATGTTCTGTCACCAGTGATAAGCGGATAACATCAATGGTGCGGGGGGTGGGATTCGAACCCACGAAGGCCTACGCCACGGGATAGCACACCCGCGTTTTGCTTAGGCATCAATCGAATCGATGCCTTTCGCCATATTGGGTCTTGAGTGTAGCGCGCGC
>Ga0209237_1000367_pt1 | contig 24969 bp, 22 predicted proteins | sample GraSoi013_1_40cm_2_FD_185820 | JGI IMG/M metagenome (GOLD analysis project Ga0209237, IMG submission 185820) | Grasslands soil microbial communities from the Angelo Coastal Reserve, California, USA - Sample 10_02_2013_1_40cm (SPAdes) (version 2) | ecosystem: Environmental > Terrestrial > Soil >...
TCCTGACGGGACGATCATCGAGATCAAGCGGAAGATGGGCACGGATTACAAGGTCCACATCGCCGGGAAGGACTATACCCCACAACAGCTCTCGGCATTCATACTTCAGAAAATAAGACAGGACGCCGAGACGTTCTTGGGACGACCTACAAAGAAAGCAGTCATCACCGTCCCGGCCCACTTCAACGATAATCAACGACAAGCAACCAAGGACGCCGGAGAGATCGCCGGCTTCGAGGTCGCCAGAATAATCAACGAACCCACCGCCGCGTGTCTCGCCTACGGCCTGGACAAGGCCGACAAGGAGATGAAAATCATGGTGTTCAGCTTCGGAGGCGGAACACACGATGTAACCCTGATGGAGTTCGGCGGCGGAGTCTTCCAAGTTCTAGCGACCAGTGGAGACACGCAGACAGGTGGGACCGACATTGATAACGCGATCGTCGAGTACTTACTGACCGAGTTCCAGCGCCAGACAGGCATAAGCCTCCGAAACGATCGCACGGCCATGACCCGGCTCAAGGAAGCCGCCGAAAAGGCAAAGATCGAACTTTCCACCCTGCTCACAACTGATGTAGATCTGCCGTTCATCTCAGCAGACTCATCCCAGCCCAAACATCTCCACACAACCCTGACTAGGGCCAAGCTGGAAGAGCTCGCCAATCCCATAGTCCGGAAAGTTGAGACACCGATCAAGAGAACCCTCGATGACGCGAAACTTACCCCGAAGGACGTGAATAGAATCATACTCATCGGCGGCCAGACTCGCATGCCACTCGTCCGAAAATTCGTCGAAGACATAATCGGCAAACAAGCAGAGCGTGGCGTTGACCCAATGGAATGCGTTGCTGTCGGAGCGGCCATTCAAGGCGCAGTTCTCGCCGGAGAGGTCAAGGACATCCTCCTGCTGGACGTCACACCGCTATCACTAGGCGTAGAAACCTTGGGAGGCGTCGCTACAAAGATTATGGAGAGAAACACCACGATTCCGACAAAACGTAGCCAGATATTCTCGACCGCAGCCGACTCGCAAACCACGGTCACGATTCACGTACTCCAAGGAGAGCGTGCCATGGCCTCGGACAACATATCCCTAGGGATGTTCAACCTAACTGGAATCCCGCCAGCACCGAGAGGCATTCCCCAAATCGAAGTGACCTTCGACATCGATGCTAATGGTATCCTGAACGTATCTGCGAAAGACCTAGCGACGTCGAAGGAGAACAAGATCACGATTGCTGCTTCGACAAAGCTTTCGAAGGATCAAAAGGAGAAAATGGTGCACGAAGCCGAGGAGTTCGCTGATCAGGATAAGAAACGGAAAGAAGAGGTGGAACTGAGGAACACTGCGGAAAGTATGCTCTACACTGCTGACAAGACAAAAGACGAGTTGAAGGATAAGATCACGAAGGAACAGGTTGAGACCATCGACAAGGCGGCCGGGGTTTTGAGAGGGGCTCTATCAGGAAAGGAAGCTGAGAAGATAAAATCGGCGAGTGACGAGCTCTCACGAATTCTTCAGAAGATAGGCACCGAGATCTACCAGAAAGTGACAGCTCAGAAATCCGAAGAACCAACCCAGCAAACGGCGGCACCCGGACCCAACCCGTCTAAGGATGATAATGTCGTAGATGCGGAGTTCAGAGAGGTAAAGGACGAAGGCTCTCGGTAGAGCGAGATGAATCGGAAAGGATGGAGAAACGAGACTATTACGACGTGCTCGGGGTCACTCGAAACGCGTCCAAGGATGACATAAAGGGCTCCTACCGCAAACTCGCCCTACAATATCACCCGGACAGGAACAAGGCCGCAGACGCCACTGAGAAGTTCAAGGAAATCTCCGAAGCCTACGCGATACTGTCCGACGACGAGAAGAGAAAACAATACGACCAATTCGGAAGAGAAGGAATCTACCAGAAATACAACACTGAAGACATTTTCCGAGGAGCGGACTTCGACTCCATATTCCGAGACATGGGATTCGGCACATTCGGCGGGGGCTTCAGCAGCTTCGTTGAACGAATCCTTGGCGGATTCGGGGGCTTCGAGAACTTTGGAAGCCCAAGTGGCCCGGTCAGAGGCGAAGACTTGCTCCATGACCTACAGATTAGCTTCGACGAGGTCGCCCACGGGGCGACGAGAGAGATAGAAGTTCCACGCCTTGCAGAGTGCAAGGAGTGCAACGGGTCCGGTGCGCAGCCTGGAAGTTCCAGGAAGACTTGTAGCACCTGTCATGGCCGAGGTCAGGTCCAAACAGTGCGTCGAGCCGGCTTCGCCCAGCTCGTTCAGATAACCACCTGCCCCAAGTGTAGAGGGGAAGGAAGCATCATCGAGAAACCTTGCAAGAACTGTGGTGGGAGTGGGCTTGCACGAACCAGAACGAAGCTGCAGGTGAAGATTCCTCCGGGGGCTGACGAAGGCCAGAGCCTGCGAATCAAGGGGGAAGGGAACGCTGCCCAGGGCGGGCGCAGTGGAGATCTCTATGTTCGGATAAGGTTGAAGCCTCACGCCGAGTTCAAACGCGATGGAGACAATATTCTCTACGAGACCAAGGTCAGTTTTCCGAAAGCCGCCCTTGGCGGCGAGCTTCAAGTGTCATCTATTGATGGTAAGGCACAGCTAAAGATTCCACCCGGGACTAGGCCGGGAACAGTGTTTCGCTTGGAAGGCAAGGGCTTCCCAAGGCTGGGAGGGTGGGGGCGAGGAGATGAGCTCGTAAGAGTTGATGTTGAGATCCCGCGCGACCTCTCACGCAGGCAAAAAGAACTATTGACAGAGTTCGCCGAAGAATTGGGCGAGAAACCCTAAGGGAAATTATTTCTTTTCTTCCGTCGGCTGCGGAGTAGAGACAGAGGGAACGGGGAAGACGGTGATTGAAGCGGCTTCCGGCGCAGGCTGGTCGGTCGGAACAGAGCTTACCGGGGGAAGGACTGTCTGCGCTTCCATTGTGGGAACACTCGCTAGGATTTTCTCGACAGAACCTCTGATCTTAGGAGCAATTGATTCCAGTTTCATTTTTGCATCTCGTAGGTTCTTGTAGAGAGTCGCCGCTACAGCTGTCCCAGCTAGGCCTATTCCCAGGCCTAGAGCGATTGTGTAGGTTGTGAAGTGTTCGACAAAGATGCTGTTCACGTATATCCGGAAGTATACGTTGTAGGCGTACTCGTTAGCTAGCCAGAACGAGAAGAAGGCGATAACGATTGCTTCGATGAGCATGAGTGCTTTGACAGAATCTGGCGTGACAGATTTCTGAACGGTCCTGCTGGGAGACATCCTTTCCGCCAGACCCTTCCGCAAGAAGGATGCTGACACCTGCTGGAATTTGTAGAGATTGTACCTCAGACTGAAGAACGAGAGGTGTCGGTGGGAGGTTCCGAATCATACTCTTCTAGGCATCATATTTGGATTGGCTTTAAGAATGGATTGAGGCCGATTGAGATACCAGCGGGGGTTCCCGAGACCTCTATGGGATCCTGTCCTGTAGGGCGGGATTCAGGTCAAAGGGGCAGGACCACTCAGATAGGAGTGGTGCTTGACTTAAGATCCGGCTTCAGGAGATATCCTGTGGCGTAGGCCTTCGTGGGTTCGAATCCCACCCCCCGCACCACTTTAATTTCAACAGGAACTTGTAGAAACCTTATTCGATCTTGCAAAACTCTGTCTGCGATCAACTCCACACGTCTTCAACAATGAGCATTTGGAAGTGTGGGTAGGATACTAGGCGAGATGTTTTGGGGGTGAGCATGCTTGCCCGAAGTGCAGTTCAGTTTCTTTCTCGTTCAGAATGAAACGGTTGAACTCTTGAAAGACGTCAAGACGTAACATGACCGTACACAATAAGCTCAATCCTAGGTCACCTTTGGAAATACGCAGATTTACTAGGATACCTGATTTGGGCAATAGCTTAAGACCGATTTGAGGTAACGTCCGAAGGTTGGAAGATGAGAACAACCAAGAGCGTTCTTCTATTGCTATCCGCTCTCTTGTTGACGGTTCTGCCCTCCCCAGCTTTCGCTGATAGTGGCCACAAGACCTACCAGTACCTGTTAGGTGTAGACCCTCTCTGCAGCCTTGCCCCGAATGCCTGCCCTGATGTATCAAGCGCGCCGAATGGTGACATGGTGGCGGTCGCGGGAATGGGCACCTTCGACATTCGCTCAATGACGGCGACAGGCGGCGGCACGTTCGTCCATAAGATGGCCGACGGGACCATACGAGCATCGGGCACCTGGCAGGCGACGCAGCTGCTCGCGTTCCACTCATTCGGAAGCGGATCTGTCCAAGGATTACCATCGAACTTTCAAGGCGGGCTTGCACTCATACAGGTGACATTGAAGGTTCACGATACGCCAGTCTTCAACGCTGTCCTGAAAGTGGGCTGTGAACTCGGGAATCCGCCCGGCGGCTGGCATGAAGGAATAGAGCTGACTGTGCTGGGAGCAGGGATCAACTTCAACGAAAAGATCAGCGGCTTCACACTGTTTATACTACAGTAGAACAGGCTGGTCAATCCGAGAACCCCCCCCTTTTGTAGCCTAATCCTTGAACCTACTAGTTATCATTCCTGGGTCGTGGATACAAAGTCCGCTCGGTCCACGCGTTTGAGTCTGCTTTGAAAAGAGAGCCGGAAGAAATTTGCTAATTTGTACTGGTAAACTGGTGCGGAAATCCCACCCCCACACCAACGAAAAGTTGATCTTTCGGCTCCTGCTTGGGAGTATCATTTCAGATCATGTTCCTTAGAGCGATGAGTGGGCGGGACGACTCAGATCCGGAGCCCCTCCGATGCGTTTCCCGTATCGGTAATTTGTGATAATCTTGAAGAAGGTTTGAACCCACAATTCAAAACATCGCAACGCTAGAACGTTGTTGGGATCGCTTGTGTTTACCAGTAAACTCGTGCGCAAATCCCATTCCCAAACTTGAACCGCAGCCATCAGATGAGTATCCCCAAAAAAAAGGAAGGGGGTTATTGTCGGTGAGGATTTTCTAGGTGTGCAGTTGTATGTTTCCGCCCGCGAGGGCTCCAGATGCGCCGTAGCCGTTTGACAGCCGTATCATGAAGGTGTCTGCGCCTCTTCCAGGTTCAGCGTTGTCGCAACCGTTCACAGTGAAGCTGACCGATTGTCCGTCTACAGTTCCAGAGAAGGTCCGGCAATCTCCTGAGCCAGAGTAGGCTGTCATGCTAGTCGACTTTACATGGTTGCCAGAGGAGTGGTCAATGTAATTTAGCTGTCCGCTCACAGTGGTCTGGCCAGGTTTGAGGCCCGCTACGAACCCAAAGTTGGCATGTGCACCGTTGACTATGATGAAACCTCCACCTGTCATAAAGTCCTTTGTCACATTCGGTGGTGGCAGGGTGCCGCAAGTGATGTCGCTGTGGGCGCTTGACACAATGACTTCAATGCCATTTGGCAGGGTGAGGTCAAGGGCGTTTACGGTTATTGAATTTGTTCCACCGCTCGACGATGTTGTCTGTTCGTTAATGACAAGGGTTAGTACTCCGGGTACACTGACGGTCTGGTTAGGCTGGCCAGATACTATGATCTGTTGGCCGGCCAGTTTCAGGCTAACGACCTCGCTGTCCCCAGATACGCCTGCGCATGTGGCTCGTGAGTGAGCCTGGAGAAAGTCTGCTGTGATTTGGTTCGGGGTTCCTGGGAGCAGGGTTACATCGGCTACAGCAGCTCTGCTTTCCGCATGTTGGTCAAATCCCATTGTGACCGAGAGCAGCACCTCTGCTTGGGCTTGTTGCGTCTGTACTGACAGCACTGTTGCGTCTATTTCTCCGCCTTGTGGTGGTAATTGTCCTGTGTCGGCAAGCGTCACGGCTCCGGTTAATGGTGTAGTGACGGATACTGCGAACGCTCTTCCACTAAAAGTCGTAGTGCTATCAGCGAGGGCTGGGAGCACGGAAGATGCCGCTAAGAGTCCCATCATTGAAACCGTTAGAATTGCAAAAGCTGTCTTTGAGGTATCGATTTTCAATCGCTGTGTTTCCTTCAACGTTTTTCCCAAAGCCTCCTTGACGGCAAATGATGGGAATAAATTCTGTTGACTTTTCGGTAAGTTGGTTACTGGAACAACAGTGTATGCCCCTAGAACCTAGGAAGTATCTTTCCTGTTAGGGCGTAACTATTGCAGGTTTTTCGACCCACGCGATTATTAAAGTTCGACTACTTTTCGTCCGGAAAAAATTCTACGTTGTATATTAGCGAGTCGAAGAGTATCGGTTTTTCGCTTCCACCCTGACAAGATGCCTGCTTACCAGAGGTCACTCCACAGAGCCAGGGAGAGGCTCAAAAGATGGTGGCGTGCAGCATGAGCTCCAGGACATTTTAGACGAGCGATTCGGGGAACTTAGGGAGGCGATTGCCGCCTGGTCGAAAGAGACCATCGCTGTTGCCAGACCCTTCTTCCCGCGCAACTCGTCCGAGTCTACCGAGCTTAACCTGATGATCGTCAGGACAATCTTCAGCAAATGGTCCATCGAAATACTCACCGTTCTGTCCACCCTCAAACCGATAGGTTTCGAAGGACTCCGTAAGTCCTTGAAGGGAGTCAGCTCACGGGTTCTTTCAAAGAAATTGAAAATGCTGGAGGACCGGGGCCTCATAGGAAGAACAGTCTTGGGCACCAGACCGCCGAGGGTGCAATACGCGCTGACAGAGAAAGGCATGACCATCGCGGCCCTCGGCGAGCCAGTCATTCTTTACCTTCTTTTCAAAGATGGCTTCTATCAGCGTAGCCTACCCGCATGCTAAGGGAGGGGGAAATATCCGTTATATGTACCGGTAAACTGGTGCGCAAATCCCACCCCCCCGCACCAAGCAACAATTACCACTTGAACTTAGCCGGGGCATGTCAAACATGTCTTGATAAATGTGTGATTTTCTAGTTAGATCCTATCTCAGATGCTTTGACTGCATTGAAATCGAGTGGGTTTGTTGCGATTGTAACCTGGAAGCTTTCAGGTAGATCCCCTTTGCCTAGGCACCGGAATTCTACATGGTGGCACTTTGGACACTTTAGATCGTTCCGTAGCTGTCCCGGTTCACCTTTGTCGTCCCTCCAGATCTTATAGCCGCACCCAGGGCGAGTACATTCGTACACGTAAGTTATGTCGTCTTTCGCGACGGGTTTCTTCCTCTTGAGACCGGAATCAGTCTTGTGAGAGGTCTTGTGGAGATGAGAAGATTTGCGAGGTTTGGTGGCCGCTTTGGATTTGCCTTTCTTCTCTTGGGCCTTTTTGTGGGTTGCAGGCATGACCAGTCGGTAGCCTAAGGGGTCTCTCCGACTTAGAGCATAGTGTTACTGTTGGGCATCAATATGCGGGCACAGGGGGAGTCAGTTGCGAGGACAGGTTGCCTACTCTACCTTGACGACCATTTCCTCCCTGTATCCTGTGATTACCCGAAGGTAACCTCGAAGCTGTCGATCTATCTCATCATCGCCTGAGTCGGTGAGGAGACGTCGGGGGTGTAGTCTTTCGATCTTGCTTCTCGATGCGACAATAGTGATATTCTGGACGCCTACTCTGCGAAGTACTTCTGGGCTAATCTGTTGGTTTCCACGTCCGAATAGGAAGCCTTGTCCACCAATCGGTGAAATTACGATCCTCGTAGGACCCTTGCCAACCAAGCTAAACAGCTCCGTTTTGTCCATGTCTCTTCCTAATAGCGTCCCATTCCCTTTTACGGCATCAACTCCAAGAAGCGTCTTCTTGACTCCCAACCGCTTGGCGATCATCTCCAATGTTGATCCGGGACCGAGAACATAAGTGTAGACCGTGTTGATCTCCTCTTGGAAATACTCCGCAATCGCATCCAGCTCAACGTTCTCTGATGATCGAGTAGCTGATTTTGTTCCTTGCATCAGCGGTCCCGAATCAGGAGTTATAAGATGACCGAACAGCTTGACCGACAACCTATTCTTCCTAAACGCTGGTTCATCAACATCGACCACCTCCCCCAACCTCGTTGGAATATGGCCCTCAAGAAACGCGATGGTCGATTCTGCCGCGGCTACCGGATTGATGGCGAAAACTGACGAGTAGATTTTCACACCAGCCGGGACACCTAGTGTGGGAGTCTCTTGGCCGACGCCCTTCAGCACATCTCGTGCGGTCCCATCTCCCCCACAAAAAACGATCAAGTCTACTTTTCTCCTCTTCATGAGACGAGCGATCCTCATGCTGTCCTCGGACGTAGTTGTCTTTCCAACTCGCCCAACCGACTCATGTTCAAGCTTCAATTGGTCGGCAATGTTCTCTCCCATATTTCCCGGGGCGACTAGAAACTCAACGTCCTTGTCTCGTCTCTGGACCTCTTCTAGGTATCTCAGCCCTCTTTCGGGGGAGACCGATTTCGCGCCTTTTCGGATAGCCTCCCGTAGTGTTTTCTTTCCGTCGGTGCCCTTTAGCCCAACTGCCCCACCCATTCCAGCTATTGGGTTGACGAGAAAGCCTACTTTGCGCACGTCGTTCCGGCTCAGTGGTCTTAGTGCAGCGTGTTTTTGGATAATAGGCCCATCTGGAACGTATGACCTTCTATCTGCCAGTTTTCTTCCGCGTTAACCTTTGGCTTTTCCTGGTCGGGACGTAGAAGATGCAGCGTCTCTACTCTGACCTCTCCCATTAGGTAATCTCGCTCATCTTCCAACCATTCCAGCTTCTGGGCGTCAGGAACGGTTACGTATGCCTCAACGAACGCGTCCACTGGAAGGTCAAGGCGTTTCCTCATCTCCTGCAATCGTCGGACGATTTCCCTTACGAAGCCTTCTCTCACCAGTTCTTTCGGAATCGTAAGATCGATGTAAACACGGCCATCGTCGAAGCTTCCCATCGCAAAGTTCTCCGGCATTTCCTCTTTGAACGAGACCATCTCGCCGGTAATTGTGTAGCCTTGATTCAGTTTCAATGTGTAGGATTTGTTCGATTGAAGGGCTTGAAAGAGCTGTCGCCCGTCTGTCGATCGTAGTGCTTCCGCGACCTTGTTGGCATCTCCTTTGAAAGCGGGTCCGAGTCCTTTGAAGTTCGGTTCAACTATCAGTTTCTTGAGCTGCTCTTCCTCTGCGAGGCCTACGAGTCGGATGTCTTTCGAGTTTGTCTGTTGCAGGAATAGTGGTTTGAGGCTCTTGACCGCTCGCTTCACCCTGTTGCTGTCCGTAACGATGAGGATCCTAGCGACCGGTTGGCGCAATTTTATTTTCTTCGACTGTCTGGCTGACGAAGATGCGGCGGATACTTGTTGTACTATCTCCATATTCTCTTCAAGTCTCTTGCTAATCCAGGCCGCTCTGGAATTAGGCCAAGAGCACATGTGAATGCTCTCGAGATCCGACTTCACGGTCTTGCGAAAGGCTTGCTGGTAGACTGTCTCGGTCAAGAATGGGATGAACGGGGACGCTAGGATCAGCCAGATCCTCAGCGCATGATGGAGAACCGCGTAAGACGAAAACTTGTCCTTGTTTTGCTTCTCTTGCCAGAACCGTCTTCTTACGAGACGAATGTACCAGTGGCTCAAATCCTCAACAACGAAGGCTCTGAGTCTTCGCAGTGCCAGGTGCAACTCGAGACCTTCCATGTTACCTCCTACATCCTTCAACAAGCTTTCGCTGCGAGAGACCAGCCACTTGTCCTCCGGCCTTAGGCTGTTCCAGAGTCTCTTGACCGACCAAGCATCGGGCTTGAACTTGTCGAGGTTCATGTAGAGGGTTGCAAACGAGAAGACGTTCCAGGCAATCTGAAGATCTTTCGCTGCCACCTCAACCGCGTTCCACGAGAACTGGAAATCTTCCCAAAGTGTTGACTGAACAGTGTAGAATCGAAGAACATCGCGGCTATACTTGCTGACAACGTCACCTGGGCTGACGAAGTTGCCTTTCGACTTGCTCATCTTTTCTCCCTGCTCATCAAGAGTATGTCCGTGCATCAGCACTCTTCGGTATGGGCTTCGGTTGAAGGCGAAGACGCTGGGAACGAGCTGGTTGTAGAACCAGCCTCTCGTCTGATCGTGCGCTTCTAGGATGAGGTCCGGTGGCCACCAACGTTTTAGCTCGACGGAGGTCTTTGGATAGTCGAGGCTGGCCCAAGAGGCAGTGCCGGAGTCCATCCAAACATCTAGAATGTCAGACTCTCTCCACGCGTTCCCACCGCATTTGCACTTGACCTCTATTTTGTCGACACCGTTCCTGTGCAGCTCAAACTCTTTCGGTGGGTGTATGGCGAGTTTGACGAGTTCTGCTTTCGAGCCTATCACGGTATGATCTCCGCACTTTTCGCAGGTCCATATTGGTAGTGGGACACCCCAGTAGCGCTGGCGCGATATTACCCAGTCCCTGGCGCCTTCAAGCCAGTCGTGGAATCTCTTGGACCCGGCCCATTCCGGCACCCATCGGACCTTCTCGTTTTCGCTCAACATTTTTGCCTTGATCGCGGTGACCCTGACGAACCATTGGTCTGTTGCTCGTAGGATGAGGGCTGTCTTGCACCTCCAGCAATGGGGGTAAGAATGCTCGATTGTCTCCTCCTTCCAGAGAAGATTCGTGGCCTGGAGGTCTTTGATGATCACTCTGTTCGCATCTCTAACAGAGAGCCCTGCATACTTTCCTGCTTCCTTCGTGAAGCGGCCTGATGGGTCAACGGGCGAGAAGGCTGGCAGTCCATATTTCACGCCGACCTCGAAGTCCTCTTCTCCATGCCCTGGAGCAGTGTGGACGGCTCCGGTTCCTTCAGACATTGAAACGTATTCGGCGCTGAGTAGGACTCGATGCCGGTCTCCGCCAGTTTGACCCTGGGTTTCCTCCTGTAACGGTGGCCGGTACCGTGTGCCCTCCAGTTCTCGTCCCTGAAATTCCTCTAAGACCTTGTAGCTTCGTCCTCCAAGGACAAATGCAACCCGCTCTTTAGCGAGTATGAGTTTCTCTCCGTCGACGTCGACTAAAACGTAGGGCTTGTCTGGGTGAACCATCACGCCCAGATTTGCAGGCAGTGTCCAAGGCGTCGTGGTCCAGATGAGTATGAACTGTCCGGGTTTTTCGACCAGGGGTAGTTTCACGTAGATCGAGAAATCTTGAACGGTTCGGTATTCGTCCGTCACCTCGTATCCGGCGAGAGCTGTCTCGCAGCGGGGGCACCAGTGGACGACCTTCAACGCCTTGTAGAGTAGATTTTTTTCCTGGGCACGTTTGATCGTCCACCAGACGGATTCAATGTAGCTGTCCTTGTAGGTCAGGTATGGATTGTCCCAGTCCATCCAGATCCCGAGGTCCCTCAGAACCTTCGTCTGAGCCTGGACGTTTTCTTCGGCGAATTTCTTGCAGTCGGCGATGAACCGGCCTACTCCAACAACATTCTCAATGTCCTTTTTCGAGGTTAACTTCAACGATTTTTCTATCAGTACTTCAACTGGAAGACCGTGACAGTCATAGCCCGGCTGATCGTGGACATTGAAGCCTTTCATCCGATAGTATCGGATTACGATATCCTTCAGCGTCTTGTTCCAGGCAAGCCCTACATGGGGAGCGTTGGTTACGTAAGGTGGGCCGTCTAGAAAGTAGAATTTTGGACGTTTAGCGAGTTTCTTCTTGGTCTTCTGATAAGTCCGGTTAGTACTCCACCAGTTGAGTGTCTCCTGCTCGGTCCGATGAGGGTCGTATTCTCTGGCAAGCTTCCCCACCATTCCAGGAGTCAATGGTTGACACCCAAACTAGTTGTCCTCGTTGAATCGAAGGTCTCTAGCCTCGACGCGTCCATCTCTATCGTTATCTTAAAAACAATCGGATTCCCGCTAGCCTCGTTCTATCTTGTCACGTCTGCGGGCTGACTGCTGGATGTGCCAAGGAATCTACGAGCCCAAGAATCTCGTCTTCTACGAATCGAGAGTATCGGTCGCCAAATTGAATCCGGATCAGGCTTTTGAAGGCTACACTTTTCTGACACTAAAGTGGCACGAGGAAGAACTCTACAAGCTCGCTGACAAGGATCGCAAACAGTTCCTGGAAGACATGTCACTCGTCGCAAACGCGCTGTCGAAAACGTTCAAGCCCGACAAGATGAATTACGAGCTCTTGGGAAATTCCATGCCACACCTTCACTGGCACCTAGTCCCTAGATACACGTCGGACCCAATGTGGGGACGCCCTATCTGGGCCGGTAACAGACGTCGGAAGAGATTCAACGAGGAGGGATACGCGCTTCTAAGGCGAAGGATCGAGACGCACCTCTCATCCCTAAAGGACAAGACTATGATGCGTGAAAAGCCGAGTAACAATCGGCCACGCCGTCCAGTTACGTCAGCTTGAAACCTTCGCCGCTGTCCAAACACACCATCACGAACACTCACCAGGACTAAGAAAGGGTAACATGTACACCCCTATCTATCTAGACCTAGTTGCGATGGTGGCCCCAGCCCTCTCTTTGTGGCTGCTTATCCGACAGAAACCTTCCTTTGTCGGGATTGCGCGACGTAACCTAATTCGGCTCAACATCTATTTCTTCCTAATTCTGGCGGCCGATATCGATAGGATTCTCTCACAGAGCATCGTAGCAACCTACGTAATGCTCTTCGGCTTCTTCCTAGTAGCCATGAACTTTGGCCATGCGGCAGCTGTTGTTCACTTGTGTCCTGAAGCGAGAACATGGGGAGAATCTATGAGGACCATATTCAAGAGAACCATGTTATTCCCCCTGTTTCTTCTGACTCTCGGTGCTTGGCTCGCAGTTACCCTCGCGTTCTACCCAGTAACATCGTCCCTCACCTTGTACGGAAACGAGTCATATTCGCTACCTGTCTTTCCCACATGGTACATTGCAGTCACAGTTGTTCTCGGAGCCCCCATCATCATGTATCCTTCCTTACTCCTGGTTTCATCACTACGTCATGCCCAGACTTCGTACACCAGAAACACCCTTCTCCTGATGCTGTCCAGCTGGTTCTGCTTTCCCACCGTCGGACTATTGGTTTTCTTTCTCTTATCTCCAATGATTCCGTTCTCCTACGAGCTCGGACTGATAATCAGTTCCGCGCTCTATTGCGTGCTAGCTATTTCCATGCGGACTCTTCCCGGAACAACTAGATTCCTGAAAAGCACCCCCTTTCCCCAGAGTCTCATAAAATTCGGGAAACGATACCTGGTTCTACATGATACCGGTTCGCGAACGATATCATTTCTATCCTCCGCTTTCCGAAGCACCATCGAGGCCGGCGCCAAAGTCGTCCTCAAGTCCCCCTCCAACTGGCTTGTAGAAGGACTATCACGTAGCGATTCGCGATTCAAAGAATGGGCAGAGAACGGAAAATTTGTCACATCCTCAACCGTTTCTCATGACAAATCATCTGGGAAAGAAGGTCTCTCGGACAAATTTGGTCTAAGCCAGACAGCAACCGTCTTTGTGAAAGAGCTTGAGCGGCAGGACCTCCAGGGCTTGATTGGCTCGGTTGCAAAAGAGTCGAAGAATCCTAGTGAACCTGAGGCAGAAGTGCTTCTGCTGGAATCTAGCAAGGCTCCTAGGCCCCAAGTTGCAGACTTCTTGCAGAAGAATGGAGACGTGGAACTTGTCAACCTCTCAGAAGCATCGGACCCATTCTCAACCCTCGTCAACCTAGACCATCCAAAAATTGAGGGCTCGAAGATTCTCCTCGAGTATTCCTCGAATGCGAACTTTGAAGATTTGGTGAAAAAGTTCTTCGACGAAGGAATTGCGAATGCTGAGATGTGTGCCCTTTTCACCTCAAAGTCGAGTAAGTTGTACCGAGCGTTGAAGGGAAAGAGAATGGTGAGGATAGTCGCGGCGTCTTCTCTTGTATCCGCTCCTGACGAATCTCCGGACGGGGAGATTCAGATTCCGGACAAGGAGCTGGGCCTCGTGACTTCACTGGTCACCGATTTCTTTGAGAATAACATGTCCATTGCCTTGAGCTTCGTCTTCGACAGTATCACCGAACTCATTCGAGGTGAAAGGTGGGAGCAAGTCTACTCGGGTATCAAACAGTTGATCGAGCTGTTGAGCCCGTCAACTGTAACCGCCATATTTCTCGTCAATACAGAGACAACAGAGCCGCGATTCTTGGGCGCGCTCAGAGGGCTGTTTTCCGTCCAAATGCGGCTGGGAGATACGGAGAGTCAAGCCCTGCGGGTCGCAAAGGCAGAGTTCTGATGAGCTAGAGCGTCTAGGTCCGTCGCTGGTTTTTTCTCAAATTCTAACGCTATTTAAAATACGGGCCGATTCGTTAACAGCCCCCAGTCGAACGCAGGAACTGGATCGTAGTGGAACATCTCAACCACGATGTATTGATCGTTGGGGGCGGTGCGGCTGGACTCCGAGCCGCCATCGCTGCAGCGGAGATCAATCCCAAGCTGGACATCGCCATCGTGTCCAAGGTCTATCCTATGCGTAGCCACACAGTGTCCGCGGAAGGCGGAATGGCCGCTGTGCTGAGGACTGACTACGATAACTTCGACCTACACGCGTATGATACGATCAAGGGGAGCGACTTTCTAGCGGATCAAGATGTAGTAGAGTTTTTTGTGAGAGAGGCGCCAAAAGAGTCGGTACGGCTCGAGCACTGGGGCTGTCCCTTCAGCCGTGATCCGGACGGCCGGATTAGCGTGCGGGCCTTCGGAGGAATGAGCGTAAAGAGAACATTGTTTGCTACGGACAAGATCGGATTCCACCTTCTACACACACTCTTCCAAACGAGCTTGAAGTTCGAGAACATTCACAGGTACGACGAATGGTTCGCCACATCAATCCTCGTGGACAACGGCCGAGTTGACGGTGTCACCGCAATCGACATACGCTCAGGCGAACTCGTATCGATCCTAGCAAAAGCTGTCGTGATCGCGACCGGTGGATGCGGCAGAATCTATCAGTTCACAACCAACGGATGGATCAAGACCGGCGATGGGATGGCCCTGGCATACAGGGCAGGGGTCCCACTCAAAGACATGGAGATGGTCCAGTACCATCCCACATTGCTCCCGAACACCGGCATACTGATCACCGAGGCCGCTAGAGGAGAAGGCGGTCATCTACTGAACAAGGACGGCGAACGGTTCCTAAAGAGGTACGTTCCCAACAAGATGGAACTCGGGCCGAGAGACATCCTATCGCGGGCCGAGATGACTGAGATCAAGGAAGGCCGTGGACTTGAAGGCCCATACGGCAGCTACGTCAACCTGGACCTCACCCACCTGGGCGAAGAAACGATCGAGGCGAAGCTTCCCTTCGTGAAAGAACTGGCGGAGAGATACCTGGGAATAGATCCAGTTCACGAGATGATACCTGTCAGGCCAGGTCAGCATTACATGATGGGAGGCGTTCATACTGATATGCATGGCTACACGGGCCTCCCTGGACTGTATGCTGCGGGAGAGATGGCGTGTGTCAGCATGAATGGTGCAAACCGTCTGGGCAGCAACTCGTTGACCGAATGCCTCGTGTTCGGCGCTGAAGCCGGAATCGGAGCGGCTCAGTACGCGACCAAGCAGGGTGCACCGAGTTTCGGAAACCCTGTTCAAGGACTCGCCCTAGAGGAAGAGAAGAGAATCTACGATAAGGTTCTGAAACATGAGAAGGGCGAGAAAATCTCGACCATTCGAACAGAGATGCAGAAGGCCATGGAGGATCATGTTGGCATTTACCGTGATGAGAACAGCCTCAGGGAGGCTTGCAAACTCATCGGAGATTTGAAACAGAGAATGAAGAACGCAGTCGTTGAAGACAAAGACCGCGTTTACAACACCGACCTAGTCTCTGCGCTAGAACTGGATTTTATGCTTGACGTTGCAGAGACCATCGCTTACGCTGCGCTAGCTAGAAGGGAATCTAGAGGAGCGCACTCTCGAACGGACTATCCGAAACGTGACGATGCTCAATTCCTCAAGCACTTGGTGGTCTATGAGACTAGAACCGTTCCGAGGATAGACTCAATGCCAGTAACCATTACGCGGTGGAAGCCGGAGGCTCGCGTCTACTAATGAGCCAAGATACCGCAACGATTAGAGTAACGCGATACCGACCCGAGAAAGATGGGAAGCCCTACTTTCAAGATTACAAAGTGCCCTATCGCAAGGATATGGTTGTTCTTGACGCTCTCAACTACATCAAGGCGAATCTGGATGGGACGCTGACCTATCGCTGGTCCTGCAGAATGGGAGTCTGCGGCAGCTGCGGTGCAAATGTAGATGGCGTCCCGAAGCTCACCTGCGCTAGCTTTCTCCACGAGTTCAAAGGTCGGACGATCAAGGTGGAACCTCTCACCCACTTCCCAGTCATCAAAGACTTGGTCGTCAACATGGACGACTTCATGCATAAGCTGGTCGAGATCAAGCCCTGGATAATCCGAGAGAAAGAGTCTCCGCCGGAAGAGGGCGAATACCGCCAGAGCGCGGAGGAACTAGAACGATACGATCAGTTCTCCTCCTGCATCAACTGTATGCTCTGCTATTCCGCCTGCCCAGTCTATGGGCTTAACGAGAAATTTCTAGGTCCGGCGGCCACAGCGCTCGCTTACCGGTACATTGAGGATTCAAGAGACCAGGGCAAGGCTGTTCGATTCCCAATTGTGCATGAGATCGAAGGAGTTTGGGAGTGCACCCTCGTAGGAGAATGCAGTGTCGTGTGCCCGAAGGGCGTTGACCCCATGCTTGCGATTCAGAAGACAAAGATCCTCGGAGCTACCAACGCTCTGAAATCACTGGTGATGCCGCGAGGAGGCGGAAAATAGCGTTGTCCAAGGAGAAACCGTTTCCCGAATACAGGCGAAAGCTTGGGCCTGGATGGTGGCTCTCCAACAGCCACTTTACACAGTATATGATTCGGGAGTGGACGAGCTTCTTTGTCGCCGTCTTCAGCCTCATCTACATCTACGAACTATCGCTCTTCGCATCTGGGGGGAAAGCCGACGCTCTCAACCTCTTGAGAAATCCGGGTATCATCGCCTTCAACGTTCTAGCGTTGTTGTTCACATCATACCACGCGCTCACATGGTTCTATTTGATTGGCAAGATTCAGCCGATCAAGATGGGAAAAACAACAAGCAAACCCTGGCAAGCCCTGCTGGTCAATATTGTCCTTTTGGTGATAATTTCTTATGCAGTAATTGAAATCCTCGTTTTGAGGTAACATCGAGATGCCCCAAGTCGCTCGTCTTCATGCAATCCTCTGGGGAGTCTTCTCCATGGGAGGATTCATCGCCGCCTTCCTCCTTCCAGTCTTGATCTACCTAGTCGGAATAGCCTACCCACTGGGCCTCTGGCCAGTTACTGGTGCGGACCCCACCACTTTGATACTCGATCACCATCATCTAGGGACGCTGTTTCTCTTCGTCACTGTCGCGGGGTCCTTGTACCACGGAATATTCCGCTTCCAGTCAACCCTCACAGAGATTGGCCTTGCGCCTGCAAAAAGGGCGCTGGAAGCGATAGGGTATCTGATAATCATCATAGGGATCCTCGCCACTGCCGTCTACCTCCTTCAGTATAACCCGAGTTTCTTCAGTCTCCCTTGATCCTCTGTGAAACTCCGCTTATTCTAATACAACCTGCTCAAGAGCCTGGCATAAGTGGGATAGGAGATGTCTCGTGCCCATTCGCTAAAGGAGTTCAAAGCATACCGGGAGAAGATGAATGAGAAGATTCTAGAGAGGGGAAACCTTCAGATCAAGCGGTTCTTCAACCTCGACACTCAGGCTTACAATGATGGGACTCTTTCTAGGAAGACGAAAGAGCTGATGGGGCTAGTCGCATCACTCGTGCTTCGATGCGATGACTGCGTTACTTACCATATCATCCAGTGTGTAGAGCAAAAGGTCTCTGACGCAGAATTCTTTGAGGCTTTCAATGTAGGCTTGATTGTGGGCGGGTCCATAGTCATACCTCACCTGCGGAGCGCGGTAGAGATGCTGGAAGAATGCAGACGGAAGGAAAAACAATCCTAGCGTCGGGCGTCAGGCTACTTTGTACATTAGCCAGTTCTTGTCCTTGAAATTGATCAGCCGATAATCTCCCTTCAGCTTTCGACCTTTCAAGAGAACATGGTACTTCCGGGGCTCCCTGACCTCCAAGATGTAGAACCCTTTATCCCAGACTTTTACCTCTCCCGCCCCATACTGGCCCTCCGGAATAACACCTTCAAAACCGTAGTAGCTCAATGGGTGGTCTTCGACCTGGACAGCTAGCCGTTTGATTCCCGGTTCGGTTGGTGGACCCTTCGGAACGGCCCAGCTTTTCAACACATCATCTAGCTCAAGACGGAAATCCCAGTGAAGCCTCCGAGCATGATGCTCCTGGACGAGAAACCTCAAACGAGGATTCTTAGAAGACATAACGTCTGTCTTCTTGAGGGACCTATCGCTCTTCAGAGAAATATTAGACTCGGAGAGTTTCAATGGTTTGGTGGACTCGGAAAGTTCAACCATCGGATTTTAATATCACATCCTATCTCAATAGGAGGTTGTCTATGCCCAGACGCTGGTTTGTTTTAGCTCTGCTCACCGGACTGCTAGTACTATTGTCCGTACCCTTCGGCACGCATCTACCGTTCATTCATAAGGTGGAAGCTAAGACTACTAATTTCACACTTTACGCGAACTATTTTGGATGGAACTCTTCCGAAGCGTCAGGGCCAAACCCAACAATAACAGTTACCCAGGGCGACACTATCTCCTTCCATTTTATTGAAGATCCGGCGGACGCATATTATTATCCTCACCTTTTCTTGCTGGACATAGACAACACCACCACTACCAATGATTGCCCAAACCCGGGCCCTGACAAGTGCTCAACCAACATAACACCGGCATTAAGCCCTACGATCGCACCGTTCACAGTTTCGTTTGCTTCGGGTACTTACTTCTACTATTGCATTTATCATCCGGCCTCTATGGTTGGGAAATTCGTTGTCAAAGCATCAACTACTCCCGACTTCACCATAACGGCGAATCCGACGGCGATAGAACCGCTCAACACCAGAATCGCAGGGACCTCAACCATCACCGTAGCTCCCACCAATGGATTCTCAGGCATGGTTACGCTGGCCGTGTCTCCATCTTCCGGCTTTAACGCGAGCATCTATCCGACCTCGATTCCAAGCGGCTCAGGCACCGCAACCCTTTCTGTCAATTCCACAACAGCCGGTAGCTATTCGGTGACAGTGACCGGAACAGGTTCACCCGGCACTCATTCCGCTACGGTTACCGTTACAGTTGTGATGCCAGACTTCAAAATTACCCTAAGTTCTCCCACTCTGACTGTTGCGCCAGGGTCGTCTGGGAATGTCATGGTCACCTTGACAAGCCTAGACGGGTTCTCCGGGACAGTGTCGCTAACCTCCGCCCTTTCGCCTATCGGACCGCAGGTTTCTTTCAGCCCGGCCTCCGTCGCCGTGTCCTCAAGTGGCCTTACATCTTCAACACTTAATGTGTCAGCAGCATCTTCGGGGGCTTATTCCACTCCAGTTTCCCAAGGGAACTACAATGTGAATGTCACCGGGACAAGTGGATCATTAGTTCACTCGGCAACGCTTGCATTGATTGTGGGCTCATCCTCGGGCGTCGGACCCCTCCCAAGCGCGGCTATCATAGGAGGAGGGATTGCCGTTGCGATCGCCGTTGTCGCTGCGACAGTGTACTTCTTACGGCGCAGATCTAAGACAAAGACGTAGTCAATCTCGCGCCCTCGTCCTTCTGAAATGCAAGTAGATCCCCACGGACAATGCTATCATCCCGATGGTCATCCCGATAAAATAGCTGCCCGCGTCTGCTCTAGGAAACGCCAACAGTTCTGCATTGCTGATTGGTCCATAAGCGGCTGCTCCGCATATCAATGCGAAAGGCATGTATTTTGAGGGTCGCGCGACGCCGAACAACCATTTTCCAACGCTAAGCATGCCTAGTGCCAATCCCTCTGACAAGGCCATGTACGACACAACGAAGGGAACGACTGCCCAGGGTCCAATCAGGACTGCAGATGCGACGAACGGGTTCTGCTCCCAAGCCCCTTGGGACAATCCAATTAATGTGAGGTAAATGTCGGCGACGACGAGAGCGATTGGGATGATGAAAACCCACCCATCGTTTCTGAATAATAGTTTGGAAAGTTCTTCGAAATCCGTTGAAATTATCCAGAATCCTAAGACCAGACAAACAATACCGGTGACGAGGACCATGGGGATTCCCAGTTGTGATAGATGTACTTGTCCGGAATCGAGTACACTGAACCAGCCTATGAGAGGGCTTGCCAGGACCCAGTACAGTCCCGATCCGACGAGCAGCAGTCCAGTACCGGGGGGGATTTTCAACTCTTTTCCCTACTAGAATTTCTTGATCGACCCAGTTGACGTAGCCGCTGAGAAATCTTGACTTTCGGAGACCGCGGGGTCGTTTTGGGTTTGAAGACACGTAAGCCGATAGAGGATAGAATCGAGCTGATCAGGGTCGCGAGCCCCGCTACTGGGTAGAGGATCTGCGCCGCCACGCCTAGACCAGTACCTTCTTGGGCGACGATGAAGGAGAATTCTCCCCGGGGAAGCATCGAGAGGCCGACCATGGTGGCCTCTTCTTTTGCTCCCGATAGTCTCGCGCCGGCCCAGCAACCAAGGAACTTCCCGAAAATGGCCACGGTGAGGACTGCGATGATTGGTAGTGTAACCGTGAGGAGTGCTCCAATGTTGATGAGCGTTCCCATCGAGACGAAGAAGAGGACGATGAACAGATCCTTGATCGGGCCCACCTTCTCTTTAACAAACTTGGCCTGTGGCCCTCTAATCATCAGTCCCATTAGGAACGCGCCAACCGCGGGGGAAAACCCAAGGTAGGAAGAGAGGAGTGCAAAGGCGAAGCCAAAGGAAAGCGCGAGTAGGAACGCGGTCTCTTTGTATTCTTGATCTGCTTTGCTGATTCTTTCTATGAGCCAGGGCGCGATTCTCCAGCCGAAGAAAAAGATGATTCCTACAAGCAGAGCCCCCTTCAATGCAAGAAAGGCTATGTCGGTTGGGGGAACTTGGTTACTCGCGGCGGCGAGACCCGGCAATAGTAGAAGCATGAATACTGTTGCAAAATCCTCGATTATTGACGCGGTCACGACTGTGTGGGATTCTTTCGCTTTCAGACTTTTTGTTTCAAGTAGAATCTTGCTCATTATCGCTGTACTCGTGGTGGCGACTACTGCGGCAGCGAAGACTGCTTCGAGCTGAGTAAGGCCGACTGCTAGCCCGACTAGTGTAACCGCAATGAAAGTGACCGTTAGCTCGACGAGTGCAAGTATGAAACTGTCCGGTCCAATCTTCCTGATCTCTAGCGGATCTAGTTCGAGTCCAACTGTGAACAGGAGCAGTATGATTCCGAGAGAGGCGAGTAGGTTGATCGTGTTGAGGTTCTGGATCAGCCCGAGCCCGAAGGGTCCAATTATTATCCCGGCGATTAGCTGGCCGATTACAGCCGGTTGCTTGATTTTTGAGAAGAGATAGCTGAAACCTAGAGCAGCGAACACGGCGAGCCCGAGGTCAAATAGGAAACTGAAATCGGCGGAAGCCGTCAATTGGATTTCCCGGAACGATGTTCTTATTCTGTTAGTTCCAGTTTAACAGTTTGACCCTCGCGGCAGAGGCTTCGAGTTTCAGGCATAGAGAGACGAAGTTACGAGTAACAGGGTCCCTAAGTAAAAGTCGTCTCTTAGAACTGAGCTTGATCCTTGGACCCTACAATTCTCGTCGTCTCAATTATCGGTGCAGCGTTGACGACGGGCCTTATCTACTATAGTCTTAGAACTGTTTTTCTCTTCAAGAGTAACGTAGCTGCAAGGGCATGGGTCTACATCTCCCTCAGTGCGATCTTCTTCGGCGTCGGAGTCGTAGCATTTCTCATCGAATCGCTGGTGCCGTTGGGCCTGCTTCCTGTGGGGGGTGTGTTGGAGACTGTGGGTGCGTTATTTCTCCTCCTTGGTTTGAGGAAGAACTTTCTTTTCTGGGCCAGCAAAGATCATTTCGCCTAACTGACTCCTTTCCTATTCGCCATTCTTCGGTAATGTAACGGCGTTCTTTGCAGTGCTGGAAATTTCTACCAAAAGGTAGACCCCGCGAATATAAACGGTCGTAGAGCTTTTTTCACATGAAAGGTAGGTGACGATTATATTCCAGAGACATAGCTGAAACTAAACAGAGGCAAAGCCTGGAGTTAGAAAGAATCGTCAACTCTTGAGAAACTGCAAACGGCTGTTGAAAAGATACGGGTTTCTCGTAGTGAACCGCAGCCTTACAAAACTACTTCTACCGCTGGTTCGTTGCAGCTAGTAGCACCCGAAAGAATCGAAGAGCTTTCTAGGCTCGCTGCGGAGAATATCGTAGAAGGAATGATCGCGCAAGATCGCGAGGACTTTGAGACAGCCTGCTTTCACTTCTCCCTTTTGTTGAGACCGGCGTTCCCAGAGTACGATGGAGATCGGATTTTCAGAGCATCCGAGGCATATACCAACGCACTGTTCGCCCAGAGTAAGCTGAAGGATGACAAGTCTTTGTCAAAGGAAGAGACTTTGCACGACGACAGGTGGGAACCTGTGAGATCTGATATGCTTAGAATGTGCGCTATTCTTGACATTCCCAAATCCTTCGCGATAGAAACTGTTGAATGGTTCAGATACCACGCGATTAGAGACGATGCGTACGTGAAGCACCTCCTAGAGGCTCATCGGGTATACCTAAAGCGGGTGGTAGGGAATGATCGGTGGTACCGGGAGCTCTCGGGAATCTACCTTACCGCGGTCGGACTGCATGACAAGCACGACAAAAAAGTTGTTCGTCTTGGCAAAGATCTCATGGGCTTATACTACGGCATCATGTTTCGTGAGAAATACGGTTCTAACGGGAACTGACTAGCGCGCGGCTAGACTCAGTTTCTTCCTGACCTCAGGAATACGGGCTCCGGGCCGAGATACGAGTTCGAGGTCAAAGAGGCTCTCGAACATGGACACGGTTTTCGGATCGTGTGATGGATAGTTTAGGAGAAAGACGCCTGTGATCCTGTTTGAGGCCATCAATTCAAGTCCTTGACGGACGAATGAGTGCGCCCTCTCCGTTCCAAGCGTGAAGATTTGGTGGGAAATATTGTCGAAGATTATCGTGAACGGGGTTGCCGCGTAGGCTTCGATTGTTTTGTTCATCGAGTCGAGAATCAGTGAGCTGTCGAATGCGGGTATGAGAACCACGTTCTCGCTCTCGATCTTCGGATAGGACACTCTTGATGTTAAGACGAACATCTTCAATCCCAGCTCATCCTCCATGGCAGAGTGAATAGGGCTGTCTTTTCTGGTGAAGAGGATTACTCGCTCGAAATTAGAAGCAGCTTCCGTAGCCAACGTTCTAAGTATCTTTTCATAGCCTGAGAGAGGATCGTATTCCAGGAGAATCTTCTTACCGGCGATTTCGTCGTGGGACAGTCCAACCGTGCGGGAAAACAAGTCGGTCGACTCGGTCAAGTCAATAACTGGAACCTTCGATTTCAGAAGACTAAGGGTTGCCTTCTCATTCTCGAAGGCTAGTTTTGCAAAAGTCATCATCACCTGGACATAGTGGTCCGGGGTTGACCACCTTGGGTCCGCGATATGGTTGACGAATTTCTGATATGGACGTTTGGTATTGTCGCCGTAGTCTATCACGATCCTTAACCCATTCTTGCCAAGGGTCTTGGTCTCAATGGCTAGTTCTTGGCACTGTCCGATTGCTGCTTCTTCGTCGAGAAGGTTTTGGCCTTGGTAGAGGCTGTCGATAGATGGAAGTCGAAGGTTTCCCTTGGTCAGATTGTGCTTTACGTCAACCCCATCTCTGGAAAGCTCTTCTCGTGCCTCTGCCTCGTTATTTGAGTGAAAATACAGGACCCGGTTTTGTTGGTTGACTCCCTCGTTAACGAACCTTGCAATTGGAGTAATTTTCGCGTCATCACTTCCGTAAATTAGAACAATTTGGTCGCCTCGCATGAGGGCCGGGTTGCGGCCCAGTGTAGGGACCAGTCCGAGGAAAGCCCTCAGAAAGGTTGGCTTCTTGAAAGCATTGACCACAACTATGAGAAGAATCACAGTGGCAAGATGCGCCAGCGCCAGTATGTTGTATCCAAAGTTTTCAAGCGAATAGCTGACTAGCAACAGCACTGCGATGCATGCGAGGCACAAAGAGATTATTCTGAGGGCGTTTCTGACTTCACGATCTTTGAGTTCTGACCGGAGTCGAGACAGAGTTACAAATGGATACACAGTGAATGCTACAATTAATGCTGCAGCAATCGAGAGAAGAAGAGTACTGAACCCGATTGCTGGATAGCTATTATTGTCGAGGACGTAGAATGCCTGTCTACCGGGATCGATTGAGCTTCGATCTATGAGAGCTAGGGCCACCAAAGACACCATCGGTATCAGGTACGAGACAAAAACGATGTGCTTTCGCCTTAGTGGATCAGCTAATGCCACTCGTAAGGAGAACTTTTCCGGATAAAAGTAGAGCTTAGTAACCAGGAATCCCCATGACGTTGCAACGATCGCGGCCGCGGCGGCGAAGCCTTGAGCGCTGAGTCTGATCAGGAATTCATCAGGATCGTACACCAGGACAAGTTGGGAAATTGGAAAGGCAAAGAAAGAAACGTAGATCGCCACGAAGTAGCTCTTGTAAGGCCGGAAATAGGAAAGCGGTTCTCGGATGATGAAGAGGACCATCAAAGCGTCCACTATAATTGTTCCGATTTCCAGAGTCGTAGCTATGTTAGGTGCCGTCTCTTCCAGCCCTCTAGGCTTGATCTACGCCAGCATCTACGCTGGCTCAACAACCTCCTATTGCAGAAGGCTAGGCGAGAGCCAAGCTGGGTTTAGACTCGTGTTACCCGAGTAGAACTAGAGGAGTGACTGTTACGCTACGTCAGGGAGGCCGAGAGACTTCGCCGCTGCCTTCAGGTCCCTCATCCTGCTTCGAATCGTAACCTCGGAGAC
>Ga0209237_1000368_pt1 | contig 24928 bp, 27 predicted proteins | sample GraSoi013_1_40cm_2_FD_185820 | JGI IMG/M metagenome (GOLD analysis project Ga0209237, IMG submission 185820) | Grasslands soil microbial communities from the Angelo Coastal Reserve, California, USA - Sample 10_02_2013_1_40cm (SPAdes) (version 2) | ecosystem: Environmental > Terrestrial > Soil >...
CGGCGACGTCGCAGACGTGCATCGCGCTCCTCGTCGACGCGGATGCGTTGAGCCGTGCGAAGAAGGCGGTTGCGCGCCTCCCGTTCGGTCTCGTTGAACGGATTGAAGTGCTGCCGCACGTGTCGCTAATCAGCTTCGTCGGCGAAGGCCTCGGATACGCCCATGGCGTTGCCGCGCGGGTGTTCCGCGCAGTTGCGGAACGCGGCATCAATGTGCAGCTCATCTCCGCGGGCGCCTCGATGGTCGCATACACGTTCACGGTCGACAACGAGGATCTCGAGAGAGCCGTCCAAGCGGTGCACCGGGAGTTCTTTGGGCATCGATATCTCCAGCCCGCGGAACCGGTGGGCTCCCCGGGCCATGGCTAGCCCGGCGCCTCGGGCTACGGATTCTCCATAATCGAGGCCATATAAAATACAATAATGCCTAAATATTATCTACACCTTCCATAAAGGGGCAGGCGAGCGAAGAGACATGTCCCTTTTCGGCGTTGAGAGACGACGACGTCGCCTCGAAGGAGGTGCGGGCCGGATCTTCCTTCTCGCTCTCGACCATGGCGTTGCCGCCGGACCCGTTCCTGGGATCGAACGGCTGAGCGACCGCGTACGGCGTCTGCGGTCCGCCCCGTTCTCCGGGCTCGTCGTGAATCCAGGAATGGTCCGTTCCCTCTCGGCCGATATCGCGCCCGCCTGGGGTCTGATCGTGCATCTCTCTGCCAGCACCCTTCTCGGTTCGAGGCCAGGTTCCAAAGTCCTCGCCTCGACGGTCGAACATGCCGTCTCTCTCGGAGCCGACGCGGTCTCTGTCCAGATCTCATTCGGCGATTCTCGCGAGGACCGAATGATTGCGGACGCGGGGCGCGTCGTCAGCCAGGCGACATCCCTCGGTCTGCCGGTTTTTCTGATGGCCCACGCGCCCGCAGACCCCGGTGAGTCCTCCAAAGATCCCGTCGCAGCGGCCCACGCCGCGCGCGCCGCGGCCGAGCTGGGCGCATCCATCGTGCAGACGAATTTCGCAGGAGCGCCGGACGGTCTGCGTGAGATCGCCCACAGCTGCCCGGTGCCCCTGGTCGTCGGCGGCGGACCAAAGGGTTCGACCGAGGACGCGTACCTCGACGCCCTTCGCGAAGTGATGCGTTCAGGTGCGGCCGGAATTTGCGTGGGCCGCCGAGTATTCCAGGCCCTAGATCCCCCCGCCATGGCACAACGGATCGCTGACGTGGTCTTCGGGAGCGATCGGCCCTTGATGATCGAGGCGGCACGATGAAGCGCATCCTTCTCGACTCGGGGCTCGACCCCTATGCGCTCTTCGCGGCCTCGCGGGACGACCACCCTCATGCGTTCATCCTCGAAAGTCTGACGGGTCCCGCGCGGCTCGCGGAACACACCTTCGTCGGCTTCGATCCCGAAATCATCATTTCCTACCGGTCCGGCGTCCTGCGATCGAACGGCGAGACGGTCAAGACGGATCGGCCCCTGGAGGCCCTGCGTTCGATCCTCGCAAAGTATGAGGCGCCGGGCGTTCCGGGGCGGTACATCGGCGGCCTGGTCGGATACGTCTCCTATGAGTTCGTCCGCAATCTCGATTCCGTGCCCGCTCACGCGGACTCGCCGTTCCCCGAGTTCGAGTTCGGGCTCTATCTCGACGGCGTGATCGTGGATCACGTCCGCAAACGGACGGAGTACTTCGCCCACGGCCGATCTCGGGTTGAAGACCTCCCGAAAGCAAACGAAGCGAGCCCGAAGCTGAGCGCAGATTCTCCGAAACGACAGATTAACCAAGAGCGGTTCGTGGAGGCGGTTGCGAAGGCGAGAGCGGCGATCCACGAGGGCGAGGCGTTTCAGGTCGTCCTGTCTCGCCGGGAATACGGCCGGATGGCCGGGGATCCACTCGCCTTCTACGAAAGCCTGCGGCGACTGAACCCGAGTCCCTACATGTACTACCTCGATTTCGGGATGCGACGGGTGATTGGGGCGAGCCCGGAAATGCTCCTCCGTGTAGAGGATCGCACCGCGACGACATTCCCGATTGCGGGCACGCGGCCGCTGGGCACAACCCTTCCGGAGACGGAACGGTTCCGAGCGGAGCTACTCGCGGACGAGAAGGAGCGAGCGGAGCACAACATGCTCCTCGACTTGGCCCGGAACGACCTCGGGAAGGTGTGCCGTTTCGGGACCATCAAGGTGCCGCAGTGCATGACGGTGGAGCGGTACAGCCACGTGCAGCACCTCGTTTCCCGCGTCGAAGGCGAACTCGCGCCTGGGACCGATGCACTCGACGCGGTCGCGGCGGTGTTCCCCGCCGGGACCGTAAGCGGCGCGCCGAAGCCGAGGGCGATGGAGATGATCCACGACCTCGAAGGGACCGCGCGCGGCCCGTATGCGGGGGTCGTCGGCTACCTCTCCCTCAATGGAAACGTGGATACCGCCATTGCGATCCGGACGCTTTTCGCCGACGGGCCGACGTACTACATACAAGCGGGTGCGGGGATCGTCGCGGACTCGGATCCGGCGAGGGAGTGGCTCGAGACGGAGCACAAGCTCGAGGGTTTGCGGGCTGCGTTGCGTGAGGCGACCGCATGAAGGTCCTCATCATCGACAACTACGATTCCTTCGTGTACAACTTGTACCAAGAGATTGGGGAAATCGGAGCCGACCCGCGCGTCTATCGCAACGACGGAATCACGATGAAAGAGGTGCGGCAGCTTGCGCCTGATGCGATCGTCCTGTCTCCCGGGCCAGGCCATCCGACCAACGCGCGGGATTTCGGCGTGTGTCGAAATATCCTCGACGAGTTGAGCCCGGCGACCCCGACGCTCGGCGTTTGCCTCGGCCATCAAGGGATCGGGACAGCGTACGGCGGGAAGGTCGGCCATGCGGCGCGGATCCTCCACGGGAAGACGAGTCTCGTGCGACACGATGGCCGCACAATCTTCGAGGGTCTTCCGAATCCCATTACGGCCGGGCGCTACCATTCGCTCGCGATCGACCGCGCATCTTTGCCGCAGGACCTCGAACTGAGCGCGACCTCCGACGACGGCGAGATCATGGCCGTGCGGCACCGCCGCTATCCGATCGAGGGCGTCCAATTCCATCCCGAGTCAATTCTCACACCGGAAGGGCCGGCGCTCCTCCGTAACTTCCTCGCGGGGGCCAGGCGATGATCCAGGATGCGATTGCAGACCTAGCGACGGGCGCATCCCTCGGCTTCGAGCGCGCGCACGATGCGATGGCGGAGATCATGGACGCGCAGGCGACCCCTGCGCAGATCGGCGCGTTCCTGATGGGACTCCGGATGAAGGGCGAGGGACCCGATGAGATCGCGGGCATGGCAACCGCGATGCGGGAACGGTGCGTTCGGATTCGGTCGCGCGAGGACGGGCGCCTTGTCGATCTGTGCGGGACCGGCGGAGCTCGCGTTCCGACGTTCAACGTCTCGACGATAGCAATGTTCGTCGTCGCGGCCGCTGGCGTGAGGGTCGCGAAGCACGGAAACCGCGCGATCACGAGCCGCTGCGGGAGTGCGGACTTGCTCGAAGCCCTCGGGGCCCGGGTGGACCTCGAGCCGTCGGAGGTCGAGAGGATTCTTGAAGCGCACGGCCTCTGCTTCATGTTCGCCCCGAAGTTCCATCCCGCAATGCAGTACGCGATGGCGCCGCGCCGGGAGCTCGGTGTGCGCACCATCTTCAACATCCTCGGACCCCTCACGAACCCGGCGGGAGCGAAAGGCCATCTCCTGGGCGTCTTCAGTCCGGACCTGGTGCCACTCTTGTCGAAGGTGTCCGCACGCCTAGGGATCGAGCACGCCCTCGTGGTCCATGGCCAAGCCGGCATGGACGAGATCTGCCTCTGCTGCCCCACGATCGTCGGAGAGGTGGCCGACGGCCGGACGCGACAATTCGTGCTGAGACCGGCGGACCTCGGCTTCGATCGCGTGGACCCAAGGGATTTGGCAGGCGCGGAACCGGAGACCGCGGCGAAGGAGGCCGTGCGGATTCTACGAGGAGAACTCGGGCCGAAACGAGAGATGCTCCTGGCGAACGCGGCTGCCGGAATCTACGTTTCGGGGAAGGTGGAATCCCTCCTGGAGGCGCTGCCCCTAGCGGCGGAGGCCCTGGATTCGGGGAGGGCGTTCGAAACCTTGCGCACGTTCGTGAAGGCGACTGGCGGAAATTTGTCGAAGGTGGAGGACGATGGACACTCTTGAGCGCCTCGTCGCCAATGCCGAGACCCTTCTCAAGGAGGGCTACTACGACGTGCGAGGCGAAACGGAGCGAAGTCCATCTTTCTTGGACGCCTTGGGCGCGCCGACCCGAATCTCCGACGTGGTTGCGGAGCTCAAGTTCGGGTCGCCGAGCATGCGGAGCCAGAAAGATGTGGCGCAGTTCGACGCCATCCTGCAGGGGATCGTCACTGCGAAACCCCTTGGGCTCTCCGTCGTCGCGGAGCCCAGGATTTTCGGCGGGAATATCGACTTCGTAGCGCGCGCGGCTCGCACGGGTCTCCCCGTCCTCATGAAGGACATCGTCGTCGACTCGCGCCAGGTCGATGCCGCGGCGTTGTGCGGGGCGTCCGCTTTGTTGCTCATCGCCACCCTCGCGCGCCGGGGGCACCTCCATCGCGGGATGCAGATGCTCATCGATGAGGCGCATGATCGAAAGCTCGGAGTCGTCCTCGAGGTCCACACGCTTGAGGAGTGGGATGCAGCGGTCGAGACGCCTGCCGATATCCTGGGGATTAACAACCGCAACCTTGCGACGATGGCAATCGACCTGGGGACGACACCGCGGATTCTCGCGGAGCGGGTGAAGGATCGACCCGTCATCGCGATGAGCGGGATCGAGACGCGAGGGCAGGTGGACACCATGCTCCGCGCCGGGGCCGACGCCGTCCTTGTCGGCACGTCGATCATGCATCACGATGAGCCCGCGAGAAAACTCCAGGAGCTGCAGCATGGTTGACGCCTACGTCGTCCGGAAGAGGGGATACTTCGGGCAATTCGGCGGGCAGTACGTGCCTGAGACGCTCATGCCCGCGTTGCACGAGCTCGAGGCGGCATACGACGAGGCAAGAGAGGATCCAGCGTTCCAGGAGGAACTCGGATCGTACTATCGACACTACGGTGGGCGCCCGACGCCACTCTACTTCGCCCGACGCCTTACGGACCACATCGGCGGGGCGCAGATCTATCTGAAGCGGGAAGACCTCTGCCATGGCGGAGCCCACAAGTTCAACAACGTAATGGGTCAAGCCCTCCTCGCCCGTCGCATGGGGAAGAAGCGCGTGATCGCCGAGACGGGCGCGGGCCAGCATGGCGTCGCCACGGCGATGGTCGGGGCGGTCCTCGGCCTGCCCGTCGAGGTGTACATGGGCGCGGTCGACATCCAACGCCAATCCCTGAACGTATTTCGGATGAAGCTCCTCGGCGCGATGGTGCACCGCGTCGAACAGGGTAGCCAGACGCTGAAGGACGCCATTAACGAGGCTCTGCGGGATTGGGTGACGAACGTCGAGAACACGTACTATCTCCTCGGAAGCGTCGTGGGCCCGCATCCGTACCCGACGATCGTGCGAGACTTTCAAAGCGTGATCGGCCGAGAGATTCGAGAGCAGAGCCTCCAGCGCAACGGCCGACTTCCGGACCTTCTCGTCGCTTGCGTCGGCGGCGGCAGCAACGCGATGGGGACGTTCGCGCCCTTCCTCGACGAAGAGCGAGTCGAGCTGCTCGGCGCTGAGGCGGGCGGCCGCGGCTCGTCGCCGGGGGAACATTCGGCGTCTCTGACGGGTGGCCGCGTCGGCGTCTTACACGGGGCACGGTCGTACGTCCTTCAAGACGCCGACGGCCAAGTGCTGGACACGCACAGCATCTCCGCAGGCCTCGACTATCCCGGCGTCGGCCCGCAGCTATCTTTCTTGAAGGATACAAAGCGCGCGTCCTTCGTGGCGGTCACCGATGAACAGGCCCTCGAGGGCTTTCACGCCCTCGCGATGTATGAGGGAATCCTGCCTGCGCTCGAGCCCGCCCACGCGGTGTTCTTAGCGATGCGGAGGGCGCGGGAGATGAAGCGCCACGAGGTCATCGTCATCACGATCTCCGGTCGAGGTGACAAGGACATGGCTACGGTAGCCGACGCGATGGGAGTGAACCTCTGAGCCGAATCTCAAAGGCGTTCCGCCGCGCCGGGGCAGAAAGCCGAGCCGCCCTCATCGCCTACTTGATGGCGGGCGATCCCGACCTCCGGATGACGGAATCGCTCGCGACGGCCTGCGAAGCAGGGGGTGCGGACGTGTTAGAACTCGGCATCCCATTCTCCGACCCGATCGCCGACGGTCCCGAGATTCAGGAGGCCGGGCAACGCGCGCTTCGTGCGGGGACGCGTCCGCGTGACGTCCTCGAACTGGCGGCGCGTATCCGTCAGAAGACGCAGATTCCGCTCGTCCTCATGACGTACATGAACCCGGTGCTCGCAATGGGTCTTCCGACGTTCGCCGAGCGAGCCGCGAGCGCGGGGGTCGACGGAGTCATCGTCCCGGATCTATCCCTTGAGGGGTCGTCCGAGATTCGAGATGCGCTCGAAGCGCGTGGCGTAGACGTGATCCAGCTCGTTGCGCCCTCCACACCGCCCGCGAGGGCCGCAGCGATTGCGGACGCCTCCCGCGGTTTCCTGTACGTCGTTGCAAGGTACGGGACCACCGGCATACGCTCGAACCTGCCCGAGGACTTGAGGGATCGGATCACCGCCCTTCACCGTGTTTCGTCCCTCCCCCTCGGGGTAGGCTTCGGTGTAACGACGGGAGCTCATGTCCGAGCGGTTGCGTCCGCCGGTGCGGACGGTGTTGTCATCGGAAGTTCGATTGTGCGTCGCGCGGCGGAGAGCCGCGACCCCGAGAATGTCCGAAAATTCGTCGCCGAGCTCGCCGCGGGACTCGCTGTCGAGCGGACTACTTCCCCTGTCCTTCGAGACAACAGTCGGTGACCTAGATCCCTTCGAGATCGGAGGCACCAAGATTGATTTCTAGGCCTTGTTGGTGACACGGACGACGTTCAGGTCGACCGTCTTTTTCGTTCCGACCGCACGCTAACTTTCGTCGTCATCGAACGCGGTGAGGCCGCGGAAGTCAAAATGCTGCGGTTCAGTGCGTGTGCGCGTGAGCGGATTGGTGCTGCTGGTCGGGAGCTTCCTCGCCCTTCGGGTTGAAGCTCTGACCGCATCCGCAGGTCGACCAGTTGTTCGGGTTGCTCACGAGGAAGCCGCTGCCCGCGACGCTCTCGGCATAATCGACGCTCGAGCCGTCGAGGTAGTCCTTGCTGTTCCCGTCGACGAGGACCTTGAGTCCGTGGACTTGGACGACCTCGTCGTCCTCGTGGATCTTCCGGTCGAGGGCAAGGCCGTAGCGGAAGCCGGAACAGCCGCCGCCCGCGACGTACATCCGGAGATACGTGTCCTCGATCGAGCCCAATGGCTGGCCGGTCTCGGGATCGGACCTCTGGATGAGCTCCTTGACTTTGTTCGCTGCGGTTTCCGTCAGGGTCACTTGAATCATTGCGCTACCCCGCATCCCCGGAACACGATGACGCCGCTATTTAACCATTTGGTGGCCAGTTGCGCGACTCCGAGCCGCTCCGGCGGCTCACTCGAGGAGCTTCCCCATGTACCGACGCTCCGCGCGGAATCCGAGGCTCTCGTAGACATGGCGTGCCCGGGCGTTCGTCTCGGATACCTCGAGTTTGATTTTTCGATAGCCACGCTGCCGGGCCCAGTCGCTCGCCCACTCGACGAGGAACTTCCCGACACCTTCGCCCCGCCGGGTCGGAGTGACCCATACATCGTAGAGGAAGCCCTGAGCCTCGGGCGTCATGAAACCGCTTTCGCCGAGGATGAGATAGCCGAGGAGTTCGTGGGCCGCCGTCTCGGCGATCCACCGCTCCGTGCGGTCTCCCGACATGTACGGTTCGATCTTCTTGCGGAAATGCGCCTCCCACTTCTCGCGATTGAGGCGCGCCCGTTCGTCCGAGGGAATGTCGTCCCAAACGGTCTGCAGCGTCGCTCGCCACATGACCTCGTCATCCGCCCGCCGGGCCCGTCTCATGTGGACGTCCAAGGTAAGACCCCTTTTCGCGAGACCATTTCTCGGTGAATGAAGGTGTCGGCCTCCCGGCCGCCTGCCCGCGAAACAATTTCGGGTGGTCATCATTCAGTGCCCAGCTTTTATAAGACCCGCGGCCGTTCTTGCGCCTGTGCTCCCCTCGCGCTGCGCTCGATGCGGCGCTGTGAGTCGCGATTTTCTGTGTGCGGCCTGTCTCGATTTCCTTGTGGCCGATCGCCCGATGTGGTTGAATCCCGGACTCCTACCAGGGCCGTCGCTCTTGGATCTCACCGGCGGGAACGAAGTTGCCATCGTCGGAGCCGACCTCTCGGAGGTCGAATGGCACAAGCCGGCGCGCGAACCTGCGGCCACCGAAGCGGTCCGGCTCGTGCGTTTGCTCGGCCTCGATTCCGATCGCGCGGCGATCGTCAGCGTCGGCGACGCGGAGGTCCTCCATGCTTTCCTCCGCGAGGCCCGTCGTAACACGCCGACGAACGTGGAGGACCGGCGCGCGCTCGCGGCCCTCTGCCGCTATCTGCGGTCCCAAGAATGGATCCCTCCCCATCTGGCGGCGGAATACGGGCTCCGCGCGAAAGTCCTTGAGCCCCCGACCGCCGTCGAGCCGCCGGAATCGGCACGCCGGGAAATGACGGCGTTGCCTCCGATCGAACCGTCTCTCCTCGAGGTCTCCGCGGAACCGGACATCGCGGACGTTCCGGCCGAACCGGCCCTCGACGAGCTGGAGGACCTCGAGCTTCCGGAGGAAGACGTGTCCCTGCCCACGGCTCCCCCCGTCCCTCCCGACCCCTTCCCCCATCCTGAGCCTCCCCTTCCGCTTCCACAGCCCGAGCCCATACCCGGTCCGGTGCCGGAGCCGGAACCGGAGCCCGGGCCCGAACCGGAGGAGACGTCCATCGAGGATTGGCACCGGGCGGAACTCGAAGAGTCCCGTCGGGCCCTGGAGAAAGAGCGAGCGGACGCCGACGCCTTCGTTCGATCCCGCACGCAAGATCTAGTCTCCAAAGAGGAGCTCCTCTCCGCCCGCGAGCGGTCCGTCGCATCGAAGGAAGAAGAGGTCGAGGCCCGCGCGCGAGCCGCGACGGAACGACTTGTCGCCTTGGAGAAGGACTCGGCCCGGCGCGAGGTCCTGCGGTTCCTCGGGGGAATCCCCGGCATGTCCGCGGCCCAGGCGGACGTCGTTGCGACGGCGTTCCCCGAGATCGCCTCGCTGACCGACGCGGACGAGAAGGCGCTCACCCAGTGCAAAGGGGTAACCGACGCGCTGGCCCGGGCGATTCGACTCGAACTCGCACCCGGCGAGCTCGAAGATGAACGACGATCGACCCGACTCCGGGAGGAAGCCCAGGCGTTCGTCGAGGAGGGCAACTACGATGCCGCCTTGGAATGCTACGACCGCCTGCTCCGCGCCCGACCGGAGGAGACGAGCGTCTGGTTCGACCGAGCCGAGATCCTGGTCCTGCTCGATCGCCCGGAGGAGGCCCTCCAATGTTATGCGCGAATCCTCGAGGTCGATCGAGGGAACGCTCGGGCGACGTACGAGCGCGCGAACCTGCTCTTCGGGCTCGGCCGTGTCCCGGATGCCGTCGACGCGCTGCGCGATGCGCTCCGGCTCGAGCCGTCGAAGTCGCGCGATGTCGTTCCGAAGGCCGAGCAGCTCCGACGAGACGGACACCCGAACGAGGCCATCCGGTTGTTTCAGGCGGTCCTCGAGATCACTCCGGACGACCCGCGAGCGATCCTCGGTCTGGGCGACGCGTTCATCGATCTCGGAGATGCGGACGCGGCAGAGGCCCAATTCACCCGCGCGCTGGGGAAAGATCCGCAGAACGCCCCGATTCTCTTCCGGAAGGGCGAGCTTCTGGAGCGCAAAGGTCGCTGGGGAGCGGCGGTCCAATATCACAACCGAGCAATCGCACTCCGGTGGAACTACCCGGATCCATGGCTCGCGAAAGGCGAGATCCTGCTGAATCACGCTCGTCCGACCGAGGCCCTCGAGTGCTTCGAGAAGGTGGCGTCGTTCGAGCCGCGGCGAATCGAAGCATTTGCCGGCGAGGCCCGAGCTCATGCCGCCTTGGGGCAGCGCGGCAAAGCGGAGGCCGCTCTCGCCAAGGCGATCGGTCTCGCGGCCGACCATCCCACCGTCCGTGCCGCATCCGAGGCGGTCGCTCGGATGACGGGGCCGGTCGCGGAGGTCGCCGAGCCCACGGAACGCATCACCGATCTCCCGTCGCTCGCGAAGGCGTTCGCGGCGATCGAAGAAGATGTCGAGCCCCCCGTATCGTCCGTGCCGTCCGATTTCCAGTCGTTCGTCGAGTCGATCGAACCGGAGAAAGAGGACACGCACGTGCTCCTGCAACTCGCGGAACTCGCCATCGAGGGTGGGGATCCCCAGATGGGGCTCCTTCGGTACGAACAGGCGATTGAGCGGGATCCCCGCAACGCGGACGCGTGGACCGGGAGAGGGGTCGCCTTGCAACAGCTCGAGCGGTTTCGGGAGGCCCTCGAGGCCTACGATCGGGCGCTCTTCCTCAAGCCGAACCACGAGCTCGCAAGGAAGTGGCGCGAGACGTGTGCTCGGCACATACCGTCGGAGACGAACGAATGACGCTGGCACCCGACACGACGGAGCGGTTCCTCCCGAGCGTGGATCGCCTCGAGTCGGCGATGCACGCCGCGCGGCGCGCCTTTGAACGGGGGGATACGGATGCCGCACTGGGTCAGCTCGGCGCCGTGCTCAAGCTCAAACCGGAATACGACGTGGCGTGGATCCTCAAAGGCGCCGTCCTCCAGAAGGCGGGCGATCGGGAAAGTGCCCTCGACGCCTTCATGCAGGCGTTGAGATGCAACGGGGACTCGAAGGAAGGCTGGATGGGCCTCGCGTCCGTGTTGCACGAACTCGGCCGGTTGAAGGAAGAGGCCGACGCGTACGATCGATTGCTGGCGTTCGACCCGCGGTCGTTCGATGCATGGATCGACAAGGGCTCGGTCCTCCATGAATTGCAGGATTACGCCGGGGCAATCCGGTGCTACGAGGAAGTCCTTGCGCTTCGGCCGGAGTACGCCGCGGCGTGGAACAACAAAGGCGCCGCCCTGCTTCGACTCGGTCAGGAGGCCGACGCCGCCCGATGCTTCGAAGAGGCATTGCACTTCGATCCCGATTGCGTCGATGCGATGGCGAACCGGACGTACCTCTACGAAAAACAGGGCTATCACGGGGAGGCGGTCCTCTGGGCGGACCGCGCGTTGCGGATTCGGGAGGCGCCGGGGCTCTGGTACGCGAAAGGTCTCGCCCATCTCGGGCTCCTGGAGTCCACGCTCGCGATCCGGTCGCTCGATCGCGCGCTGGCGCTCGATCCGACGCTCAAGGAAGCGACGGCCGCGCTCCGACGGGCAACCGCGATGCGGGGGAAGTCAGATTTCTACCGCGGCCCGTACGAGTGTTTCGGGACCCACCTCGAAGGGGATCCCGGCTGCGAAGAGTGCGAGATCCGCCCGCGCTGCCGCGAGGTGACGCCATGAGTGTTCCCTCCGCGGCGGAAATCGAGCATGCGGACTGGCCGACGCTTCAGGGGATATGCAGATCCCTCGGGCTGAACCCGAAAGGCCGAAGCGGGGTCGTCCGGATGCGGGTCCTCGAGCATGTCCGCCGGCGCGGCCGCCCAGAATCCTGGCGAGCCGGGCGGGACCACATGGCGGCATTGCTCACCCGGCTCGGGTTCCCGGACCTTGCGGAGGATTTGTGGGAGTCCGCGATTCGCCTCGACGCACCCGGTCCGTGGGTCGGCCTCGGACAGGCGCAGGTGGCGGGCGGATTCCTCAGCGAGGCGGCCAAGTCGTTCGACCGCGCGATCCAGATGGGCGACACGTCCGCTCTGTTGAACCGCGCGGAAGCGCTCGGAGCCGGAGGCGATTACGATCAAGCCATCGCCGCGTGCGAGTCGTACCTCGCATCCCATCCGACGGACCTCCGCGCGCTCGCGATGAAGGCGGATTTCCTGGCGCGGTCTGGCTTCAAGGAAGAAGGCGCACGCGTCCTGCTCGCCGCGGCGGACTTCCATCCCGAATTTCCGTTTCTGCATGCCGGGGCAGGAACCGCATTCCTCCGGGCGGGGCGTCCGGAGGTGGCCCTCGAGGCGTTCGGTCCGACTCCGCCCATGGAAGGGAGCGCGATCGAAGGGGCGCTGAATCACGGAGCCGCGCTCCTCCTCCTCGGACGAACGCGCGAAGCGATCGACATTTTCCAGAAGGCGCTCGAGAACGCCCCGGAACGCGGCGAGGCGCTCAACAATCTCGGCGTCGCCTATCTGCAGATGGACGAGCCGAAGCTGGCGGCATCGAATCTGGCCCGCGCCACGAAACACGTCGACTCTCCGCGGATCCGACTCAACCTCGCGAAGGTCCCGAAGGCGCCGACGCGACCGAGAGCCAAGAAGCCCGCGGCGCGAAAGAAACAGGATCCGTAGGTGCGCCGTTCGGAAACAATCAATACGGCTCTCGCCGTGGCGGAATCGGTGCCGGTACGATCCACGGAATGGGAGGGCGTCTACGCCGATGGCAGGTGGCTCCTCACCCCGAATCTGGTGCCCGGGGCCGTCGTCTACGGGGAAGGCCTCGTCCGCGAAAAGGGACGGGAATTCCGCCGCTGGGACGCGAACCGAAGCAAGCTCGCCGCGTATCTGAAACGGGGCGGACGCGTCTGGCCGTTCCGCCGTCGGTCCTCCGTTCTGTATCTGGGCGCCGGCAGCGGTACCACGGCGAGCCACGTTTCCGACGTTTGTGCGGAGGGTACCGTCACCGCGATCGAAATCTCGCCGCGGTCCTTCCGGGACCTTCTCGTTCTGTCCGAAAAGAGGCCGAATCTCGTTCCGATCCTCGGCGACGCCTCGAAGCCAGAGTCGTACGGCGGCCGGGTCGGCTCCGTGGATGTCCTGTACCAGGACGTCGCCCAGCGGGATCAAGATGGGATCTTCTTACGAAACCTCGATCTCGTACGATCCGGCGGGATCGGGTTCTTGATGGTGAAGGCGAGATCGGCGGATGTCTCCGCGTCGCCCCCAGCGGTCTTCGACTCGACGAAACGCACCCTGTCCGAAGCCGGCATCGAAGTGATCGACTTTCGGATCCTCGAGCCGTTCCAAGCGGATCACGGCGCCGTCGTCGTCCAGAAGCCATAGCATCATCCGTCCGCGTGGGTTCGCGTCCCGGCATGGCCGCTCGATCGCATCCGACGTACGGCCGGTTCGCGCGATATTACGACATCATCTACCACGAGATCGTGAACTACGAAGGCGATGTGGATTTCCTTGAAGCTGTCTTCCGACGGTATCGCGTGAAGCCGAGAACAATCCTCGACGTGGGATGCGGGACGGGGAATCACGACATCCCCCTAGCTCGCCGCAGCTACCGGGTCACCGGCCTCGATCAATCCTCGGCCATGCTATCGGTGGCCCGAAAAAAGACGGCGGAATCCCGAGTGCGCGTGCGATTCGTCCGGGCGGACATGCGTTCGTTCCGGATCATGAAGCAGTTCGATGCGGTCCTTTGCATGTTCGGGGCCTTCGGGTACATTCTGCCTTCGCGAGATGTCGTCCGCGTCCTCAGGAGCGTGCGGGCGCATCTTGGCCCTGGTGGCTTGTTCATTTTCGAGTTCTGGCAAGGCTCCGCCGCGCGACCCGCGCCGCATCCATCATGGATTCACATCCGCAAGCCGGATCTCGAGATCGTCCGTTTGGACGAGTCCCGCTACGACCCGCGAACGGAACGGCTACCCGTCGAGTTCCGGTTCTTCGTCTTCCGCGGCCGACGCGTCATCGATCGGTTTGATGAACTCCACACGATTCAGACCTACTCGGTCCCCGGCATGCGGACCTTGTTGCGCCGAGGCGGATTCGACCTCCTCGGAGCGTTCGCGGCGACGAATATGAAGAAGGCCTTCACGCCCGTGACGCGGGACACGTTTCGCATCATGGCGGTCGCTCGTGCGAGGTGAATCTTAAATACGCCCCCGCGGTATGCGCAGCCCCTCCCGAGGAAACCGATGGCTCGCATCCATGCGCACCGCAAAGGAAAGAGCGGCTCGACCCGACCGTATCTCAAGGCAAACCCGGAGTGGGTCGGGATGGAAAAGGCGGAGATCGAGGAGACGATTGCCCGTCTCCATCAAGAGGGTCTGTCGACGGCCTCGATTGGCGTGCGGTTGAGGGACGCCTACGGGGTCCCGAACGTCCGTCTCGCGACGGGTCGGAGCGTGACCCAGATCCTCTCTTCGAAGGGCACGAAATTCGCCTTGCCGGAGGATCTCGCCAGTCTGATCAAACGCGCCGCGAGCCTTCAAACTCATCTCAAGGATCACCGGAAGGATTTGAGCAACCGACGCGGCCTCGAGCTGATCGAATCGCGGATCCGCCGCCTCTCCCGGTACTACAAGGCGCGCGGCGTCCTCCCGTCGGAGTGGGACTATTCCTTGAAGCTCGCGGAGCTGCAAGTGAAGTAGGTGGCCCATGGTCCAGGGCCTGGAAGATCTGGCGCCCGAAGGACTGCTCGATCGCGCGCGGCGGGCTGCAGGCCTGATGGATGACGTGGCCCGGGTCCGCATCTTCTGCCATTACGATCCGGACGGAACGACGTCGGCCACCATTCTGGTCCGAGCGTTGATGCGCCGCGGTAAGCGAATCCATGCGACGATGGCCCACGCACTCGATCGGACGTCCGCGGCCCGCCTGAGGGACGAGTCGAACGAGCTCTTGATCGTCAGCGACATGGGATCCGGCCAACTCGATCTCCTCGAAGGCCTTCCGTATCCTGTCATTGTCCTGGATCACCACAAACCGATGCGAGACTCGGAGACGGTCGCCCATGTGAATCCCCATTTCTTCGGGGTCGACGGCGCAAGGGAAATGTGCGGCGCCACGACGACGTGGCTCTTTGCCCTCGTCCTCGACGAGCGGAACTGGGACCTGGCCGGGGTCGCGATGGCCGGGGCGATCGGCGACAAGCAGGCGGTGGGGGGTTTCGTTGGCGTGAACGCCGCGCTCTTCGGTGAGGCCGAGGACCGCAAGGTCGTCGTGCCCGAACGCCGGCTCGCCCTGCGTGACCTTCCGCTCGGCAAGGCGCTCGCCCTATCAATCGAACCGTATTTCCGAGGTCTGTCAGGACGACCTGAGGCGTCGGCCGACTTTCTTCACTCGGTCGGCCTCGACCCGGCGGCCAGCTTGCGCGATCTCGACGCGGGCAATCGCCGAAAGCTCACATCGATCTTGGCGGCGCGGCTCGTGGAGCAACACGCGGCCTCGGAGGCGCTCGAAATCCTCGTCGCGGATCGATACTGGATCGAACCGGACCAGGTGTACGCCCACGACCTCGAGGCGTATGTGAACAGCTGCGACCGCCTCGGGCAGGAAGGGCTCGGGATGGCCGTCTGTCTCGGCGATCGCGACGCCCTCGCACGTGCGGAGAAGCTCCTCGACGAATACACGTCGAAGGTCCTCGGTCACCTCGTCGCCCTCGAGTCCAAGGGCCTGTTCCCGAAGAAACACATCCAGTTCTTCTATTGCGATGACTCGAGCCTGGCGGGCGTGGTCGCAGGGACCGGGATGCAATTCTTCTTCGATCAAACGAGACCGACGCTCGGGCTCTCGGTCCTCGATGGCGTCACGAAGGTCTCCGCTCGCGGCACCCGCGCGCACATTGCGGCGGGATTGGACCTCGCCGCAGCACTGCGGGAGGCGGCGTCCGAGGTCTCCGGGAACGGCGGAGGCCACAACATCGCCTCCGGTGCGACGATTCCGAAGGGCAAGGAAGATCGGTTCCTGAGCCGCGTCGACGAAATCGTCGGACGCCAACTCGAAGGGCCGCCGGAAAAGGATCAATAATTGTCCAAGAGGCGGCTCACTTCACGCGATTCCAGGTCCGTCTTGAGGGCCGGGGACTCGAGGACCTTCATGTTCCGTTCGAGGAGGGCGAGCTCTTTCTCTTCGAGGGTGTCCGGGCTCACTGGCAGGATGATGATCGCGCGCCGTTGCATCACGAACTCGTTCACATGCTCGACGAACATCAAGGTCTGGAGGAACCCGTTGTTGATGATCAAGTATTCCAGACCATCGAGGAGGACCGCGCCTTCGCCGTTGTTGTCCTCGATGAACTTCTGGATCACCTTCGCGAGTGTGCCGATCGCGGTCGGGTTGTGGTAATCCTCGCCGGGCGTGTGGCTCAGCCAAATGATCCGTACGTCCGTCAGACCGCGTTCGCGGCGCACGCGATCCGGGTATTGGCGGGTGATGCAGAGGCTCGGAATCTTCTGAGCGAGTAGCATTTCGAAGAGGCGGAAACTCAGCTCGGGCTTCTTCTCTTTCACGAGATAGCAGACGCCCTTCTCGAGTTCCATGGGCATCGCCGAGCGAAGAGCCTCAGCCTCCGTGCCCATTTCGCCTTCCTGAGGTTGCACCCATCCCATCGGTTTCTCCATAGCGATTATCGTCTCTTCAAACTTCGTTCCAGATTATCAGTGAGTACTTTGGCCGGAATTTCGGGGATGGAAATCAGCGTCGTCTTACCGACGACGCCTTCGCCGCTCAACTTCGTGTCGACGAGGCCGAGCGCGTCGAGGTCGCGCACATACTTCCAGAACTGGGTGTGGGCCCGCGGCTTCTCGTCGTACTCTTCGCACACCACGGCATACGATTCCTCAGCGTCGCCCATCGTGATGTACGCTTTCTTGCGGCTCTTCCGCGCGATCGCCAAGAGCACGAGTTTCTTCGGGACGTCCAGGAGCCCGAGGCGTTCTTGGACATCCGTCGGATGGACGTGGGCTTTCGCGCCGCGCAGATGCTCCGGTGCGACTTCCTCGAGGCTCTCCTCATCCGCGAGCATGCCGGCCTTCTCGAGCAGCTCGATGGCATATCGCGCATCGCCGAACTCGGACGCGATATCCGCGATGAGGTCGACGAGGTCCTCGTCGACGGTGCCCGGGTGCATCGCCAGCTGAACGCGGCCCGAGACGATGTCTCGGAGCTCCGGGCGATCGTACTTGGGGAACTCGACGACGTTGGACCGGCGAAAGGTACTCAGCGCCGCGCGGTCCATGTACTCCAACGCGTTCGGCCTCTGCGAAATGAGGATCATCGAGATGTTGCCCTTCGAGGCGATCGTCTCCTCCGCGATCCGCGCGAACGAGTAGATCAGGTCCGCGCCGCTCTTCTTCAGCAAGGCGTCCACTTCGTCCAGGATCACGATGAAGTGGAGGCGGTGCTTTTCGAGGTGCCGCCGCAAGGTCTCCATCTTTTCCGCGATCGAGAATCCGCGCTCCGGGAAGTGCGCGTCGAAGTGCTGGATCAGCCGGAGCAGGACCGCGTCATCGCCCATCCGCTGGCGGCAGTTGACCACGTCCCAGTCGACCGCACGGTCCGACTCGGACGCGTATTTCTTGAAATCGAGGCAGAAGCGCTTCGCCGTGTGCGTCTTCCCCGTCCCCACCGGGCCGTAGAGGAAGGCGTTGCTCGAGGCTCCCGCCTCCACGATCGGCCGGAGCAGGCTGAAGAGCCGCTGCGTCTGCCCCTCGCGGTGGATCATCTTTTCGGGCAGGTAGTCGAACGACAGTTTCCCCTGGTCCTTGAACACCGAGGGCCCGGCCCGGAACGACACAATCGACGCCAAGGCGCGGTCTGCGAATAACCTTTGCCTCCGAGACCCGAAAAGCCATCAAGCAATGAGCGGATGGTGGGACGTGGAAGAGCGGTTCTTCTGTTTCGCATGTGGACGCGACCACCGGATGGGGACCGCAATCGCGCGTGACCACAAACGATACAGCATCGAAGGCGGCCACGAATCCGGTGGGATTTTCTCCGACTTGCGGGAGTTTTACTTGCAGACGAAAGGGATCGACGCGGCCCTCCGAATCCTCGGCTTCGAGGACGTTCGCGTGCATCCACCGCGATTCGGTCGAGGCTGGCCGTCGCGGGCTGCGATCGAAGATGCATACCGCGAGCGGGCCCGTCGCCACCATCCGGATGCGGGCGGGGATCCGCGCGAATTTCGGAAGCTTCAATGGGCGATCGAGGTCTTGCGCCGGTATCGGCCGCCGGATCCCTGAGCGGAGGTGCGCAACGTTTATCGCACGCAGGACGATGATTCGAACGGAGGTCCAAGAACGCCCTCGTCCCCCCGGGAAGCGCTCTCCACGTTGCCCGACAAGGTCGTGCATGACCTGGCCGAGGCCCATGGGCTCGATCCTATGCGGTATCCGAATCGCAGCTCGCTGATCGAGGCGCTTGCTTCTCTCCCGGACGCCGAACTCCTCCTAGCCGAGGCGGAACGCCGCCGAATGGAATTCCACCTCGAACGGCTTCGACCCCGGCAGCTCCGGGAACTCGGGGAACGGTATCGGGTGAGTCTCCTCGGGCTGAAACGGAAGGGCGAACTCATCGCGGCCCTCGCGGGCGCCCCCGGTTCCCCCCAAATCCTCATGGAACTCGAAGCGCAAGACACCGCAGAACGGGATGCCGGACTCGCCTTGGGCCGGGACACCGACATCGATTACGAGCGGGTCGAGGAACTTCTCGACCAAGCCCGCAAGAGGTTCCAAGAACGTCAGTTCGAGGCCGCGTTGACCGCGGCCCAGGAGGCGTCCCGGATCGCGGAACGGACCACGGAGCAGCTCCGGCGGGCGTCGTGGTCGTACGCCGTGCTCGCGGCGCAAGGGCTCCTCGAACCGTGCAATCCGGAGGACCCGGAGACGTCCAAGGCCCGCGCGCTGTTGGATCGGGCGCGGGACGTGTTCTTCCAAGGTCAGCTCATGGACGACGCGTTCCTGCAGGATCTCGTCCGGGCCGCGGAGGTGGCTCACGCGCGGGAAGCCGAGCGGGTCCGGGATTTGCTCGCCGTCACCCGGGACTCCATTCGCGAGGCCGCGAACCTCGGCGCACCGATCGCCTTGGCCGAGGACGCGTGGAAGCGCGGGGGCGACGAACTCGATCGGGACCGTCTGGCCGCCGCGCGGGAGAGTTTTGTCGAGGCCGGCCAACGCGCCGAGGACGCCCGGCTCCGTCGCATTCGCGAGGTCGAGGAATCGATTGGCCTCGTGTCCGATCACATTGCCCTGGCGAGGAACGTCGGCGCGGACATGCAGGAGGCGGAAGGACTCCATCAGGCCGCCCGCGCCGCAGTCGCCATCGGCGAGCACGGGCAGGCGGGCGATCTCCTCAAACGCGCGGAGCGGATGGCGATGAAGGGCCAGCAACGTCAGATCGAACGCGCGATGCAGCTTCGCCGGGCCCAAGTCGAGAAGGCCCAGGCAATCATCAATGCGTGCGAGCCGGTCCTGAAGGAAGCGGAGTCCTACGACCTCAGCGCGACGGAAGTCCGCGTTCTCCTGCGTCAGGCTCAGGACGTCCTCACGAAAGGGGATTACCTGGCCGGGCTGACCTTCGCCCGGAACGCGGAGGAGGCGGCCCAGCGGCTCGAATCCCAGGTCGCCGACGAGCGCCGACGGCGTGGCATTCAGGTACCCGCGTCGGGGACGTGCGGGGTGTGCCGATCCACCCGGGTCACGTTCCAGGATGACGGATGGGGCCGGTGTGAGGATTGCGGGAACGCGTTCCGGTGGCGCGGGGCATTCGGGGTCTGGGAGCGCCTGAAGGCAATCTTGGTCCCGTAGCCGTTTCGGACGCGGCCATAGTCTTTTAACGAGTCCCCAGAATTCCGCGCGGAAATGGCGAAGCGTAGCCTCCTGACCCGGAAGGTCGAAGACATCGACGTTTCCGCATCGGCTGAAGTCGCCCGACTCGTCGAAGCGATGGGCCGCGGAGGCGGTTTCACCGCGAAGAAAGTCGCTGTCGGGGTGGAGATCCTCCGGACGATGTTCCGCCGCCCGAGATGCACGACCTTCCTTTCATTCCCCGCCGCGTTGATGGCGACCGGGGTTCGCGGTGTCTTACGGGCCCTCGTTCAGGAGCGCCTGGTCGATGTCGTGGTGACGACATGCGGCACGGCCGATCATGATCTCGCGCGGGTGTGGCAGCCGTACTACCACGGTGACTTCGAAATGGACGACGTCGCGTTGCATCGCCTCGGGGTGAATCGCCTTGGGAACGTCCTGATTCCGAATGCTTCGTACGGCGTCGTCCTGGAGAAGAAGATTCAACCCATGTTGCGCGACCTTTGGGACTCCGACGTGAGGAACCCGTCGACGAGCGAACTCCTCTGGGAGCTCGGGCGACGCACGGGAAGCCGCCAGTCCCTGTTGTGGTGGGCCTGGAAGAACCGCATTCCGGTGGTCGTGCCGGCGATCTTCGACGGGGCGGTCGGGTATCAGCTGTGGTCGTTTTGGCAGGAGCACAAGGAGTTTGCGATCAACCAGTTCCGGGATGAGGCGGACCTCGCCGACGTCGTCTTCCGGGCGAAAGAGACGGGCGCGCTGATGATCGGAGGTGGTGTCTCGAAGCATCACACGATTTGGTGGAACCAATTCCGAGGCGGGCTCGACTATGCCGTCTACATCACGACGGCCCCAGAGTGGGACGGGAGTTTGAGCGGGGCCCGCGTTCGGGAAGGGATCTCTTGGGGCAAGGTCAAGGAGACCGCGAGGCAGGTCACGATCGAGGGAGATGCGTCCGCGCTCCTGCCCCTCATGATCGCCGCGGCGCTCCACCGCCCCCACCGATAATCGGAAGCGGTCACTTGATGAGCCAGTAGCCCGCGGCTTTCTCGCGCGCCCGGCGCTTCGCGTACCCCTTCGACTGCAATTCCTGGAGTGCTTGGAGGACGAAGTTCTTCGGGAGCTTCGACATCTTCGTGATTGCCTCCGCGTCGCGCATCTTGTCCTCCGACGTGATGCCGGCGCCTTTCATCGTGTCATAGACCTTGTTGGCTCGATCAGAAACGTCTTCGAGGGGCACGCGCGAACCCTCCGTGCGCGGGCCCGCAACTCGGGGCGGTGTTAAATAAGCTTTCCATCCTTGAGACGGACGATGTGCCCCGGGATCTGCAAGGACCGACTCGCGGATGCGTTCGAGCGGTTTGGCCGCGTTCCGATCGAGAGGCGGAAGCTCGTCGTCCCGCCGGACCACTCCGCGTTCCGGGCCGCCGAAGACCCGTTCTGGTCCGCCGGCGGCCTCCTCCACGACGGCCGAGGTCGCGTCCTCCTGATTCGTCACGTCCTCGGCGCCGGCTGGGGCGACGCGTGGGTCACTCCCGGCGGTCGCTTGGCGGAGGGGGAGACCACGGTGGACGGCCTCCGCCGCGAGGTGCGCGAGGAGGTGGGCGTGGATGTGCTAGAGCCGGTCCTCACTCGCATTCTCCAGCAGACTCTTTCCGATGGGAGCCGGGTGCGTCACGGCTACTTCGCGCAATTCGTCGGCCGGGCTGCGTCCATCGAGCCGCGTCCGGGTCCTGACGTCCTGGAGGCGCGCTGGTTTGAGACGCTGCCGGCAGACTTGGCGTTTCGAGAAGACTACCTCGCAGACTTCGCGCGCTTCGTCCGGCCCGCAACCTTTTAGCGAATCGCCCGGATGGCGGGTCGGGACCGTGGGACCGAGGCCGGCGCTCCTCGTCGTCGACATTCAAAACGACTTCTGCCCGGGTGGGGCGCTCGGAGTGCCGGACGGCGACGCGATTATCCCGCGCGTGAACCGGACCATCGCTCTCTTCGAACGCCGCGGCCTCCCGATCCTGTTCACGAGGGACTGGCATCCGCGGGAGACCAAGCACTTCAAGGAATTTGGCGGAGCCTGGCCGGCGCATTGCATCCAGGGCACGAAGGGCGCCCGGTTCCATCCGGACTTGCAGGTGCCGACGGGAGCGGTTATCCTCTCGAAGGGAATGGATCCGGAACAAGATTCGTATTCGGCCTTTCAGGCTTTCACCGACCGCGGCCGGGATCTCGAGTCGACCCTGCACGAGCTCGATGTCGATGAATTGTTCATCTGTGGCCTCGCGACAGACTATTGTGTGCGGGCGACGTCGCTCGACGGTCTGCGCCGCGGTCTCACCATCCGCGTGATTCGCGACGCGATTCGCGGGGTGGATCTGAAACCCGGTGACTCGGAGATGGCGATCAAGGAAATGCGCGTGCACGGCGCCCATTTTTCGGAGAGTGGCGGACTCGCGAGACTCCTGCGGAGGGACTGAATCTCTCCGAGAATGCCGCCACCTGAAGGCAGCGATTCGTTGAAATAGACCGGCCCGTTTCATTCGGCGTCGTTCGCGAGCGGGCGTTCGAGGGAGTGGTCGTGGACGACGGAAGAGGAACGCGTTCGGGGGCAGGAAATGACTGGCAAAGGGAAGTCGAGCGGGGCTGGAGAAGGTACACGCGAACATCCGTGGCATCTGAAGACGCCGAGCGGAACGTCGGAATTTCTGGCGTTTCGCGACGAGACGCTCGATCCACCAGCGCTCGTCGTCAAGTCGGGGAGCACGGAATTGCGGTATCACCTCCGGTGCATCAATGATTTGCACTCGATGCTCAAGTCGCGCGGCGAGTGGATGCTTCTCGGGAGCGCGGACGAGCAGATGCCGGCGGCCGAAGGAACGATTGAAGCGTGGGGTCGATCCTCGAAGAATCCGGTCGGCGGGTGGTATGGACTGAAGAAAGGGCTACGCGGGAGATTCGGCATGTACGTGCCTCCGGTGCTGGAGGTTCTCCATTTGGCCGAAGTCGAACACAACCCAAAGAACAACCGAATGAGAGCGCTGTAGTCCCGCCTTCCCTTGGAGGATTGGACTGGAGTCGCTACTCTAATATCTCCACGGATCTGAAAGAGAAGATGCATGAGCAAACCAAAGAATTTTTCTCTAGCTTGCGTCCTCAACTCTCTTCAAAATGCGGAGGGCGGTGAGCGTAATCCACTTACTCGGTTTGCCGGCTTCTTCTAGTGCAAAGGGCTTGGCGTTTCTCAGGTTGGGATCGTACCCTGTTCCCGCTCCTCGATCTGGATGCACTTTGTCAAGTAGCCAAGTTCCGTCACGCCGTCGTTTGTCGTTGAGAATCTTGAGGGCGGGGCGGAGTCGTCGGTCGTCTGCATAGCCCAGCTTAGTGATAAAATCCAAACCAACAAGGATGTCGTAGTAGTAATGAACAGGGTAGTGGAACCTGAACCAGGGACCGTACCTTTTCTCTCCATCGTCGAAGAGCTTTCTTCGGAGATAAAACTCGACTCCTCGCTCGATAGTGCGGTTGATGCGTCTGGTCCTTCTCTCCTTTGGTAGCACAGCGTACGCAGCGAGAGCTTCCCAGCCGTCAAGAGTTCCTTGGTCACTCGGGAAGCAGTTCCAGCCACCGTCTTCCTTTTGATCTTCGAGTAGCCTATCGTACAGCTTCCTGACTCTGAAATCATCAACGTAACCAAAGCGAGTTAGCATACGGGCAGTGTTCCCGACGATGCATACTTCCTCATTGTAGATGTTAATCATTGATCCTAGTCCAAGTTTGTACTTGAAGAAGAGATCGGCAATCTTTCCAATTCTTCGATCTTTTGAAGTGAGCCCGAGGTCCGAAAGAACGAGAGCTCGCCAATTGGTTGTGACGTAACCTGGCCGAAGAAGAAAGTTTAACCATCTGAGAAAATTCGCTGGCCTCCGGAGAACATTCTCCTCCGTCGGACTTGTTGGTTCGTTTGGTTCCCAGTATCCTCTTGGTTTTTGCAGCTCTAGAATATCTTTAGCCCAGCCTCTTCGAGGAATCTTCGAGTACGCTTCTCTGACTTCTGGATCATTTTCTTTGCGACCTAAGAGGTCGACCAAAGTATAGTAGCGCACCGACGGTTGATTTTCCTCTAGTAGCCAGTCAACGACATCTCGATCCATTAGATTGGAGTCTGAATAAGCCAACTTGTTCAATGAGTACCGCCCATTCTAGATTTCAAGAGAACTTATGCATGAGGTACTTACTTCTTTCTTTTAGTCGGGTTCGATGGGCAGACCATCGACCTGCCTGGGCCGGCCGTGTTTGCAGCACGGTTGGCTCCACGCTCTCCTTGTCTCTCAGAAGATTTCTGGCCCGGAGTAGTGGTTAGGGCCAAATGTATCCTAGTTTCGCAGCAGCGTGTGGACAGTACGTTTATATAACGCCGTTGCCATACGATTGTCAGACAAAATTACCCGAGATGTCGGACGCGGACTAGGGTCCATATGCCATCGGAATCCGAGCGGGTTACGATCCGAATTCCCCCGGACAAAATCAAGGCGCTCCATCAGCTCGTCAAGAGCGGCGACTACACGACGATCTCCGATGCGATTCGCGCGGCGATCGATCGGTTCATCGACGTGAAGTTCGCGCCGGACTACATCCGCAAGCTCATGATCGAACTGCCGAAGGGGAACGTGGTCGACCTTCAGCAGCTCGTGAAGTCGGGCGACTCTGTGTCCGTCGAAGACGCAGTCCGCAACGCGGTCCGGGAGTATGTCCGACGTCGGCTCCACAAGGCCATGGAAGGGGCCGAGCGATAGGTCGACGTGGCGGGAACGCGCGACTCCTCAGGCGCGCGAGCAGGGCGGCTCGATGCGGGGCCGTTCGGGATGGAATCAGGGATGGGCCTCGAGACGGCGCAGCGCACCGGGAACCAGTCGTTCCTCGACTCGTTTGGCTCCGCCCGCCCGAAAGTCGTCGTGATTGGCTGCGGTGGCGCGGGCGGTAACTCCGTCCATCGGTTGCACCGCATGGGGATCCACGGGGCCCGGACGGTCGTCGTGAACACGGACGCGGTGCATCTCGATTCGATCCAAGCGGACCGCAAGCTCCTGATCGGCGGCGGCGTGACGCGCGGCATGGGGGCCGGCGGTCGGCCGGAGATCGGAGAACGGTGCGCCGAAATCTCGGAGCAAGAACTCCG
>Ga0209237_1000370_pt1 | contig 24925 bp, 20 predicted proteins | sample GraSoi013_1_40cm_2_FD_185820 | JGI IMG/M metagenome (GOLD analysis project Ga0209237, IMG submission 185820) | Grasslands soil microbial communities from the Angelo Coastal Reserve, California, USA - Sample 10_02_2013_1_40cm (SPAdes) (version 2) | ecosystem: Environmental > Terrestrial > Soil >...
CGACGATGGATTGCTGAAGGGATTAGCGTCAAGCCGAATATCGGCTCACAGGTACGACGATGTGAATCCGACGGGGCATGAGCTACCTCTACCCAATCCGCTAGGCGAGGCTCCAACGAATCTCGTCATCCAAGGAAAAGGAGGGACCAAGACGACCGACGAACTTGTTGGCGAACTAGACAAGGGATTATTGTTGACGAGGCTCTGGTACATTAGAGAAGTTGAGCCGCGAACCAAGACCCTGACAGGCATGACCCGGGACGGAACATTCCTTGTAGAGAAGGGTGAGATCAAGAGACCGGTTAGGAATCTGAGGTTCAACCAGAGCCTGCTAGATCTGTTCAAGAACATCGATGGATTCACCGAACCCGTTAGGAACACTTCCTTCACCGGAACTGCGATGCTACAACCCGGAATCTTGGCTCGAGACTTCAACTTCACTAGCGTCTCGCCATTCTGAGCAGCGACCCTCTGGAGTTTCTTTCTAGCTTTTGGAAACGACCAAAAAAATCTCTGAAGAAAACAAGAGGAAGGATGACGCGACGTGTTTTCGCGTCACCTAGATGTTTTGGTATCCTTGGTTGTGCGGTTGTAGGTCTCGCGTCATCTGGTCGAACTGCTCCTTAGTGATCTCTCCTCTAGCATATCGTTCTCTCAGGATGTAGTAGGCCTGGTCGCCGTATCTCCAGTATCGGCGCGGACCGTACCCACGCCATGGCCAGAAAGCCCATCTGATGAACCAGAAGACTGCGAATATCCAGAAGAAACCGAAGAACCCAAATGGGAAGAAACCGAAGCCGTAAGGATAGTAGCCTACTGGTCGGAAGAAGACCCAGCTAATAGCCGCGACCGTTGTGACTACCGCTATGAGAGCTAGTATTCCCCAGAAGAGGAAGCGCCCTGGATATCTCCATTGATGTTGATTCGTCTCGTTTCACCTCCTCTCGATCGTCTCGGATTTAAGCGATATCGGATATACGATATCGGAAGTTCTGATTTAAACCTTGCCAACTTAGAGTCGTGAACTGGACCTATAATGCCTTGACGCCTCGGTTCAGGTCTTGAACCAAGTCCTCTACGTCCTCTATCCCGACGCTGACACGGATGAGGTTGTCAGAGATTCCGAGCTTGAGTCGTCTATCCCTCGGAACGCTTGCATGAGTCATGCTCGCCGGGTGCTCAATGAGGCTCTCGACACCACCGAGACTCTCAGCGACCGTGAATACGCTGAGCCTTTCGAGGAGTTTCTTGCACTGGTTGAAGCCGCCTCTCAATTGGAAGCTGAGCATTCCCCCGTTGCCCTTCATCTGACGCTTGATGATGCTTCGTTGCGGATGATCGGGAAGCCCTGGATAGTTTACCTTCTCGACCTTGGGTTGTTTAGCCAGAAATTCGCTGACGGTTTTCGTATTCTCGTTATGACGATCCATTCGGACAGCCAGGGTCTTGATGCCGCGGAGGACTAGGTAGCAGTCTAAGGGTCCTGGAATAGCCCCGACAGCGTTTTGCAGATATTTGAGACGGCTCTGAACATCATCATCCTTTGTGATTATGGCGCCGCCGATGAGGTCGCTGTGGCCGCCGAGGTACTTGGTGGTACTATGAACGACTATGTCTGCCCCGTGCTCTAGCGGGTTTTGAAGATACGGGCTCATGAAGGTGTTGTCTACAACAAGAAGGGCATGCGCCTTCTTGCTAATCTTACTGATCTGCCGGATATCTACAATCCGCATCAGCGGATTGGTCGGTGTCTCAATCCAGACAAGCCGGGTGTTTTTCCGGATCGCCTTCTCGACATTGTCTGAGTTTTCCGGGTTGACGTACGTGAATTGTAGGCCGTAGTTCCGGAGAACTTGTTCGAATAACCGGTAGGTCCCGCCATAGATGTCATCCCCTGCAATGACGTGGTCGCCCTTTTTCAAGGACAAGAGGACTGTAGTTGTAGCCGCCATGCCGCTACTGAATGCCAGGCCGTGTCGTCCCGCCTCTAGGCTAGCTAGGCATTCCTCAAGGGCGGTGCGAGTTGGATTTGCGGTTCTACTGTAGACGTATTTCCCCTCCTTACCGGGGCCAGGTTGCTGATATGTGCTGGTGAGGTAGACGGGAACAGTAACGCTACCAGTTACAGGATCAGGGTCCTGACCCGCATGTATTGCCCTCGTCGAGAAACGCATGGAACAGTCGATACGGGTTTGAGATTTAACCCTAGGTTGAGACGCCTATTGTACGTCAACGCTCAAGCAGTCTACCTAAACCTCATGACCACATCATCCGAGTAGAATTTGTGAGATGCAGAGGCTCCACTACATCTTCATCTCGAAGGCCTCTAGAACCTCCGTCGCCAGTCTGCTGAGCATCCTCACTCCAATCTATCTCGCCAGGTTGGGGTACTCAGCTCTGTATGTTGGAGTAGGGCTTACTGCGATCCTTGCGGGCAACGCCTTCTTCAATATCCTACTGACATGGTACGGAGACTATCTAGGTCGCAAAAGATCCCTACTGATCTTCAGCCTCCTAGTCGTCGTCTCCGGAGTCCTGCTCTCATCCACTATCTTCTTGCCCTTGATTCTACTCGGCCTCTTTCTAGGCAACATAAGCACGACCGGGACTGAGGCTGGGCCATTCCAGTCCATCGAGACGGGCGTGCTACCCAATCTCGAGCCGGAAGAGAGGAGGAACCGGGCTTTCGGGGTCTACAATTTCATAGGATATGGAGCATCATCTATAGGAGCATTCGCTGCGTCGACTCCTGATTATTTCCAAGACAGTCTCCTAGCGTCTCGACTGCTCTATCTCGTATACGGGCTAGTCGGAGTCCTACTGCTACTCATCTATCGTAGAATAGGAAACATCGAGTCTCAAGAGACTGGACCGAAAAAGATCGGTCTTGGTAATGTTGGTCCAGAAGCTAGGCGGGACATCACAAAGCTATCGTTCTTCTACTCGATCGACGCGTTTGGCGGGAGCCTCGTATCCCAGTTCGTCCTATCATACTGGTTCAACCAGGTCTACAAAGTATCGCTATCGAGCCTTGGAGAAATCTTTCTCGCGGTCAACGTGGTCACAGCTTTCTCGACACTAGCCGCTCCGGTTCTAGCTGAGAAACTGGGGAATCTTAGAACCATGGTATCCACTCACTTATTGTCCAACGTTTTTCTCATCATGGTCCCGCTAGCAGGCTCATTCTTGGCGGCTATCGGGTTCCTGTTTCTCAGACAGAGCATCTCTCAGATGGACGTACCTACAAGACAGGCTTTCATGGCACAATTATTCACGGACGAGGAGAGAGTCCCAGCCAATGCGGTAACAAATACTTCCCGGAGCTTGAGCGGCACTTTGGGCGGACCACTCACTGCAGTAATGTTCATGGCTGGCGCTTCATCTCTGCCGATTCTGACAGGAGGCTTCTCAAAGATCCTCTACGATGTGCTGGTCTTCCGTTCGTACAGAAAGAGAGGATTCTGAGAATGAGATGAGGCTCGCTCTGTCTCGGACTTAGAGAGTTTTTCCTGAGATCTGTGACAGAATGTAATCAGCTGCCATTGCGTCGAGGACTGCTAGTCCTCCAGACTTGAACAGAGTAATGTCCTCAGGAGCACGCGAAATGGAACGCTTCTTGGCGAGCAGCTCCCCTAGTTCTGCTCGAATGTGGGTGGCTTCAATTGCCTTCTCTCTAATTGGAACGATAATGTCTCCGTAGGTGGAGAGTGCCTGTTCTCGCGAATCTACAACCAGAATAGACCTCTTGACTAATATTGAATCAACCTCTCTCGTGTTGGGTTCTGCAGCTCCGATGGCGTTCAAGTGCGAGCCATTCTGGACTAGTTCTCCCTTGAATAGAGAGGTGTGAGATGTGGTCGCTGTTACTATGAGATCAGATTCCTTCACGACTTCCTCAGGAGAACCGGCGGCCATGACCTCTACCTTGTTGTCTCGCGAAATGTTTCCAGCAAAGGCTTTCCGTCTATCCTCATCCCTTGAATAGATGACCACTCGAGGTATGTCTCTTACCTGTTGGATGGCTGGGACGTGAGCTTCTGCCTGACGACCAGTACCCAACAGTCCCAAGCATTCCACACGTCTCCGGGCTAGAATATCTGTCGCCACTGCAGAACTCGCAGCGGTCCGAATAGCGGTCAAGCTCTCGCCAGGGATCTCCGCAAGCAAGACTCCGCTCTGAGAATCGTACACGAGGATATCGGACATCACGGTAGGAAGAGAGACGGTCGAGTTTCTAGGATTGAGGCGGGCAATCTTGACGGAGACCGTTCTCTGTCCAGAGACATATGCTGGCATGAAGAACATGGAAGCTCCGTTCGGAACAGTCAACCAGACACGATCAGGGTTGATTGCCTTCCCATTGGCGAGTCTCATATATGCATCTCTCGCCAGCTCAATGGCCTTTGAGTACGGGAGAAGATTTCTTACTTCAGATTCCGTGACGCGGAGCAAATCGCCTAGCCCGATTCTTCAGAGTCTGGTGTGTTTCCGAGAACATCGTCGATTCGTTCCATCACTCCAGAGTCCAGCTTGTCTACCACATCGATTGCTTTCATGTTCTCGACGACCTGTTCTGGTCGGCTGGCTCCTGTCATCACGGTGCTGACGTGTGGGTTTCTCAGGCACCAGGCCAACCCCAACTGCGCCATACTACAACCTAGGTCTTTTGCGATCGGCTCCAGCTGAGTTACCTTCGCAATATTCTCCGGGGTAATCAGATTCTCCCGCAACCATCCATATCCTTCCAGCGTGGCTCGCGAGCCTGGAGGGACACCGTTCTTGTATTTGCCGGTCAGGAGTCCGGAGGCTAACGGGCTCCAGATCGTGGTTCCAAGTCCAATCTCTCGATACAGCGGTAGATACTCGACCTCGACTCGTTCTCGGTGAAGCATGTTGTACTGTGGCTGTTCCATCGTTGGAGGGGTCATACCAAGTTCTCGGGCTATTCCGTAAGCTCGCATGATATCTGCGGCGCTCCATTCTGAGGTTCCCCAGTAGAGAATTAGACCCTGGTGAATGAGATCGTCCATTGCTCGAACCGTTTCCTCGATCGGCGTGTTAGGATCAGGACGATGACAGAAGAACAGATCGAGATAACTTAGTTGAAGTCTTCGCAAAGAATTTCGGCATGCTTCATAGACATGCTTCTTCGACAATCCCTTGTCGTTGGGTCCATCTCCGCCCCAGAAGACCTTGCTTGAGACGACGATGCTCTCTCTGCGCCAGCCCAGGCGTTTGATTGCATTCCCCATCACAGTCTCCGCATTGCCATGAGCGTAGGCCTCCGCATTATCGAAGAAGTTGACCCCGGCATCATGGGCGGCTGACATACACTTGACAGCGACCTCCTCTCCCACCTGCCCTCCATAAGTGACCCAGGCGCCCAGCGCCAGTTCACTGAGTTTGAGTCCGGAGCTTCCCAGCTTACGATAGTTCACTCTTCAACATCCTCGTTCCGCTGCAGAGATTTCTGGTTACTAATATCCACTCTTCCGAAAGCAATATGAGGCAGTCTCCCGCGTCTGAAAGCAACGAGCGAGATAGTATGAAAACATCTCCCATAATACTCGCGCTAGCCCTAATCATTACAATAGCTCTACCCGTCGCCGTTCACGGAAAATCCACATCGCCCACCTTCGTCAACATACCGCTTATCCGACCTGATGGGGGCAGTGAGCCTGAACTCTCCATCGGGCCCGATGGCACCACCGTCTTCGTCTCAATCTCCTGGACCCAGTTCGCTACCAATGCTTGGAAAGCATCTTTTGGGCAGACCCCGGTATTCCAGGGTCAAATTGACACCTCCCTCGCACCCGGGGTGGGAGGAGGAGAGGACGCGGACGTAGACCTGGGCTCAACAGGCACGCTTCATGCGACGACTCTGCTGGCCTTCTTCAACCCACAAACCAAGATTACTCAGCTTGGAGTATCGGCCATCACCTGCCCCAACGCGGACTTCTCCAACAATCTTGCCCATTGCACCTCACAGATCATTGACACGACTCAAGCTGATCGCCCGTGGATCACATCTGACGGAGTCCATGTCTACATTTCCTATCACGACTCCGGCTCCAGCACAACGATTCATGTCCAACGGTCCGATGACGATGGCGTCACCTTCCACCGAGTAGGCGACCCGATAGTCGGCCAAGCGGGAGCGACTGGCAACTCCACTTTCAACAACGACCAAGGAAAGATCATAGCGGATCCAGTAACCCACAACGTGTACGATGTCTATGCATCGGGCGTTGGAGGACTTCAGAAAGGGACAAACGCCAACTTCAACAACATCTACGTATCAAAGAGCACCGACATGGGCAAAACATGGACTCCAACACTCGTCTTCTCGGGAACTCCGAATGTTGCATTGAACAATGTCTTCCCCGACCTCGCGGCTGACCCATTGAGCGGGAATCTTTACGCTGGATGGTCTGACGCCCACAGCGTCTTCCTATCCAAGTCAACGAACCAAGGCCAGACCTGGACAAGTCCAATCGTTGTCAATGTTGCCCCCGCGATAACAGCTGTCTTTCCATGGATGGCTGCGCGCGGTACCACGGTCGATTACGTCTACTATGGGACCAGCGCATCCAGCAAGGATGATCCCAGAGCAATCTGGAACGTGTACATGGCCCGCAGCACTGATGGTGGAACTCACTTCGCACAGACGGTTGTTACAACCCATCCCAACCATGTGGGAGTCATATGCACCAACGGCATTGGCTGCCAGCAAGGAACACGCAATCTTCTAGACCTCTTCCAAGACGCGATAAACCCGACCAACGGCTTAGCAGCGATAATCTACACCGACGACACCTTGACAACCCAATCTGACGGCTCACCACTACCCCAAGTTGCAGTAGCTTACCAGACCGCGTAGCTCCGGACGAAACACAACCTCTTCAACACTCTTTTTTTAGTTCAATCCTCGACGGTAGATGGCGGAATGGCTCGACCTAGAGGTCCGTGGTAGTTGGAGGAAAACTTAGAGTAGAGAGTACGGAATTGGTTGGGAGGCGATTCCTATGGAACCAAGCTCGGTCGAGACAGACAGGATCGTCCAAGAATTTGATGGTGATGCATGCAAGTTCTGCGAGCGTTACAAGAACAAGGGATTATCGCGAAGCAGTAAGCTACTCCTAAGATTCATTCTCGATAGCGCGGTGCGGGATCGATCGGTACTTGACCTAGGCTGTGGCGCAGGTGGCTTATCGTTGGAGCTGCTAAAGGAAGGGGCGGCTAACGCTGTCGGGTTCGACCTCTCTCCGAAGATGATCGGCGCTGCCACCGAACTGGCCCAAGCGGATGGATTTGAGAGCCGAGCCAAATTTCAGCTGGGAAACGGAGCGACGAGCGAGCTCCCAGAATCTGATATTGTGGTCATGGACAAAGTACTGTGTTGCTATTCCGAATGGAAGCCCTTGCTGAAGAACGCCATAGAAGCTAGTAGAGTCATGATCGGTTTCACAGTTCCCCGGGACGAAGGCATCACCAAACTGCCCTTTCGAATTGCCTTGAGTGTCGTGAATTACTTCCAGAGAAGGAGAGGAGGTGTGCTCTTCTATTTGCACCCGTTAGGCAGTGTTGACACAACCTTGCGAGACTCAGGATTCAACCGTCTTAGAAAACAGACTTCAAGGTTCTGGCTGGTTTTTCTGTACTCACGGGTCTGACGATGAATACCGGTCCGATAGTTGGGACCCCAACTGAACCTATGATTCGTAAATCGTCTCGCTAATCGAGCAATCTTACATAACCCCGATGTTCAGACTTGCATCTGATATGTTGAAGCTTCGCAAAGCAGTCCCCGACGATATCCCGCTAATATTATCGTTCATTCGAGAGTTGGCCGAATACGAGCGGGCACCGAAGGCGGTCTCCTGCACTGAGAAAGATCTGCACCGCGACGGGTTCGGACCTAGCCCAAAGTTTCGAGTGATCATCGCCGAATGGAACGGAGAGCCTGCGGGCATGGCTTTCTTCTTTTACAACTACTCTACGTGGCAAGGACGACCTGGAATCTTCATCGAAGATCTGTTCGTGCGATCCCAGTTCCGAGGCAAGGGCATCGGTAGAGCGTTAATGGCGCGTCTTGCGAAGACTGCGATTGCCGAGCAGTGCTATGGCGTGCGATGGGAAGTGCTTGACTGGAATAAGCCCGCGATAGACGTGTATCAGCATCTAGGCTCAAAGTTTCGAGAAGGCTGGCGAATCATGCAATTAACGGGTCGAGAACTGAATGAATTAGCGGAAAGCTCCTCGACTCACGTTTCCAAAGACTAGCAGCACGGTCGGGCGAGAGCCAGGCAACAGGCAGCCATTAGCCCCAAATGCCAAACACAGAGCCTCACATGACACGAAGCTCCGTCGATCGCGACCTGAGTCTCGAAGCGCTTTTGAGACTCGGTTCTTGGACGCTCTGGTGCGCTCAGGGATTATTGATTCATGTCAGACAGCCCAAGTTCGGCAGTAGATTACAAGCCGATCAGAGATTACGGAGTCATCGGAGACATGCACACTGCAGCCCTAGTGGGACTAGACGGCTCTATCGACTGGTACTGTGCCCCACGATTCGACTCCCCCAGCGTGTTCGCGGCCTTACTCGACGTGCGGAAGGGCGGAAAGTTCCAGTTATCCCCTACTGAGAAATTCACGACAAAGCAGAGTTACGAGGGGGACACGAACGTGCTCTCCACTATTTTCGAATCTAAGCAGGGAAAGATCGAGCTCACAGATTTCATGCCCTGTTTCATGGAGAAAGGTGAGGCGAAGGGGTTCCAAGAACTTCACCGAATTGTCGACTGCGTCGAGGGCGAAGCTGGACTTCGAATCATTTTCCAGCCTCGACTAGATTACGCTCGAGGAAATACGACACTACTGGAGACTGCAGAGGGATGCACAGCGAAAAATCGGGGACTTCAAGTCAATCTCGCCTCATCAGTGAAGCTGCGTGTTGCGGACAGCAATAATCTGACTAATGAGTTCAGATTATCGAAGGGTCAGAGGGTTGTCTTCGTTCTCAAGTGGGGGAAGAAACTGGCAGCCCCCGCATCACGATACGAGACTAGCAAGAACCTTTCCAAAACTCTGTCCTACTGGAAACGCTGGGTCGGGCATGTAAAATACCAAGGACCCTTCCGAGCGAATGTTGTCAGATCCTGTCTAGTCCTGAAGCTATTGCAGTATGCTCCAACGGGAGCAATGGTGGCAGCAGTCACGACCTCTCTCCCCGAGAGTATTGGCACTCTGAGAAACTGGGACTATCGATACTCTTGGATCAGGGACAATGCGCTTTCGGTTCTTGCTCTTAGTGAGGCAGGAGCGAGCAGAGAGGCTTTGGACTATGCAAGATGGCTCATCAATCTCCGTAGACACTCAAAGGAGAAATTGCAGATTATGATGGGCATCGGTGGCGAAAGGGAAATACCTGAGACCACCCTCGACCACCTAGAAGGGTATCGACGGTCAAGCCCGGTCCGCGTTGGCAATGCAGCTTCAAAGCAGCTGCAGCTAGACGTGTATGGAATCCTAGCAGACTACGTCTACTTTCTCCACACGTTGGGATGGACGACCGGTCAGGTCTACGAAAACCTCGTCAGGTATTCTGCGGACCGTGCGATGAAGGAATGGCAGAGCCCTGATAGTGGAATATGGGAGATCCGGGAGCCAAAGACGTTTGTGGAGTCGACGATGTGGTGCTATGTCGCTCTCGACCGGGCGATCAAGATGGCTCGAGAGCTTGGATATGACGAGGATTGGCAGAGATGGGAGCCAGTTAGAAAGAAGATCAAGAGCCACATCCTCTCCGAGGGATGGTCTGAGAAGAAGAAGGCTTTCGCCATGGTTTTCGGAGGAGAAGACTTGGACGCCGCGAATCTTCTCATGCCCCTAGTCGGGTTTCTTCCAGCAAAGGACCCGAAGATGAGCGCAACCATCCAAAGGATTCGGGAAGAATTGTCTGAAGACGATCTGATTTACAGATACAAAGTAGACGACGGCCAGCTGGGAAAGGAGGGTGCTTTCACAGTCTGCAGCTTCTGGATGGTCGACTGTCTGACGAGACTGGGAAAGCTTCGGGAGGCGGAGGGACTCTTGAACCAGTTGACGAAGCGAAGTAATCATCTTGGACTGTATTCTGAAGAGATTGACCCAAAGACCGGCGAAGCGCTGGGGAATTTTCCTCAGGCCTACACTCACATGGGACTGATAACTGCGAGTGTGCATCTTGAAGAAGCGCGGCGGAAGAGTGGACTGATTCGATATGCCAAAGCGATATCGAACAAGATCAGCGGTCGATGATTAAGCAGGGCGGCCTCATTCATCTCAGAGAGTTCTGCTAAATCTGCAGGATGTTTGGTTTACGGGGGAACTTGCCGATCATTGCCGAAGATAGGCCGAACACGGGGGCCTCCGTCAGCCAAAGCAGACAATCGAAGTAAGAATTTGTCCAATCTTATCTCAAAGGGTCCCCCCCGGGAGGGGGGGCTGCATAGTTGATTGTTCTGATTCGGGCTTCGTTTTAGATTTTGGGGTTATTTTGAATCTGGAAGGAGCATTTTTCAGGGTCCGGAAACGAGCAGGAGCCGCAAGGAAAACGAGCAATTAAGGTACGTTGGTCGTCTTTGTAAGATCAGTCAGTAGTTGAATGACGTCACGATGGTTTTTCAGGTTGAATTTCGCGTAGGATTTTGCGAGTCCTACTTTGATCGAATAGGATTTTTCTGGAAGAACCTTGAAGAGTTCTTCGTCAGCCAGATCGTCACCCACCGCCAGAACGAAGTCGAATATCTTCTCGGAAAGGAGTAGCTTCGCAGCCATCCCCTTGTCGATCCCGACGTTTCTCACCTCGATCGACTTGCTATCTTGCAACACTTGGAGCTCAGTGTTCTCAGTGAAATATCCTAGCTCATCTGCAAGCTCTTTCGAGCGTACCGAGGCCAGTTCCGGGTCGGCGGCTCGATAATGCCAGACTAGGGAGAACTCTTTCTCCTCGGCAAAGGAGCCGGGAAGCCGATCTTCATAATTCTGGAGAATGGGCCGAACCTTCTCCTTCCAGTTGCTCTCTACCTTGATCGCGGGTAGCCAGTCTTTGTCCTTCTCTCTAATCCAGGCCCCATGCTCCGCAACGATTCCTATGCTTAAGGGTCCGAACCATTTGTGTAAGAGATCTCTATGACGACCACTCACGATTACTAGATTGTTTCGCGGATCCACCGCCAGCGCGTTGAGAGTTGTGAGGAGGATCGCCCCGGGGACCGCGGTCTCAGGTCGCTCCTTGAAGGGCGACAGTGTACCGTCATAATCTAGTAATAGGATTCTGTTCGCAGAACTCGTGTAGTCTTTGATCAGTTTCTCTCTTGTTGACTTGTCGATTAGACGCGCGCTGAACCTCCTCTGCTGGTCTTTGACCGAGCTTAACTTGCCAGTAAAGTCCTGGCCCCATCGTATGACATCGTAACGTCCTAGCCTGTTCTGCATTACCTGGTTGCGTCGTATCTGTTCGTCTTCGGGCATTTCCAGAGCAGTCTTGAGTGCATCTACAATTTCGGACTCGTCGCTGGGATTGACAATGAGGGCCTCACCCAGCTCTCGCGAGGCTCCTGCCATCTCGCTCAGAATTAGGACCCCTTTCTGATCGGCCCTCGACGCGACATACTCTTTCGCGATCAGATTCATGCCGTCTCTCAGGGGGGTTACCAGAGCCACGTCGCTCATGGCGAAGAGGCTCAACAATTGGTTGTACGGGAGGAATCTGTACCGATAGACTATCGGGTTCCAATCGATTGCCCCGAATCTTCCGTTGATGCTCCCTACTAGTTTGTCGATCTCCTCCTTCATCTGCTCGTAATGTTCTGACCCTAACCTTGAAGGAACCACTGAAAGCATGAGGACCACCTTTCGTAGCCATTGAGGATACCGCTCGAGAAAAGTCGCGTAGGCCTCAAGACGGTGTTTGATCCCTTTCGTATAGTCAAGCCTGTCAAGGGACAGAACGACCTTAATGTTGCCTAGTCTATCCCGCAGTGCCCGGGCCTCCTGCTGCACCGTGTCGCTCTTCACATTATCCCGAATCTGCTCGTAGTGGATGCCCATGGGAAAGGTGTCGACCCTTACGGCTCTTTCCCCGTCGATGAGCACCTGGCCAAAATTGTTTTCGATTCCCAAGATGCGAAGTATGCATCTGAGGAAATGTTGTGTATAGTCGATTGTATGGAATCCGACCAGGTCAGCTCCAAGAATGCCTTCTAGGATGGCTCTGCGCCATTTCGTCGGGAGCGTGCGGAACACGTCGTACGATGGGAAGGGTGTGTGGAGGAAGAATCCGATCGGCAGATCAGGCATCTTCTCTCTCAAGAGTTGCGGGAGAAGCATGAGGTGATAGTCGTGGACCCAGATAGTGTCGTTTGGCTGGACGACTTTCAGTAGGGAGTCTCTGAAGACCTCGTTTACCTTGACGTATTGTGCCCAGTCGTTCTCATCGAACTTGGCGTAGGTGGGAAAATAGTGGAACAAGGGCCATATCGTGCTGTTGCAGAATCCATGGTAGAACCCGTCCATTGTCTTGGCGTCTAGGAAGACCGGTGAGGCTTGCTGCTTCGCTCCTTTTGACCTCAATTTCTCCTGAGACCCTTCGGCGATCTCGATGCCGGGCCAGCCAACCCACAAATAATCTCGACTAGGGGAACCTTGTCGAGATGATTCCAGATACGCAGTTAGTCCAGAGACAAGCCCGCCTGGGCTTGCGCGAAAAGCCAGCTTGCCGTCCTTGCTACTCGCTGTGAACGGTAGCCTGTTAGATACGACTACTAATCGCAAGCCTGGCTGTTCCCCTGAGCTATTCACGCTCCGCCCTCCGCTGACGGTTTAGAATGATAGTAACCAAGCCATAAACAAGCCGAGTACAGGCTCCAATTCGTCATTATCTGGCGGCCGCTGGATCGCCTATTGACGCCTCTATGAGGACGTGAACCTCCTTGCGGCGTCAACTTTAAGCCCACGGCGGGAGATTCGAACGTCCGAGTACCCCTTGGTATACTGCTGGAAGTGTGGGACTGAACTTCGAGAAGACGCAGGATTCTGTTCGAAGTGTGGCGCTTCTGTTCGGGGCACTATGGGTGTCCAGTCTCCAACAGGCTTAGAATTACTGAGAGATGACAAGAATGTCCAGAACCACTGGGCCCGGCGACTAATCGCTTTCATCATCGACGCAGTTATTGTCACGGTCGTACTAGCAATCATTGCAATCGCAGTGTCGATTCCTTTCGTTATCGGTTTGAGCTTCCCATCGACGAGTCTAGGGGCATTTCCAGCGTGGTGGAATGCGTGGTGGGGCCTATCGTTTGGCGGATTGATACCTCTAGTCGTCTTCCTCTACTTCTTCCTCGCTGAAGGACTCTACGGAAGGACGTTGGGCAAAGAGATCATGGGTCTGCAGGTACAGAGAATTGAAGGAAAGCCAATGGACATGCGAAGCAGTCTTATCCGAAACATCAGCAAGATCTACTGGGTCCTACTGCTAATAGACGTGGCGTTTGGATTGGGGACGCACGGTGAGATGAGTCAGAAGTGGAGCGACCGCTACGTCGGGACAAAAGTGGAAGAGAAGACCCGCATGACAATAATTCCCTGAGACCCCAATACTATTCACGATATTCTCAAAGAACATTTTCGGATTAGCTACTGAAAATTTGTCGACTCAGCTTTCGCGACATCGACCAGTCATCGCCCTCGTTGCTGCTCGCATCGTCTACGCGATAAACTGGCTGAACATCGGAGCGATCTTCTACCTGATGAGTGCCGACCTCAACAGCGGCGTCTCAGGCCTCGGAACTCTCACCTCAAGCTTCTACCTAGGCGTCGGAATCATGCAGGTTCCGGGCGGAGTACTCGCGGCGAAATGGGGTCCCAAGAGAACAGTATCACTAGGCATACTCGTCTCGTCTCTAGCCGTGCTAGGCACTTCCATCTCAGCATCCATTCTTCAAGTTGCAATCCTACGTTTCATCGTGGGAGCTGGAATGGCACTAGTATTCGCACCCTCGGTTGTGCTCATGACTAGATTTCTCGGAGGAAAATCGGGCACTGGCGTCGGGCTCATCAATTCCGCATTCGATATCGGGGGCTTGTTCGGCCTCTTCGGATGGATTCTCCTCGCAACAGTCACAGGCTGGCGGTCTACCCTCGTGCTCAGCGGGGGCCTCGGACTGCTCACCGGACTCTTGGTAATTGCCCTCGTCCCAAAAGACGGGGAGAATGTTCAGTTCAGGTTTTCCACTGGTCAGCTTGGCAAGATTCTGAGCGATAGGAACCTGATCGTGCTGGGGCTCGGATCTCTTGGCTCGAACCTCGGAAGCGTTCTCATCTCGAGTTTCATGGCATACTATCTCTGGGCAGGCCTAGGAGAAGCTGCGGCAATCGCAGGCATAGTCGCGGCGATGATCGTTGTCCTCCCGATCTACACATCCCTATGGGGAGGAAGAATGTATGACCGCACTAGAAAGCCGAGGCGATTACTCATCCTCTCTGGTCTAGGAATGACCAGCGCGCTCTTGGTGGCCGCAGCGCCAACGCTTACTGCTGCGGCTGTTGGAGCGGTATTGGGTGGGATAGCTGTCGGACCCGCGTCTACGATCAACTTCGCAGCAGCCAAGGATCTTAGCAGGGTCGAGAAAGAGTACGAAGGCCTCACTATTGGATGGGTTAACAGCATCTCCTTGACCGGCTCCTTCTGGCCTCCGCTGGTCTTCTCATACTTCGCAAGATCATTCAACTACTCGGCTGCGTGGATAGCAGGCGCAGTCATGTGCTTTCTCCTACTCGTTCCTCTACTCTTCCTCCGAGAAGATCCATCAAAGTTCCCAAGGTGAGCTAATGGCTAGTCCCGAAAACGATGTTGCATCACTCAACCGTTTGTACGAGGATTACTGGGAGTTCATCCTCAAAGAGAACCCCACCTTCGCCACGTATCTTGGAGACCATAGGTACGATAACTGGCTAGAGGATGTTTCTTCGGAAGCCTATCAACAGCGCATTGACCGGTTCAGAAAATTCCTATCAGACCTCAAGGGGTTCAAGAAACCGATTAACGGAGAGGACCGGCTCAACTACGATCTCTTCAAACGTGAACTGGCATTACAGATTGAAGGCGCAAACTATCAGCCGTATCTTCTGCCGATAACCCAGCAGACCGGCCCTCACATCGACCTCCCTCAACTCATCACCTACCATCCGTTCAAGACTTTGCAAGACTACGTGAATTACATCAGTCGACTGACACAGTTTCGGAGAGTCTTCGATCAGACGATCACAAATCTCAAGACTGGAGTAGAGAAGAAGACTGTTCAGCCTCGAAGCGTTGTCGAGAAGATCATACCGCAACTAGAAGCTCAGATCGTGTCCTTACCTCACCAGAGCGAACTTTACAAGCCGATCGACAAGGTCCCGTCTGAAATTTCGACTGACGGAGCAGACAGAATCGCAAAAGACGTGAGCGAAGCGATACAGAACTACGTCATCCCCGCATACGCGAAGCTCCTCAAATTTGTCAGAGAAGAATATCTACCGAAATCCCGGACTCATCCTGGAGTCTGGTCCATTCCCAATGGTAGAGCAATGTACGGATACTTCATCCGCCTTCACACAACGACAAGTCTCACGCCCAGCCAGATCCACAGCCTGGGCAAACGGGAACTTGCACGCATCGGCAAAGAGATTGACGTGATCCTGAGAAAGGTTCAGTTCAAGGGCAGCCTTCAGCAATACAATGATACACTTCGGAAGGACAAGTCGAATTTCTACACGACGGGCCAAGAACTTCTCGACGGAGTCAAGCAAATCCTTCGCCAAATGGACGCCAGACTTGCCGAGTTTTTCGGCCAGCTTCCCCAGGCTAAGTATGATTTCAGGGAAATCGAGGAATGGAGGGCAGATGCTGCACCCGCTGCCTACTACTATGCACCGCCTGAAGACCGTTCCCGACCCGGATACTTCTACGTCAACACCTACAAGCCTGAGACCCGCCCGAAGTACATGATGGAGGCTCTCGCATACCACGAAGCAGTTCCTGGCCACCACCTCCAGATCGCAATCCAGCAAGAACTTACGAATCTTCCCAAGTTCCGACGCCACGGTGGCTACACTGCTTTCGTCGAAGGTTGGGCTCTCTACGCAGAGTGGCTTAGCAAGGAGATGGGGTTCTACAAAGACCTCCTCGCCCACTACGGCCGGCTCACGGCAGAAGCCTGGCGAGCATCACGATTGGCGGTGGATACCGGTATTCATAGTCTGAAATGGACCCGAGACAAAGCCATCAAGTTCCTCAAGAACAATACCGCCAGTTCTGAGCAAGACATTGTCTCAGAGGTAGACCGGTATATCGCCTGGCCGGGACAGGCACTCGCCTACAAAATGGGTGAGTTGAAGATACGAGAACTTCGAGCCAAGGCCGAGAAGAGAATGAAGCGGCACTTTGATCTTAAGAAATTCCATGATGAACTTTTGAACGATGGGGCTTTGCCTTTGGACATTCTCCAAGCAAAGATGACCCGCTGGACAACAAAGACGACCGGCAAGGAATCCTGAGGGATCCCTCCGGCGAGGAATTTAAGAGAGTGAGATACCCTTCATAGAGTAGCGTTCACGAACGGAGTGTTGTTTCATGTCCGACAAAGATCCTGAGCTTCAGAGCATAAAAGAGAAGAAATTGGTCGAGATGATGCGTCGGACGCGGGCCCAGCTTCAGTCAGCAGAAAAATACGATGGCAAACCGATAATCCTCTCAGACGCGACCTTCTCATCAGAGATCTCAAAATATCCACTGATGGTCGTGGACTTTTGGGCCGCATGGTGCGGTCCCTGCAGAATGGTCGCCCCTATCGTTGAGCAGCTCGCCAAGGAATACTCTGGCCGCGTAGCATTCGGCAAGTTGAACGTGGACGAGAACCCCTTGACTTCTGGTGAATTCCAAGTTCAGAGCATCCCGACACTCCTCATCTTCCGTGACGGACAGCCCGTCGATGGAATTATTGGAGCGGTCCCAAAGTATCAGATCGAGTCAAAGCTCAAAGCCCAGCTAGGCAATTAGCCGATTCAGCAGCTTGCATCTCTCAAATCTCTGAAGTACAGATAACCTACGCCGCAAGCTAACCGAATGAAATCCGGACGATACGAACGTCTTGCGTAGGCGCACTGAGTCCGGTGTGCAATTTCAACTTCATCGGTTAAGTACTCGACAGGCTCTGGAACACCGAACTGCAAATGTCGACCAAAGCATCCCTGCGTTCAATAGCTCGTCTGCTTCTCCTGATCGGCGGAATCATACTGATTCTTGAGGCAGTTCTCCAGCTTGGCGTGGACCTTCGTGGTCTTCTGGACTTCGCGCCACGGGTCCCGTCTCTGGACATCTTCACAAGCGCAATAGTCAGCGTACTTGTAGGGATCCTAGCTCTTGTAGGAGCGGGACAAATCCGCAACCCCGCATGGAGCATCATCCTGCTGGTCCTGGGGTTTCTATTGATTGGAAGCCTTGGCGGTATACTCGTCTTCATTGGTGCCCTGATCGCGCTGGTTGCGACATTTGTCTGAGTAGATTCCAGTTCTCATAGTCGGGGCAGGGGCTTGTTCCCGCGGCATTAGCGACGCTGACAGCAACGCTCTGAAAAAGCGTATCAATAAGGTACGTAGCACGAGTCAACCCTGCTTGTGGGATGATTTTTGGAAATGGAATTTAGAACTATAGGAAAGAATGGTCCGAAAGTATCCAGAATCGGAGTGGGGGTCTGGCAGGCTAGCGACCTGTGGAAAGGTGATGACGAGCAGATCGTTCGCGCAATAAGGCGAAGCCATGAACTTGGCGTGAATCTTGTCGACACGGCCGAGGCCTACGGTAATGGGCATAGTGAACAGGTCGTGGGACGAGCCCTGAGAGACATCGGCAGAGACGAATTCGTAGTAGCCACCAAGGTCCATGGGGCTAATCTCAGATACGATGAGCTTCAGAGAGCTGCGGCGGCTAGCATGAAACGGCTCGGCATCACAGAGATAGACCTCTACCAAATCCACTGGCCCGATCCATGGGAGCAGATTCCTCTCAAAGAGACTATGAAAGCGCTTGAGAAGCTTTACACTGAGGGAAAGATCCGGGCTATTGGTGTCAGCAACTTTGCGGTCCGAGACCTCGAAGAGGCCAGATCCCACCTGTCCCGGACCGACATCGTCTCAAACCAGGTCAGGTACAACTTTCTACAACGAGAAATCGAAGAGGAGGTCCTACCTTACTGCAGGAAGAACAACATCACAATTCTAGCCTATAGCCCGCTCGCGCAAGGAGCCCTAACTGGGAAGTACCATCGAGGGCATGTTCCAAAGGGCGACATCAGAGACGAGAACAAACTCTTCGCACCCAAGAATATCGAGCAGATAGAGAAGATCAACGCTGTCCTCGCAAGCATCGCTAGGCGACATGGATGCTCGGTCTCCCAAGTAGCACTCAGCTGGCTCCTAGCCAACCAAATGGTTGTGCCGATCCCAGGCGCTAAGAACGAGGCTCAAGCCGAAGAGAATGTCGGCTCGACCAAGCACCTGCTTACCAACCCGGAACTCACCGAACTGGATACCGCCTACGAACTTGTCGACATTGACTATCTGCCAACCGTCCCCGACGTACCAATTGAACTAGTGACCTAAGCCCATACGGAAAGAAGCCATGTCTAAATACATCAACCATGGGATGCCGGGAATGATGTTCGACATTTTACCGATCGGGACGGGTCTACTATGAAGACAATTAGTTTGCAGCGGAATCGAAGAAAGAGGATTAGCCAAACAAGAGCCCAACGTGTTAGAGGGAAGTCAGCAAGAAGGAACTCTTCCATTCTTAACCCTGGGAGGAAGGCCCCGAACTTTTCGCTAAACAGTACCCCAGACCAGAAAGTATCTCTCAAAGACTTCCGTGGCCAACCGGTAATTCTCGCGTTCTATCCCGCAGACTGGAGTCCCGTGTGCACAGACCAGCTGTCTTTGTACGCTATGGTGATGCCGGAGTTCAAAAAGTTCAACGCTGAGCTAATCGCCATATCAGTCGACAATATCTGGTCCCATCTTGCTTTCGCCAAAGACCGTAAGCTGAACTTCCCTGTGCTAGCAGACTTCGAACCGAAGGGAGAAGTATCTAGAAAGTACGGAGCTTTCAAGGAAAAAATCGGGGAATCTGCGCGTGCGCTTTTCGTTATAGATGGTGAAGGCATCGTTCGGTGGAGTCATCTCTCGCCAGACGGTGTGAACCCTGGAGCAGAAGGCATCCTCACTGCTCTCGACCAACTCGCCAAGCCTATTGCGTGAATGAGGGTCGGTCGAACCATGGCAACGACGACAGCAACCAGGCATAGCCGAAAAACGAGTAAGACCCTACTAGAACCAACAGGCAAAGAACTCGAGACATACGAGGCTCCCAGACTTGTGGTTCCAGTCGACCCTAGTCGGGACCATATCCAGGGAGACCCAAAGGCCCTGCTCACCCTAGTGGAGTATGGAGACTACCAATGTCCATTCTGTGGCGCTGCTTATCCAGAAGTGAAGAAGGTCCAGAAAGAGCTCGGATCAAAACTACGATTCGTATTCCGTAACTTTCCCTTAACCAATGTTCACGAATTTGCTAGGGTCGCGGCTGAGACGGCCGAAGCTGCCAGTGCTCAGGGAAAATTCTGGGAAATGCACGACTTCCTCTACGAGCACCAACGAACCCTGGGAGATCATAGTGTAGCCCTGGGATACGCGAAGAAACTGGGTCTTGACGCTCAACGATTCGAGCGCGAAATATCACAGCATATCTATGAGAAGAGAATCAAGGATGATTTCATGGGAGGAGTCCGCAGCGGGGTTAACGGGACTCCAACTTTCTACGTGAACGGTGTGAGACACGACGGTCCCGCCGAAGCCGACGCCATAGTCAAATCACTAACAGCAAAGCCCTGAACCGCCGACCTCTAGCTAGTCGCAGAGGGTTATTGGGACGCTCTCTGAGTCAGAGAGTACACTCGGAGCTTTGCACGGACACTAACTTGAAGAGTCGGGGCACCCATTGCTTCGCCTCCCATCATGCAGTTGACTCGCGTGGCAATGCTGCTTGCAATTATCGGTACTCCCGTGATAATCGGTTTCCTACAAGCACCATCGGCTCGAGCGGCCCAAGAAGCAGCTATCTCAAGCATTCCAATTACGACCGACGATAACCTAGATCCCATAACTCTAGTCTTTACCGGATATGCACCCTCTTGGTGGGTGGCTTCCAACATCGCGGACTGGAGTGACTCCGCCTACTGTTCAGGGCCCAAAACCGTCAACGGGAACGCTTACAATTACACACTGGAGCATCCTGACCCAACCGGAATCGCTTGCTTTGGTCCGCGAGATCACGTCCGAATCTGGGACATGGGATACAGTCCAGTCTATGGACAGTGGAGCATCGGCGCGGCGCATCATGAGCATACTGTATGCGACCCGTTGTGTCACCACGTTATCGACAGCTGGGAGAGAGCCGAAGCCGACGTCCGGTCTGCCTTCACACGTGGACAAGCGACATTGTCGATATCCAACATTACTCTAGGAAATGCTGCCTATTACCAAGGGGTCTTCAATGATGGAAACGCGACTGGGATACAGTTGAGATCTTCCTCAGCGCAGTACCCGGTGGTCTTCAACGAGAATGGACTGAGCAACAGAACATCCTGGTCTGTAACGATGAACGGAACAACTCTGACATCCGAGCATCCTGACATTACGTTTTCAGAACCGAACGGCACCTACTCATTTACAGTAGGCGCGCCGCAAGGCTTCAGCCTATCGCCTTCCTCTGGAACGATCAGCGTAGACGGAGCTGGGAACCACCAAACAATTCTCTTCACCGTACCATGGTCAACCTCGTCCGTGACAGTCTACCCTAGTAGTGGAAATCCGACGGCCATAGGATTCGCTGGAAACGCCACCATCGCGATTCCTTCAGTTCACCTCACCACCATTGCTGGAAACACTAGCCTAAGCTTCAATGTCACAGAAATCGGAACCAGAGGGGTCCTCAATGTTACCATACCCAGGACAATTATGCGTCCAGGTTCATCAATCGGGGTCTACGTGGATCGCGTACAAAAGGGCGATATGAAGATAGGAGGCGATGCGAGCTATCTTTACGTTTACCTTCTCATACTCTACGGAGCACACTCAGTTGCGCTACAATTTGAACCAGCATCAACACCCATTCTCCAATACGTAACCGGCGGCGTCTTAGCTGCGGGGCATTTTAGTACTTCTACTCATAGGCTTCAATCAGAGAAAACAGCGAAGGTTGCATAACCCTTAACAGTTGAACCTTCTCGCCCACGGTACGTTACGACGATGAACGTTTCAAAGCGTGATACGGCCCGTTTCCTCGTATCAGGCCTCATGCTCTTGGCCTTGCTCTCCTCAATCGGCTCATTTGGTCATGGTCAAACTTCACTCAGCCTCCCTGTTCAGCATGATTCTCTGGCTTTGACCGTCAAACCCGATAGAAGTGTGGGAGTTGCGTGGAATACGACATCGTCTTTGGGGACGCTTACTCAGAATGTTAGCAGTCTTTTCACGCCTGGCTATGCGATTCATTCCTCGTCGAGCTTCTCGCAGCAATCGAACGCAGTCGTCCAAATATCAAACGTTCAATATCAGTTGCCTCCACAGGCCATCAACTTCTTCAATTCCATAAGTCTCACTGCCACTCAGACAGGTCTGACAAGTCAGGGCTCTCTTTCGATCAGCACGAATGTTCCGCAGAGCAGCATCACTGGCACTTTCTCGACTAGCCTAACTCAGGTTCGTCTCAATGCCACTGCACTCCTCTACTTCTCCCCGACTTTTTTTGCAGGAACGTTCCTTGCAAACCAGACGATATTTCAGAACGAATGGACGAAGACTTTTGCAAACAATACATGGACTGACCATATCGTCTCCCAGATCCAGAATGCGACCAGCCAGGTAGTCAAGGTCACAGGCTTCAACGGCACGCTAAATTCGATCAACACGAACTCGGTAAGCATCTCAATAGGATTCGTAGCCATACCATCTCAATCATCCACCGATTTTGTCACAGCTTTCGAAAGCCTTCTGACCACCACAGGCACCCCGCTTCCATCTGGAGTAGACTCGATAATTCGGTCGGCCTTGAACCTGGAAACAGGCGAGACTTTGGACCTGACCTATACAGGAGGGTCGACACCAAATATCGTCATCAAGTCCACTACAAACTACGTTGCTGACTTGGACGTGCAGGTGAACAAACTGAAAAATCAGTATTTCCAGCTGATTCTCTCCGCGGTACCAGTAGGAACTGCCATACCTGCTTCATTGTTGTTCTTCAACTCGACCTCTGTGACCATCAGCCAGATCTCGACAACGAGCGACCTCGACCTGAGCGCGGGAACGTCCGCAATGAGTATCGAGGGACTCCTCCTCAAACCTCCGACAGTCGGCAGCAATACCAACTTTACGATACCCGGACTCTTCCAGACCGTGGGCAAGACTCCATCCCTAGGAGTGAACTTCACACTGATCGGTGGCTCGGACACGAGCAATCAAGTAAAGATCGTCGTCCCAGCGGGCACCCCCAAGCCTAGTAGTACGACTTCGAATTCGGCAACGTGGACGAACCTCCAAGACGCTTCAGCGCTCTCAGCGGTAGAATTTCAAGTCCAGCCCTTGCCAAATAGCCTGTTGGCCTTCCTGATCTCCCCGGTAGGGATTGCCGTAGAAGCGATTGTAGCGATCGCTATCGTTGCAGCTGTAATCCTCTACATGGCAAAGAGACGCGGGGCGAAAACGCCATTGCCAATGACACCTGGGCCAACGCCATCTCCTGGTTTGGGTCCCAGTCCGGCACCACCCACACCTTAGCATGCTTACAGGATTCGGAGAGGACGTCGCAGGTCCACCTCATGTCTAATTTATCGGATTCCCTTACTGGTCGCCGCCTATCTTCTAATCCGGAATCCGGCAAGCGCGGCTAGTAGTACGAACAGGAAGGATGTGGTGATGAGGACGCTTGCGTTGTTGCTGCCGTAGAGGAAGCCGCCGATGAACGAGCCTACAACGAAGCCTAGCTGTTCGAAGGTCAAGTAGAATCCAAACTGGCCTGCTCTAGACTTTCCCTGCCTCATGTTCGAGAGGAGTGAGTAGGCTACAAAGCTTGGAGCCCTAGCCCCGCCGAGTAGGAACACCATGGGCACAATCAGTAGAGGAGAGCCCGCTAGGGCTATCCCGACAGCACCGCCTGCAACCAACAAGAGTTCTTTTGCGATTGTTGATCCTGGATTACGGGTGGCAGCCCACCGACCGAGAAGTATTGCGAAGACGGCGCTGCCGAGAGCCTGGACACTTCCCAGCAGCTGAATCTGCGAGTCTGTCAGATGTAGCTGATCATGAAAGAACAGAGGAAGAAACGACGGTGAAGTGATGCTAATAGCTGCTGGCACCCCGAAAATCAACAAGAGAATTGTTAGTTCTTGACGAGATCTTGGAAGCTCCAACAACCTAGCCTTCGAGTCCATTTCCCTGGGCGGCTGGCGCTTGACAGGGAACAACATCAGGGTGGAGACTGCCCAGAGAACCAGCGTGAACCAGAAGAGGTCACGGATGTTCAACCACGTGAGTAGCAAACTCCCGACAGCGGGAGAGAGCACGAGACCAAGCGGGAACGCGGAGTAGACGGCCCCAAAGGCCGACGACATTCGTTTTTGATCGCCTAGGGCTCCGATGAATGCATTCATCGCGGGCAAATTGAACGCTGACAATTGGAATATGATTAGTCCGGGAATTACGTCGGACCAGGTTCGTGAAAAGTAGAACAAGACGGGGACCGGGATGCTCATCGCCCATCCTATGATCAGCAAAGTCCTGTTGTCATACTTGTTGGCGAGGATTCCGCCAGGAATCATCGAGATGGCCGCCGCGAAGAAGCCGATGGAGGAGACGAGGCCGACCTGTTCCGGATTAGCGTTGAGCTGAGTAAGATATAGGGACCAGACATAGTTGTAAATTCCCAGACCGAACGTCCATAGGAAGAGAGAGAAGAAAAGGAGGCGCAGATCGCGCGGGAGACTCCGGCTCCAGGACAGGATGCCCATCCATCTCATCATCTAAGGCACGACCAACCCATCATCCTACTGCGGAATGAAGAGAGCTTCCGATAGACTGAGGTGAATTAAGCTACGCTTATCCGTGTGCTACTCTTAGTAGCTCTTGACCCTAGCAGCCAGGCTGCTTCGACGCTTGCTTTAGAGCCGTGATAGTTTTCTTCAGATAATATGGAGCCTCCCGGGGATCGTCTAGATGCTCAGCGACTGTTCTGACCAGCGCGCTGCCGACAATGGCTCCGTCTGCCCCCGCGCGCAACAGCGATGAAACTTGCTGGGGCTGGCTGATCCCGAACCCTGCGGAAATTGGAATCACGCCTTTTGCAAGTGATTTTACTTTCTTGACCGTTTCCAGCGCTTGGGGACTGAGCGTGTCACGTGGGCCCGTAACTCCGTACAGAGAGACGAGATAGACAAATCCCCTCGACTTTTCAAGGATACCTACCAGTCTCTTTTCCGACGTGTTCGGTGCGGCTAGGAGAATGCTGTCAATGTTGTGTTTGAGAGCTATGTCGCGGAATCTGTCGCCTTCCTCCATCGGTAGGTCTGGAACAACGACGCCTTTAACACCGTTGTCCCTTGCATTCTTCATGAACTGCCCTATGCCCATTGCGAGAATAGGATTGTAGTAAGTCAGGATCACGAAAGGTGTTGTATACTGTGACGAGAGTTCTCCAATCGTATCGATAATCTTCCCAGGGGTGGCTCCTGCGGACAAGGCTCGCATGCCTGCCGCTTGGATAACCGGTCCGTCTGCGACAGGGTCAGAG
>Ga0209237_1000372_pt1 | contig 24924 bp, 16 predicted proteins | sample GraSoi013_1_40cm_2_FD_185820 | JGI IMG/M metagenome (GOLD analysis project Ga0209237, IMG submission 185820) | Grasslands soil microbial communities from the Angelo Coastal Reserve, California, USA - Sample 10_02_2013_1_40cm (SPAdes) (version 2) | ecosystem: Environmental > Terrestrial > Soil >...
CCGCCGGTCCATTTCATCGATGGCGCGAACACCGTCGACAAGCTGCCGGTCGACGCACTCGTCGGGCCGTGCCGTGTGGTCGGCTTCGACGGACCCGGCCACGTGGGCGCGGCGTGGCTCGACCGCCAGGGGATACGTGCGGAGCGGATCCTCTTCAAGACGCGCAACAGCCAGCGCTGGCGTGATCCGACCGCCCCGTTCACGCGCGACTTCGTCGCGATCGACGCGAGCGCTGCCCGGTGGTGCGTCGACCACCGCGTGAAGCTCGTGGGTGTCGATTACCTCTCCATCGAGCCGCAGGGCCCGGAGAAGGAGGGCTATCCCGTCCACAACACGCTGCTCCGTGCGGGCGTCGTGATCATCGAGGCCCTCGACCTCGGAGCGGTCGCGCCGGGTGAGTACACCCTCGTGTGCGGCGCGATCAAGCTCGAGGACGGGGACGGCGCGCCGGCGCGCGTGTTCCTTCTCGAGGCGTGACCGGCGACTACCGCTTCCGCGATCGCGCCGGCCCGCTCATCGCCGAGATCGATGAGGCACTGGAGCGCGGCGAGATCGACGAGGCGGGCTGGCACGCACGCGTTGCCGACATCATCGGGCCCGCGTACCTGGGCGCTGCCACGCCCCAGGCGCAGTCCGGTTTCTCCGGCGATGCGACGGCGTGGGTCGACGCGCGCAGTCTCATCGCCGATGCGATCGATCGCGACGGGACGTTCCTCGACGTCGGCTGCGCGAACGGTCTGCTCATGGAGACGCTCGTCGAGTGGTGTGCGGCGAAGGGGATCCGGATCGAGCCGTACGGGCTCGACATCATCCCCGAGCTCGCGGCGCTCGCCCGCACGCGTTTGCCACAGTGGGCCGACCGCATCTTCGTCGGCAACGCGCTGACCTGGTCGCCGCCCCTGCGCTTCGACTTCGTGCGCGCCGGGCTGGAATACGTTCCGCCTCGCCGTCGCCGCGACCTCGTCGACCATCTGCTCGCCGACGTCGTCGCGCCGCGGGGCCGCCTCATCCTCGGCGTGTACGCCGACGCCGACCCGACGCGTCCCGGCCTCGAGGAGATCGTGAGGGGCTGGGGCCTCACGATCGCCGGCCACGTCGCCCGGCCGCACCGGACCCGCGTCGAGGAGATGCAGCGGGTGTTCTGGATCGATCGCGCATAGCGCGGCGGATCGGCGCGTTCGCTGCTTGTGGGTCTTGTGCTTGGCATTGTCTGCGGGATACTTGAAGGTGGAGTCGAGTTCTGTGACCACGAGCGCTGAAAGAGTCCAGGGCAGCGCGACACCGCGGTCGGTCTCGCCCATCCACCGCCGTGTCGCGTGGTCGCTCGTCCTCGCCGGAGCGGCCTTGACCGCGTTCGTGGCAAAGCTCAGACGGAGTCGCCACTAGTCCCGATCGACCGCTCGCCCGTACCATCACGTAGATGGCCATCACGCAGCGCCCGCTCGCTCTCCGGCGCGATCTCATCCGCATCTTCGGCGAGGACCGCCTCGTCGCCGTCATACGCACGACGACGCCCGGGCTTGCCCGCGACGCGGCGCGGGCCATGAGCGAGGCGGGTGTCCGGCTCGTCGAGATCACCCTCACGATCCCGGACGCGTTCGAGCTCATCAGCGACCTCGCGAACGACGACGCGTTCGCCGCCCGCGGCTCCATCGTGGGCGCGGGGACGGTGCTCAACGGGACGCAGGCGGAAGAGTCGCTCCTGGCCGGCGCGCGCTTCCTTGTATCGCCGATCCTCGTGCCGGAGATGATCGCCGCGGCACGCGCGCGCGACGCGATGAGCATGCCCGGCACGATGACGCCCACGGAGATGGTCCGTGCCGCGGAGCTCGGCGCCGACTTCATCAAGGTCTACCCCGTGGCCACGATCGGCGGACCGGACTACATCACGAACGTCCGTCGAGCGCTCACCGACCTTCCGCTCGTCGCGACCGGCAACATCGACCTCGAGGAGATCCCCGACTACTTCACGGCGGGTGTCGTGGGCTTCGGCGTAGGCGGCCCGCTCATCCGCCCCGACCTGCTCCAGCGCGGCGACGTCGCGTCGGTCATCCACAACGCGGAGCGGTTCCTCGCCGCGACTCGCAGGCCCGCCACCAACTAAGCGATGCCGCGCGACCTTCCGCTCGGGAACGGGGACTTCCTCGTCAACTTCGACGCGCGCTATCAGCTGCGCGACGTCTTCTACCCGAACGTCGGCCTCGAAAACCACACCGTCGGGGAGCCCTCCCGGTTCGGGATCTGGGTCGACGGTCAGTTCTCCTGGAGCGGCGACGACGGCTGGCAGCGCGCGATCAACTACGAGCTCGAGACGCTCGTCGGCGACACGACGCTCGAGCATCCCAAGCTCGGCGTCCGCCTGCGCTGCCGCGACACCGTCGACTTCGACCGGAACATCTACTTCAAGGAGGTGACGGTCGAGGACCTCGTGGGCCGTGACCGCCAGGTCCGCCTCTTCCAGCACTTCGACGCGAATCTCTACGGCAACGACACCGGCGACTCGGCGTACTACGACCCGCGTTCGCAGGCGCTCGTCCATTACAAGGGCCGGCGGTACTTCCTCATCTCGGGCTCGATCGGCGGCTCGTCGTACGGCCTGACGTCGTTCGCGATCGGCCAGAAGGACGCACCCGGCAAGGAAGGGACCTGGCGCGACGCGGAGGACGGCGAGCTGTCGCGCAATCCGGTCGCGCAGGGATCCATCGACAGCGTGGGCATGATCGCGCTCGCCGTGCCGGCGCACGGCAGCGCGACGGGCGTGTTCTGGATCGGCGCGGGACAGATGTACGACGAGGTGCGGGAGCTCGACAAGCTCGTTCGCGAGCGCACGCCCTCGTCGTTCCTCGCGCGCACGAAGGATTACTGGCGGCTCTGGGCGAACAAGGACGAGTCCATCGCCGACCACCTGCCCGAGGAGATCTGCCGTCTCTACAAGCGCTCGACGCTCATCATCCGTACCCAGGTCGATAACCGTGGCGCGATCATCGCCGGGAACGACTCCGACGTGCTGCGGTTCAACCGCGACACGTACTCGTACCTCTGGCCGCGCGACGGCGCGCTCGTCGCGGATGCCCTCGACCTCGCCGGATACGGCGAGGTCACCCGCCGCTTCTTCTTCCTGTGCGGCGACCTCATCACGCGCGAGGGCTACCTGCTGCACAAATACAACCCCGACGGCTCGCTCGGCTCCTCCTGGCACGCGTGGTCGACACCCGACGGTCGGCTCGAGCTGCCGATCCAGGAGGACGAGACCGGACTGCCGATCTGGGCGCTCTGGCAGCACTACGACCGCGACCGCGACATCGAGTTCATCCGCCCGCTGTACCGAAAGCTCGTGCGGACCGGCGCCGATTTCATGGCGACGTACCGCGAGCCCCGCACCAAGCTGCCTGCGCCGTCGTTCGATCTGTGGGAAGAGCGGCGTGGGATCCATGCGTTCACCACGGCGGCGGTCTGGGCGGGCCTCACCGCGGCGCGCAACTTCGCCGTCGCGTTCGGGCAGCACGAGCTCGCGAAGCGCTACGCCGTCGCGGCGCAGGAGATCCGCGAGGCCGCCCTCACGCATCTCTGGGACGCGGACCGCGGCCGCTTCGTGCGAACGCTCTCCGTGCTCCCCGATGGGACGATCGTGAAGGACGCCACGATCGACATCTCGCTCGCGGGCATCTTCCTCTTCGGTCTCCTGCCGGCGGCCGACCCGCGCGTGATGGCGACGATGCGGGCGATCGAGGAGCGGCTCGCCGTGAAGACCGCGGTGGGCGGCATCGCGCGGTACGAGAACGATTCGTACTTCCAGATCTCGAACGACATCACGAGCGTGCCGGGCAACCCGTGGTTCGTGTCGACGCTCTGGCTCGCCGAGCACTACATCGCCGTGGCGGAGAAGCTCGCGGACCTGGCGAAGGCGAAGGCGCTGCTCGACTGGTGCGCGAGCAAGGCGCTGCCCTCGGGCGTGCTCGCGGAGCAGGTGCACCCGTACACGGCCGAGCCCCTGTCGGTCTCGCCGCTCACCTGGAGCCACGCCGCGTTCGTGAGCGCGGTGCAGCGCTACGCGCGCAAGTCCGCGCACCTCCAGCGGATGCTGCGCGAGCAGGTCGCTCGCGCCGGCGAGGTCATCGCGTGAATAGCTGGGGGGCTCGGCCCCCCAGCCCCCAAGCGGTCGCCATAGCCGTCGCCGCTGCGGTCATCGCCGCCTGCGCGTCTCCGGCCGCGCTCCCGCCGCCTCCCGCGAGCGGAGTGGGCACGCAGGCCAGATTCGTCCTCGCGAACCCGGCCGGGCTCCTCGCGCTCGACGACGCGGCGCGCCCGCTCGGCCGGATCGTTGATCTGCCGCCGCAGAGCGCTCCCGCGACGCCGGTGGTCAGCCCGACCGGAAAGTCGCTCGTCTTCGCGCTCACGCAGCAGCCCAACAAGCAGACCGGCTTCGGCTCGGACCTGTTCACGGTGAGCCTCGACGGCACGGGCATGAAGCCGGTGGTGAGCCACGAGGGCGACAACGTCTTCTACGCGAGCCCGCGCTTCGACCAGACCGGGAACGTCCTCTACTTCCACCGCCGCGCCGCGGTCATCACCGGCGGCTCGTTCATCGGGAACCAGGACTCGCTCGAGCGCCTGGACCTGCGGACCGGGGAGCGCAAGACGCTCCTGAAGGACGGCGCCGATCCGGCGATCTCACCCGACGGCTCGAAGATCGTGTACGTGCACCTCAACCAGGGCCAGCCCGACGGGCTCTGGACCGCGAACATCGACGGCTCGGACGCGCGGCCCTTCTTCAAGACGAAGGACAGCTGGTGGTACCTGCAGGCGCCGCGCTTCGCGCCCGCGACGGCGGCGCAGCCGAGCCGCTGTGAATTCATCTTCTCGGGCGCCGGTCACGCAGTGTCGAGCGTGAAGGGACCCGGGCTCGCGCACCTCAACATCCCCTCCGAGCTCTTCCTCGCCCCGTGCGACGGCTCCGGCGTGCGGTCCGTCGGCCAGACCGGCGACGACGTCGTCCCGGCATGGTCGCCCGACGGCACGCAGGTCGCGTACGTCGGGGTCGGCGGATTCTTCGTCCTCAACCTCGGGACGCAGAACGTGAGGACGCTCGCGCAGGGCCAGGATTTCTTCTTCGGTGACCTCGTGTGGCTCCGCTGACGTGAGGGCGCGCACCGCCGCGCTCGGGGCGGTCCTGCTCGCGGCCTGCGCCGGAGCCGGCCAGCCCGCGAGCGCGCCCGAGGCGAGCGCGAGCTCGACCGCGGCGGCGAGCGCGACCGTGGCACCGGTCCAGGCGGTCTCGTCCGAATACGGCAGGCTCACGCTCAAGACCGCGCCTCGGGCGAGCTGCAACGTGCTCATACGGGTGAGCGCGCCGTCGGTCGGAGAGGCGCCGCCGCCGGTCGCGAGCGGCATCGCCGACGAGAGCGGCGTGCTCACCGTGACCTACGCGACGCCGCGGATCACCGCGACGGCGGGCACGCACGATGTCACCTGCCTCGCCGGCGAGCTCAGCAGCTCGGTGAGCACGCGGTTCCTGCTGGCCTTCCGGCCGCTCTCCGCCATGGGCCTCATGGTGAAGATCCGCGCCGACGACGGGACGCTCGACGGCGCGGCCATCAAGACCGAGCCGAGCCTCGTGCCCGTCCGCGACGCGATGCTCGCCAAGCTCCGGGCCACGCTCACCGCCGAGTGGAAGCTCGGGACACGAGGACTGAGCGCGGTCTCGCTGGTGGAGTCGTCCGAGGACCTGCTCATGACCGTCGTCGCCGCGCGCGGCACGTCCGTGCATCGGCGCGGTCCGGATGGCTCGGAGGACGTCGTCGTGTACGCGGCCGACGACCACGGCGCGATCAGCGCCGACAACGGGGTCGCGGTCGCCATGCACGAGCTCGGTCACATCTGGTGCTGTTACGGGACCGGCACGACCGACGGTCACTGGAGCGTCGCGCAGAAGAGCCCCGAGCTCTCCGGCGTCGACGCGTACGGGCTCATGAACCATCCGGTGCAGTGCGTGATCTTCCCGACGAGCCGCATCGAGAGCTGCCCCAATCGCTTCAGCGAGCGCGAGCTCCGCGCGATGGGCTTCAGCGAGATCCCGCCGCCGCCGCCCGACGCGTGCCTCGGACAGAAGGGGGCGCTCTCGGCGAGGCTGGCGGATCAGGACGGCCAGCTCGCCTCGCTGCAGCAGCAGATCGACGCGACGAACGGGCAGATCACCGACCTCGGGACCCGCATCAAGACGATCGAGGGCCAGTACCCCAACGGCATCCCGCAGTCCGTCTACCCGACGTACACCGCGATGGTCGACCAGTACAACGGGCTCGTGCGGACGAACCGCGATCGCGTCGCCGCGTACAACCAGCTCGTCGCGACGCGGAACGACACGGCACGCGCGATCAACGCGCTGCTGTGTTGAGCTCTCCGTCTGCGAAGCGGTAGCCGACGCCGCGCACCGTCTGGATGAGGCGCGGCTCGGCGGGGTCGATCTCGATCTTCTCGCGGAGCCGGCCGACGTAGACCTTGAGATAGTGCGTCTCGTGACTGTACTCGGCGCCCCACACGCGCGTGAGCAGCGCCTCGTGCGTGAGCGCCTCGCCCGGATGCGTCGCGAGCTCGGCGAGCAGGTTGAACTCGGTCGGCGTGAAATGCATCTCCTCGCCTGAGCGGCGCACGCGCCGGGCAGCGAGATCGATCCGCAGCGGTCCGCGCTCGATCACGCCGCGCGCGCTCCGTGGCACCGACCGGCGCAGCACGCTCTCGATCCGCGCCACGAGCTCGCGCGGGCTGAAGGGCTTCGTCATGTAGTCGTCGGCGCCGAGCTGCAGGCCACGGATCTTGTCGTCCTCGAGCCCGCGCGCGGTCAGGACGATCACCGGCAGGTCCGAGCTCCGCCGCAGCTCCTCGAGGACCGTGAAGCCGTCACGATGCGGGAGCGCGAGGTCGAGGACGACGAGGTCCGGACGCTCCGATCCGATGAGGCTCATCGCTTCATCGCCGTCCCCGGCCTCGAGCGGCGTCATGTCCTGGGTCGCGTATGCGAGCGAGTTCCTGACGAGCGCGCGGACGTCGGGCTCGTCGTCGACGATGAGGATCTTCACGGGATCGCGACCGGCAGGCGTGCCACGAAGGTCGATCCGCCGCCCGGCGTCTCCTCGTACTCGAGCGTGCCGCCGTGCAAGGTGAGAAGCGACCGCGCGATCGCGAGACCGAGGCCCGAGCCGGCCGTCCCGTCCGCCGTCCGGCCGCGGAAGAACTTGTCGAAGATGCGCTGCCGGTCCTCCGGCGGGATCCCCGGGCCGTGGTCGCGGACCTCGATGCGGACGGCCGCGTCCGTTCGGCGAGCGGAGATCTGGATCGGCGTGCCGGTCGGCGAGTAGCGGATGGCGTTCACCACGAGGTTCGCGAGGGCCTGGGCGATGCGGCTGCGGTCGGCGACCACCGCCGGCGGGCCGCCGTCGAGATCGAGGCGGATCCACTGGCGCTTTGCTTTCGCGAGCGGACTGTGCGCGGCGACGACGTCGCGGAGGAGCTCGACCGGGTCGAGCTGCTCCTTCTCGAGCGTGATCTGGCCCTCCTCGAGCCGCGCCATCTCGAGGAGCTGCTCGGTGAACTCCTCGAGGCGGCGCACGTTGCGTTCGGCGCTCTCGGCGAGGTCGCGCTGCTGCGGCGTCAGGCTACCCGGCCGCTCGCCCAGAAGGAGCTCGACCGCACCGCGCACCACGGTGAGCGGGCTGCGGAAGTCGTGCGACATCGCGGCGAGGAACTCGCTCTTGATGTGGTCGGCCTGCCGCAGCATCGCCGTCTCCGCGGTCGCCTTGACGAAGGCCTCCCGCTGCTCGCGAAGCGTCTCGAGCTCACGCAAGATCCCGGCCATGAGGTACGCCGCGATGAGGAAGACGGCGACGTGGAAGACGACGCGGGGTGCTTCCATCGCGAAGCCATACGTCTCGGCGCGGTACGCAGCGATCGCGACGTACGCGGCGGAGAGGAACGTGCCCGCGACGACCGCCCCGCCGGCGCCGAAGCGGAAGCCACCGGCGATGACGAGCAGCGTGACCACGATGTAGGTGGTCCACTCGGGATCCGCCGCGAAGACGAGGAGCGAATACGCGACGATCCCGAGGTCGACCGCGAACATGAAGCGGACGATCCGCGGGAACATCGCGCGCCGGCGCTCGGAGTGAAGGACCCACGCGACGGCGCCGGCGTACGCGGTCATGAATGTCCCCAGACCGAGGACGTAGCCGATGCCGATATTCGGGAAGGACGGTCCGAGGAGGAACGCCAGCCCCGCGCCTCCCAGGCGCGCCCAGTTGAAGGTGCGCTCGAGGCGTTCCACGAGCTTCCGAGGTTACCGCCGGCCCGGTCTAGGAGGTCACGCGGCGCTCGCAAGTAGGACCTTCTGCGACGGGGCTGCGACCGCGCGCTCTACTTCGCCCTACGCCGTCGGCGGGAGCGGATAGGCGGCGAGGGCGGGCTCGCCGCGCAGACGCTGATAGCCCGGCTTGATGCGGTCGTAGATGATCGCGACGCGCTCGTCGTAGCCGATGAACGCGCTCTTCATCGCGTTTATCGACAGTCTTTCCACATCGCCGAGGCTCAGGCCCACCACGCGTGAAAGCCGGCTGAACTCCTCCGAGAGCGTCACGTTGCTCATGAGCCGGTTGTCCGTGTTCACCGTCACCCGGAACCGCTGTGCGATGAAGTGCCGGATGGGGTGTTCCTCGAGCGAGGGGACTGCGCCGGTGTCCACGTTGGACGAAGGGCAGAGCTCGAGCGGGATGCGCTTGTCGCGCACGTAGGTCGCGAGCGGGCCGAGCTTGACGACGTGGGCCTCGCCGGAATCCCCGGGGGCCGGGGGGCGGAGCCCCCCGACTATGGCCATGTCCTCGACGAGCCGGACGCCGTGGCCGATCCGGTGCGCCCCGCAGTACTGCAGGGCTTGCCAGATCGACGGCGGCCCGAAGCCCTCGCCGGCGTGAATGGTGATGTTGAAGTTCTCGCGGCGGCAGTACTCGAACGCCGCGAGGTGCGCCTTCGGCGGATGGCCCGCTTCCTCGCCGGCGATGTCGAAGCCGATCACCCCGCGCTCCCGGTTGGCGACGGCCAGCTCCGCCATCTCGAGCGAGTCGGTCCGGTCGCGCATCGCCGCGACAATCTGGCGGAGCGTGATGACGTGGTCGCGCTCCGCGCGCTCAAACCCGCGCGCGACGGACTGCACGACCTGCTCCAGGTTCAGGCCTCGCTCGAGGTGGAAGACCGGCGCGTAGCGGATCTCGGCGTACACCACGCCGTCCGCGGCGAGGTCCTCACCGCACTCGTAGGCGACGCGCTCGACCGCCTCGGGCGTCTGCATGACGGCGATCGTGTGCGCGAAGCCACGGAGATAGAGCGCGAGCGAGCCCGAGGCCGCGCTGGCGTGGAACCAGCGTCCCAGCTCGAGCGGGTCCGTCGTCGGAAGCCCCGTGTAGCCGACCTCGCGCGCGAGCTCGATGACGGTCCGGGGACGCAGGCCGCCGTCGAGATGGTCGTGAAGCAGGACCTTGGGTGCGGCGCGCAGCGTCTCGAGCGGGATCATCCGATCAGGCGGCGGCCCGTGGCGCGCTCGCGGCGACCGCGACCGGCTCGCGCCGCAAGAGGAGCAGGAAGATCATGGCCTGGCTCACCCAGAGGAGCGGCACGGCGTACGTCGGAATGAACCAGGCCGCGCCGAGCTGATAGTCGGTCGCCCTGATCGCGATGCCCTGGACGACGGCGTTCACGAGGTCGAGGCTCCCCTCGACGCTGAAGAGCCAGACGAGCGCCAGCGCGAACGGCCAGCGGAGGCGCACGGCCGCGAGCGCGAGGAACGCGAGCGCGGTCGCGAACAGGTCGCCGTAGGCGAGCGGAACGCTGAAGGATTGCGGCAGCTTCGGGTCGGTGACCGCAGGAACGATCACCGTCAGTCCAAGCGTCCGGAGGGTATGGATGAGGAGCAGCGGTGTGAGCGCGCTCGCGCGCGGCATGGCCGCGAGCCGTGGCCAGACGTACCACTTCGCGGCGAGCGCGTAGGTCACGATCGTCGCCGTCGTCTGGAGACCGAAGATCGTGAAGGCGTCCATGTCCCCCTCCCGCGATGCCTGACGCGCCTAAATGCTAGGCGCGGGCACTAGCCGCCGGACCAGCGCGCGAGGAGCGCTCCCACGGCGAGCGCGACCATGGCGAGCCAGAGCAGGCGCAAGGCCGCCTCGGGCGACGCGATGATCGTCCGCGGCTCGATCGGCTCGCGCGCCCCGTCGCGATAGCGGATCTCGCCGGACACGGTCGCGGCCCTCCGTCGGATCCGTCGCACGGGCGTGGAGAGGCGGCGCTGCGCGAGGCTCACGAGGGACGCGGCGAATGCGACGAGCGCGCTCGGCACTGGCGCCGCGCCGACGGCGAACGCGGTCGCGAGAACGGGGAAGCCGCCCCAGGCGAGCGCGAAGCCGAGATCCGAATGCACCAGCGGCACCTCGAACGCATAGAAGAGGACGAGCGCCGCGCCGAGAACGACGAACAGCAGGTAGGCCGGACCGACGATCGCCGTGGCGGCGAGGCCGAGCGCGAGAGCGCCCACGAGAGCGAGCGCGCCGAGGACGACGAGGATGCCCGACGGGATGCGCGTGCCCAGCGGCCGCCCCTGTAACTCATCGAACGAGTGGGCGGCGATGCCGACGGCGAGAAAGAACGCGAGCAATGCCCCTCCGACGAGCCGAGGATCCGGGTATGGAGCGATCGCCGCGCCCATCACGACGTACGACAGATGCCACGCGGTATACGGCGGATGCAGCAGAGTCCAGTAGTCGCGCCATCCTCCTGGCCGGAGCGCGTAAAACGCCGCCCCAGAGGAGGGCGGCGTGGCCGAAACCCTCTCTACGCGGCGGTATCCCCACGCTCCGGCGCGTGGGGACCCCTCCGCCGCGCGGGGGCCCTCGGCCACGCCGCCCTTCGTTCCGGTCATCACGATCGCGCCTCCGAAGCTCATATGTCGCGATCTCACGTCGCAGAGCCCCGCATCGCGCCAGTAACCCTCTATCTCGCGTTGTGGATGATCGCGGTAGAAGCGCTCGATGCTCGGACCGAGGAAGGCACCGACGGCGCTCCAGCGCGCTGAGAAGAGGCGGCCGAGAAGGGGCAGGCCGACGCGCGTGTGCAGGAGCCAGAGCGGGTAGAGCGGGCCGCGCGGAATGCCGAACTCGAGCGCGGCGAGGCGGCCGCCGGGACGGAGCACGCGCGCGAGCTCGCGCAGCGTCGCCACGGGGTCGTCGACGTAGCGCAGAAGATAGGTGAAGGTCACGTGGTCGAACGAGGCGTCCGCGAAGGGGAGCCGTTCGGCGCGGCCGCGAACGAGCCCGGGAAGGTGGCCGTTGCGACCCGCCGCCGTCGCGAGCATGTCGGCGCTCTGGTCGAGCCCGACGACGCGACAGCCGTAACGGCGCCGCGTCGCCTCCGCGACGAGCCCGGTCCCCGTAGCGACGTCGAGGACGACGTCGTCGGGGCGTGCGTCGAGCGACGCGACGAGGGCACGGCGCCACCGCGGGTCCTGGCCGAACGAAAGCAGCGCACCGGCGCGGTCGTACGTGGTCGCGATGCCGGCGAAGATGCGGCGCGCGTCGGCCGTCGGCGAGGACCGGGTCTTCGTTAGCCGCGGACCGCCCGCCGCGGGTCATCGCCGGGAGCGATGCGCCAGCCGGAACGTGAGGACGTGCCGAAGACGATGTCGTCGGGTCGGACCGGGACGCGCTCGAGATCGCGTTTCGTCGCGGCCCGGATCGCCGCGACGACCGCCGCGGTGCTCGAGATCGTCGGCGCCTCGCCGACGCCCTTCGCGCCGTACGGGCCGTCGGGATGCGGATGCTCGATCACGTCCGCGACGACGGGTGGCATGTCGAGGATCGTCGGAATGAGGTAGTCAGTGAACGAGGCGTTGCGGATCCGGCCCTTCTCGACGATCAGCTCCTCCATCACCGCCAGCCCCACGCCCTGCGCGATCCCTCCCTCGATCTGCCCGATCACGCCGAGCGGATTGATCGCCTTTCCCACGTCCTGCGCGGTCGCCACCTGCACGACCTTCACGAGCCCGGTCTCGACGTCCACGTCGACCACCGCGCGGTGGGCCGCGAACATGAACGCGACGTGTCCGCGGCTCTGGCCGTCGGGCCGACGTTTCTCGGTGTCTCCGTGGCGGTAGGTCACGGTCTTCTCGATCGGGCGATCGAGGAGATCGGCGAGATCGGTCCTGTCGAGCGTGAGGCCCTCGCGCTCCGCGCGGCGCACCAGCTCCTGGCGGACCTCGCGGCATGCCTGGAGAACGGCGTGGCCGGTCATCCACGTCTGCCGCGACGCGGAGCTCGATCCGGCGGATCCGACGTTCGTATCGGCGGTCTCGAGCTCGACGCGCTCGATGCCGAGCTCGGTGCGGGCGATCTGGAGCTGCACCGTGTTGATCCCCTGTCCGACCTCGGCCGCGGCGGTATGCACCCGCGCCAGCGGTCCCTCCGCGTCGGCGAAGAGGCGCACGCGCGCGGTCGCGAAGTCGTCGAAGCCGTTCGAGTAGCAGATGTTCTTGAAGCCGACGGCGTACCCGACGCCGCGCACGACCCCCTCGCCCCTCGTGACGTTCGCATGCCCGCCTGGAAGCTCGGACTGATCACGGTGCGCCGCGGCCTCGGGCAGCGGGAGCGAGGCGCACCGCCTTACGATCTCGGCGATCGGCGCGGAGCCGACGAGCGGCTGACTCGTGATGATGGCGTCGCCCTCGACGAGCCCGTTCCGCGTGCGGATCTCGACGGGATCGAGGCCGCACGCCTTCGCAAGCTTGTCCATCTGCGCCTCGTAGGCAAAACAGGACTGCACGGCGCCGAACCCGCGCATCGCACCCGTGGGCGGATTGTTCGTTCGGGCGCCGACGCAGTCGACGACCGCGTTGGGGACGCGGTAGGGGCCGGCCGCGAACGAGCCCGCGTTCGCGACGACAGCGGAGCTCGACGACGCGTACGCGCCACCGTCGAGGACGATCGTCGCGCGGACGAAGACCAGCTCGCCCTTCTTCGTCGCGCCGTGCGCGTAGAAGAGCCGCGCGGGATGACGATGCACGTGACCGAAGAACGACTCCTCGCGCCCGTACGTCATCCGCACGGCGCGGCGCGTCTTGAGCGCGAGCAGGCACGCATGGATCTGGATCGAGGTGTCCTCGCGGGCGCCGAACGCGCCGCCCACGCCGGAGAGGACGATCCGCACCTTCGACTCCGGCAGCCCGAGGCATGGTGCGAGCTGGTCGAGGTCCTCGTGAAGCCACTGCGTGGCGACGTGGAGCGTGACGCCCCCGTCCTCACGCGGTATGGCGAGCCCGGCCTCCGGACCGAGCGCGGCCTGGTCCTGCATCGCGAACTCGTATTCGCCTTCGACGACGACGTCGGCCTTCGCCGCGGGGTCGCCGTGAAGGATGCGGACGCGCTCGAGGACGTTGCCCTTGGGATGCAGCTTCGCGGCCGACGGCTGGATCGCCGCGATCGGGTCGAAGGTCGGCTCGAGGACCTCGTAGTCCAGCACGATCGCCTTGGTCGCGGCGCGCGCCTGCTCGATGGTGTCCGCGGCGACGACCGCGACCGGCTCGCCGACGAACCGCACGTACCCGTCCGCGAGCACCGGCTGATCGTCGCGGTCCATGAGCCCATAGGTCTTCTTCCCCGGGACGTCGTCCTGGGTGAGGACCGCCCTCACACCCGGCAGCTTCGCGGCCGCGGAGACGTCGACCTTGCGGATGCGCGCGAAGGGGTACGGGCTGCGAAGCGTCGCGCCGTGGAGCATGCCCTCGCGCCAGAGGTCGCTCGCGTACTGGAACTCTCCCTTCACCTTCGGCACGGCGTCCTCGCGAGGCGCCGGCTCTCCGATGACGCCGCGGACCTTGACGCGAGCACCCGGGCGCGGCGGCGCGAGCGTCATGTGGGCGACGCTCGCTTCATCGCGATCGTTCCCGGCGTGCCGAGCCGATGCCGCAGTGGCGCCGGGACCTCCGCGTCCGCGATCCGTCGGAAGCCGATCGAGCCGTAGAAGCCGTCCAGGTACGTCCAGGGGAAGCAGTAGCACTCGCGGGCGCCGATCCGCTTCGAGAACTCGCGGAGGAGCGTCGCTCCGACGCCGCGGCCGCGAAGCGGCCTGGCGACGACCATCGTGCGCAGGAGCATCGTCGAAGCCTCCGGAAACAGCCGAACGGCTGCGACGACGTCGTGCCCTTCGCGCGCGACGACGATCTGCTCGTCCGGGCGGAGGTCCACGTCCCGTCCGAGCTCGCGTCGATAGAAGGCCGCGGCCTCGCCGATCGAACCCGCGGCGAGATCCTCAAAGACCAGGCTCATTCGTCGTCGAGGCCGTGCAGGTACATCGTCTTCGCCGCGCGTTGGACCGCCTCGACGATCTTTCCATAGCCGGTGCAACGGCAGAGATTGCCCGACAGCGCTTCGCGGATCTCGGCGAGCGAGGGCTCCGGGTTCTCGCGCAGCAAGGCATGCGTGGCGACGACGAGCCCGGGAGTGCAGAAGCCGCACTGCACGGCGCCGGTTTCGACGAACGCCCGCTGGATCGGATCGAGCGCGCTGCCGTCGGCGAGGCTCTCGACGGTGCGTACCTCACGTCCGTCCGCCGAGGCGGCGAGGACGAGACAGGCACAGACGAGGACGTCGTCGAGCAGCACCGAGCAGGAGCCGCATTCGCCCTGCTCGCACGCGTTCTTGCTCCCCGGAAGGCCGAGCCGCTCGCGCAGCGTCGTGAGGAGCGACTCGTGCGCCTCGACCGCCGTCTCCTCGCGTGCGCCGTTCACCGTGACGGTGATGCGCGTCACGCGATCTGCGCCACGCGACTGATCGCGCGCGCGCCCATGACCGCGAGGGCGTGTCGGCGGTACGCCGCGGTGCCTCGGACGTCGTCGATCGGCCTCGCCGCGGCCGCGACGAGACGGCCGAGCTCCTTCGCGGCGCTCTCGCTCGGGCGATGCGGTCGCTCCCAGCCGGCCTCGTCGAAAAGGCCCCTGGCGAGACCCTCCGCGTCGGCGGGCCGGATGATCGTCGGCCCGCACGAGCCGAGCCCGATCCCCACCCGCTTGCGCGCGCGATCGACGACCATGGCGAGGCCGGCGATCGAGATCGCCATCGCGTTCCGCGTGCTCACGAACATGTAGGTCTGCGCCGGACCCGCTTCGTCCCACTCCGCGGCCACGATGAGCTCATCCGCTCGGCGCACGCTCTTCTTCGGGCCGGTCATGTAGTCGGCGAAGGGCACCCGGCGCTCGCCCGCCTTCGAGCGGAGCACGACCGTCGCGTCGAGCGCCGCCAGGACCGGCAGGGTATCGCCCGCCGGTGAGGCCGTTCCGAGGTTGCCACCGATCGTCCCGGCGTTGCGGATCTGGGGCGAGCCGATCGTGCGCGCGGCCTCGGCGAGGGCCTGCGACCCGGCGTCCGCGAGCATTCGCGTATACGTGACGCCCGCGCCCATGCGCACATAGCCGTTACGTTCGATGCCCGCGAGCTCGCCGACGCGGTCGATCGCCACGATGTGCTCCGGGCGCCGCCGGCCGAAGTTGAGCTCGACCATGAGGTCGGTCCCGCCGGCGAGGACTGTCACATTGGGAACGCTGGAAAGGTGCTCCAGTACATCGTCCAGACCCCGCCCGACGTGGACGCTCACGGGCGGATTATCACTTCCGCACACGCGAGCCGGTCACTAGCATGGCCGCGAGTCGGGAGGGTGTAGCGGTTGGGCGGACTGTTCCGGCCAGGTCCGGGTGCGAAACGCGGGCGGCCCGTGACGGCCGCGCCGCCGCGCATGGCGACGACCACGGAGATCGAGCGTCAGCTCGTGGAGTCGCTCGCGCGCGAGGCCGCCCTCGCCGAGGTCCTCGGTGTCATGAGCCGGACGCCGCCCGACCTCCAGGCGGTGCTCGATACCGTCGTTGAGCGCGCGGCCCGCCTGTGTGGCGCGGGGATGGGCGGCTATCTCTTCCTCGTCGCCGGCGACCGGTTTCACCTCGCGGCGGTCACGCCCGATCCACGGCCGGAGGTGGCCGCCTATCGCGAGCAGATCCGGCAAGGGGGGCCCGTCGCGAGCGCCTTCGTCGTGAAGCGGGTCGTGGAGTCGAAGGGTGTCGTGTACATCCGCGACGCCACGGTCGATGGCGAGACCGAGGCCTACCGGCAGAATTCGAAAGACTTCGGTTATCGCAGCATGCTCGGCGTACCCCTCATCCGCAGCGGTGAGATCGTCGGCGTGCTGTCGCTGCAACGTCCCGACGTTCGCGCTTTCAGCGACCGCGAGGTCGCCCTCGTCCGCGCCTTCGCCGACCAGGCGGCGATCGCTGTCGAGAACGCGCGCCTCTTCGGCGAGACGAAGGAGGCGCTCGAGCGCCAGACCGCGATGGCTGAGGTGCTCGGCGCGATCGCGGGCTCACCCACCGACCTGCAGGCCGTGCTCGACGTCATCGCGCGGAACGCCGCCCAGTTCTGTGCCGCCGAGGACGCCTCGGTCCTGCTCCTGCGTGACGGAATGATGTCTTCCGTCGCGCACCATGGACCCCTTCCCCAGCCGACGAACCCCTGGCCTCCCGACCGTACGTCAGTGAGTGGACGGGCAGTCGCTGAGCTGCGGGTCGTCCACGTCCCGGACGTGCAGGCCGAGCCACCTGGCATGTATCCGATCGCTCAGGAGATGGGCATCCGCACGTTCCTCGCCGTGCCCCTCATGCGGGAAGGCCGATCTCTTGGCGCGATCGGCCTCCGCCGACTCGAGCTGCGCCCCTTCACCGAGGAGCAGATCGACCTCGCTCGGACCTTCGCCGACCAGGCCGCGATCGCCATCGAGAACGTGCGTCTGTTCAACGAGACGAAGGAGGCGCTGGACCAGCAGACCGCCGTCGCGGAGGTCCTCGGGGCGATCGGCCGCTCCGCGTTCGATCTCGATCGTGTGCTCACGACGATCGCGGAGAGCGCGATGCGCCTGGCCGATGCCGACACCAGCTCGATCGTTCGGATCGATCGTGGCGTGGGCGAGATCGCCTCGGTCGCCGGACCGCCCGAGCAGGTCGCGCGGCTGAGGTCGTTCTGGGCGGGCCGGAAGCTCACGCCGGGGCGTGACAGCGTGGTCGGACGCGTGCTCCTCGAGCAGCGGACCGTGCAGATCGAGGACATCAGGGCCGACCCCGAGTTCGATCTGAAGAACACCGCCGGCGTCGCGCGGACCGTCCTCGGTGTTCCCCTCATGGTCACGGACGACATCAAAGGAATCCTTCTCGTGCGCCGTGCGGAGCCACGACGGTTCACCCAGGCGCACACCCGCATCGTCGAGACGTTCGCACGCCAAGCCGCGATCGCAATGGAGAATGCGCGTCTCTTCAACGAGACGAAAGAAGGGCTCGAGCGCCAGACGGCGGTCGCCGAGGTGCTCCGTTCGATCGCGGGCTCGCCGACCGACGTCGCCCCGGTGCTCGACACGATCGCGGCGAACGCGACTCGGTTCTGCGGGGCCGAGGACGCGGTCGTCCATCTGATCGAGGGCGAGACGCTTCCCGCGAAGGCACACTTCGGTGTCCTAGCAGCCGTGCACCCCCAGCCCGTCCGGCTCGAGCGCTCGTCCGTCGCGGGCGCGGCGATTCTCGGACGCGGGACGGTCCACGTTCCCGACGTCCTCGCCGCGGACGCCGCACAGTTCACGCAGGCACGCGAGCGCGCCGCCCCGGGCGGTCACCGCGGGATGCTGGCTGCTCCGCTCATGCGCGAAGGCGCGCCCATCGGCGCGATCGTCCTGCGAAAGGGTGACCCATCGGGATTCTCTCCTCGACAGATCGAGCTCGTCGAAGCATTCGCCGACCAGGCCGTGATCGCGATCGAAAACGTGCGCCTGTTCAACGAGACGAAAGAGGCGCTCGATCAGCAGACCGCGCTGAGCGAGGTGTTGAGGACGATCAGCCGGTCGGCGTTCGACCTGAATGCCGTCCTCCAGACGATCGTCGACCGCGCCCGGGCGCTCGTGGGTGCGGACGGCGCGGTCATCTACCGCCGCGAGGAGAAGACGGCCTTCCTGCTGGCGCGGTCGGGCAAGGCGCTGGCGCGGACCTTCGAGCCGGGCACGCGCCTTCCGATCGACGAGCGGAACACGGTCGGCAGAGCCATGCTCAGCATGCGGCGAGAGCACATCCCGGACACCGCCCTCGATCCACGCGTCGCGAACCAGGACGAGGGACCACGGACCCGACTGGCGGTCCCGCTGATGCGGGAGGGCTCGGCCATCGGTGCGCTCGGGGTCGCGCGGAACGACGTGCGTCCGTTCAGCGATCGCGAGATCGAGCTGGTCGAAACGTTCGCGGATCAGGCGGCGATCGCTATCGAGAACGTCCGTCTCTTCAACGAGACGAAAGAGGCGCTCGAGCGGCAGACCGCGACATCGGCGGTGCTGAAGGCGATCAGTACGTCCGCGTTCGACATCCAGCCGGTCTTCGACGCCGTGGTCGCGAATGCCGCGACCCTATGCGCAGCCGAGCACGCCTACATCTACCGCTTCGATGGTGAGCTCTTCCATCTGGTCGCGAGTCACGGGCCTGCGCAGCCCGAGTACGTGAGCGAGCTGAAAGAGCACCCGCTTCGCCTGCGGAAAGGGTCGATCTACTCGCGGGCGGTGGTCGACCGACGCCCGGCCGTGACGGTCGACGTCATGAACGATCCTGACTACGGCGCGTCGCCTGACCCGGAGGTCCGCGCCCTGTGGCAGCGGATAGGACCGCTTGGCAAGACACGGAGCGGCATCGCCGTGCCCTTGCTCCGACAGGAAGAACCCGTGGGGGTCATCGGCCTGTGGCGGGAGCGGGCCGAGCCATTCACCGACGCGCAGCTGCGTCTGGTCAACACGTTCGCCGACCAGGCGGTGATCGCGATCGAGAACGCGCGCCTCTTCAACGAGACGAAGGAGGCGCTCGAGCATCAGACCGCGACGGCCGAGGTCCTCAAGGTGATCAGCGAGTCCCCGAGCGACCTCGGGCCGGTCTTCGATTCGATCGCCGAGCACGCGCGCGTGCTCTGTAACGCCGAGCGGGTCCATTTGTGGCTGCGGAACGGCGATCGCTCCGAGCTCGTCGCGACCGGCCGCGATCCAGGAGTCGAAGTCGACCTCATGCGCGTGCGATCGCTGCCCGTCGACCGGTCGAACCTGGCGGGCCGCGCGATCCAAGGGCGCACGACGGTCCAGGTCGCCGACGTGCTCGATGACCCCGAGTACGACGCTCGGATCCAGGAAGGCGCACGGCCATGGCGTACGGTGCTGGCGGTCCCACTCATGCGCGCCGGGGAGGCGATCGGCGTGATCGCGCTCCTTCGCGGCGTCGTCGCGCCCTTCGAGGAGCGACAGATCCAGCTCGTCCGAACATTCGCGGATCAGGCCGTCATCGCCATCGAGAACGCGCGGCTCTTCAACGAGACGAAGGAGTCGCTCGACCAGCAGACCGCCACGAGCGACGTCCTGCAGGTCATCAGCCGCTCCGCCTTCGATCTGCAGCGCGTCCTCGACACGCTCGTCGAGAACGCGACCCGCCTGACGGAGTCGAAGAACGGCTTCATCTTCAGGCTCGAAGAAGACCGGTACCGGCTCATGGCGTCGCACGGCTCGACCGCTGAGTACCGCGAATTCGTGCAGCAAAATCCGATCGCGCCGGGTCGCGCGACGCTCATCGGGCGCACGGCGCTCGAGGGCCGGCCGGTGCACATCCCGGACGTGCTGGCGGATCCCGAATACACCTGGACCGAGGCCCAGCGTGTCGGCGGCTTCCGGTCGGTACTCGGCGTGCCGATGTTGCGCGAGGGTCAGCCGATCGGCGTGATCTCCGTCTGGCGCGATGAGGTGCGCCCCTTCACCGACCGGCAGGTGCAGCTCCTGACGACATTCGCCGACCAGGCGGTCATCGCGATCGAGAACGTACGTCTCTTCAACGAGACGACGACGGCCCTCGAGCGCCAGACCGCGACCGCGGACGTCCTCAGGCTCATCAGCCGATCGGCGTTCGAGCTCGGCACCGTCCTCGACAGCGTCCTCGAGACGGCGGCGCGGCTCTGCGGAGCGCAGAGCGGCGTGGTCTTCCGCCTCGAGTCGGACGGCGGCTACCACCCGGTCGCCGCCCTCGGGCTCGATCAGGCGGAGAAGGATCTCCAGTTCAGCTTCACGATGGAAAGCCCGAATCGCGGGAACGTCATCGGCCGCGCGGTCCTGGACCGCGTCCCGGCACAGATCGAAGACGCGCTGACGGAACCCGGGGTCAATCCGGCATTCGTCGAGCTCCAGGCGAAGCTCGGCTTCCGTACGTTGCTCGGCGTACCGATCCTGCGCGACGGCGAGCCGATCGGGGTGATGTCGCTGCGCCGCAACGAGGTCCGTCCGTTCACGCCGCAGGAGATCGAGCTCGTCACGAGCTTCGCCGACCAGGCGGCGATCGCGATCGAGAACGTGCGCCTGTTCAACGAGACGAAGGAGGCGCTCGAGCGTCAGACCGCCATCTCCGAGATCCTCCGTGTGATCTCGAGCTCGCCGACGGATGTCCAGCCCGTCCTCGACACGATCGCCCAGAGCGCCGCGCGATTCTGCAACGCCGACGACGCGGCCGTCGCGATCGTGCGTGAGGACGGGCGCATCGTGCTGACCGACACACAGGCGGGGATCGCGCAGGCGCCGCACATGTTTGAGCTGTCGCACCGGTCCGTCACGCCACGTGCGATCAAGGAGGCGAGGCTCTTCAACGTGGCGGACATGGAGACCCTGCCGGACGATGAGTTCGGCGAGGGGAAGGAATATGCCAGAGAGCACGGATACCGTGGCTTCCTGGCCGCGCCCCTTCTGAAGGACGGCCGCGCGATCGGCGCGATCCAGCTGCGTCGCACGCTTCCGGGCGCCTTCGGTCCGCGCGAGGTCGAGCTCGTGGAGACGTTCGCGGCACAGGCGGTCATCGCGCTCGACAACGTCCGCCTCTTCAACGAGACGAAGGAGGCCCTCGAGCGGCAGACCGCGACGGCCGAGGTCCTCCAGGCGATCTCCGGCTCGCCGACGGACCTCCAGCCGGTGCTCGACGCGATCGCCGCGAACGCCGCGCGCTTCTGCCGAGCCGAGGACGTCACCGTCGCGCTCGTCGATGGCGACCGGCTGCGCCTCCGGGCGCACTTCGGCGGGCTGACCGAGCCGATGCAGGAGTGGGCGATGGACCGCGAGACCGTCAGCGCACGCGCGGTCCTCGAGGCTCGGACGATCCAGGTCGATGACCTCCAGGCCGCCGATGAGGAGTATCCGCAGAGCGCCCGCATCGCACGTGAAGCACGCCACCGGACGATCCTCGCCACGCCGCTGCTTCGTGAAGGACGCGCGATCGGTTGCATCTTCCTGCGACGGCCCGAGGTCCGGCCGTTCACGTCCGCGGAGGTCGACCTCGTGCAGACGTTCGCCGCGCAGGCGGTGATCGCGATCGAGAATGTGCGCCTCTTCAACGAAACGAAGGAGTCGCTCGACCAGCAGACCGCGGTCGCGGACGTCCTGCGGGTCATCAGCGAATCTCCGTTCGACCTCGAGCCGGTGTATCGCGTCGTCACCGAGTCCGCGTCCCGGCTGTGCGAGGTCGACCAAGCCTCCTTCTGGCGCGCGAGCGGCGACTCATTCATGGTCGTCGCGACTGCGGGGCCGCGGACGGTGTTCCCGGTCGGCACCGTGGCCGGCGAGGGGAAGACGGTCGTGGGGACGGCCGCCTTATCTCGTCGGACGGTCCATGTCCCCGACGCGCGGCTCGATCCCGATCTCCCGCAGGAGGGCCCCCAAACTCGCCTTTCCGTACCCGTACTCGTGGAGGACCGGCTTCTCGGAGTGATCGGTCTCGGTCGGATCGAAGCACGCCCCTTCACGGAGCGACAGATCCAGCTCGTCGAGACGTTCGCGCGCCAGGCCGCAATCGCGATCGAGAACGTGCGCCTCTTCAACGAGACGAAGGAGGCGCTCGAGCGACAGACCGCGCTGGGCGAGATCCTGAGTGCGATCTCAGCGTCCCCCACCGAGGCTCAGCCTGTCTTCGAGGCGATCGCGCGGAACGCCTCGCGCTACTGCGTCGCGGAGGACGCCGTCGTCGCGCTCGTCCGCGACGAGAACCTCCAGATCATGGCCCATCACGGGACTGTGCCCATGGGAAGGGTCGGGGCGGAATGGCGGCTCGACCGCACCACGGTGGCAGGCCGGGCGGTCGTCGAGCGCACCATCGTGCAGGTGCCCGACCTTCAATCGGCGCCCGAGGAGGAGTTCCCGCTGGGCCGCCGACAGGCGAAGGACTATGGCTACCGGACGACGTTGGCCGCGCCGTTGCTCCGGCAGGGTCAGTCGATCGGAGCGCTGCTGCTTCGGCGCCTCGAGGTCCGACCGTTCAGCGAGCACCAGATCGAGCTCCTGCGGGCCTTCGCGGATCAAGCGGTCATCGCGATCGAGAATGTCCGACTGTTCAACGAGACCAACGAGTCGCTCGAGCGGCAGACCGCGGTCGGTGAGGTCCTCAAGACCATCAGCCGCTCGGCGTTCGACCTGCAGCCCGTGCTCGACGTCGTCCTCGAGAACGCCGTGCGTCTGGCCGGTGCGGAGATCGGCTGGCTGTCCCGCGCGGAGGCGGGCCAGTTCAAGACGCTCGCGTACAGCAGTGCGTTCCCCGCCGCCGTGCGGGACGAGCTCGCGCGGCAGCGCGCGCAGGGTCATGCGCAGGGCGACTGGCGGCCGATCGGACCCGAGGGCGGCGTCATGGGCGTCACGCTGGGCGAGGCCCGAACGGTCCACGTACCGGACGTGAGCCAGGACGAGCGGCTCCGCAACTCTCTCGTCGCGAAGCTCACGAAGTCGAAGACGGTCCTCGGAGTCCCGATGCTCAGGGAAGGCCGAGGGATCGGGGCCGTGGTCCTGGCGCGGTACGAGGTCCGTCCGTTCAGCGAGCGCGAGATCGAGCTGGTGCAGACGTTCGCCGACCAAGCCGCGATCGCGATCGAGAACGTGCGCCTCTTCGACGAGACGCGCGAGGCGCTCGAGCAGCAGACCGCCATCAGCGGCGTCCTCAAGGTGATCAGCGGCGCTACATTCGATGTCCACCCGGTCCTCGAGACCGTGGTCGAACATGCCGCCCGCCTCTGCGACGCCGACCTGGCCTGGGTAGTGCGACGCGACGAGGCGGCCGGATCGGTACTCAGCGGTCGATACGGCCGGACGCCGGAGCTGGCCGAGCGACTGGCCACGGCGCCGATGCCGAGCCGTACCGCGCAGGTCAGTCCCAGTCGCCGCATTCTCATGAACCGCGTCTACGCAGAACGGCAGACCGTCCACCTGCCGGACGTGACGGACGAGGACTCGGTGATCGCGAAGCACACAGGGTCACGCACGTGCCTCGGCGTGCCGATCATGCGGAAGGGCGAGGTGCTCGGAGGCATGATTCTGACGCGCGTGACCGTGCGCCCATTCAACGAACGCGAGGTGCAGCTGGTCCAGACCTTCGCGGACCAGGCGGCGATCGCGATCGAGAACGTCCGTCTCTTCAACGAGATCCAGGAGAAGAGCCGCGCCCTGGAGGTCGCGAGCCGCCACAAGAGCGAGTTCCTCGCGAACATGTCGCACGAGCTGCGGACGCCGCTGAACGCGATCATCGGGTTCAGCGAGGTGATGCTCGAGCGCATGTTCGGCGAGCTCAACGAGCGCCAGGAGGAATATCTCAAGGACATCCTCTCGTCGGGCAGGCATCTCCTCACGCTCATCAACGACATCCTCGACCTCTCGAAGATCGAGGCTGGCAAGATGGAGCTGGAGCGCGGCTCGTTCTCGCTGCGGACCGCGCTCGAGAACGGAGTGACGATGATCCGCGAGCGAGCCTCCCGTCACGAGATCGCGCTCAGCCTCGCGCTCGGCGAGGGGCTCGACGCCGTCTCGGGCGACGAGCGGAAGGTGAAGCAGATCGTCTACAACCTCCTTTCGAACGCGGTGAAATTCACGCCCGACGGCGGCCGCGTCGACGTGAGCGCCGAGCAGGCGAACGGCGCGGTCCAGGTGACGGTCCGCGACACCGGCATCGGGATCGCGCCCGAAGACCAGCAGCGGATCTTCGAGGAGTTCAGCCAGGTCGGCCGCGACCCGGAGCGGTCGCGCGAGGGCACGGGCCTGGGGCTGACGCTCTCCAAGCGCTACGTCGAGCTCCACGGCGGCAAGATCTGGGTCGAGAGCGCGCCCGGACAGGGCAGCGCGTTCAGCTTCACCCTTCCCCAGCCATGAGCGGCGACGGCAACCTCGTCCTCCTCGTCGAGGACAACGAGAAGAACATGAAGCTCGCGCGCGACATCCTGCGCTTCAAGGGATATCGCGTGACCGAGGCGACGACTGGTGAGGACGCCGTCGCGTCGGCGGCCACCGAGCCGCCCGACCTCGTGCTCATGGACATCCAGCTCCCGGGCATCGACGGGATCGAGGCCTTCCGGCGCATCCGCTCCGACCCGAAGACCGCGAAGATCCCGGTCGTCGCCCTCACCGCGTCCGTGATGGCGGGCGACCGCGAACGCTTCGACAAGGCCGGGTTCGACGGCTTCATCGCCAAGCCCATCGACGTGAAGCAGTTCCCCGATCAGGTCGCGAGCTATCTCGCCAAAGGGCGCGCGTGACCGGGCGCATCCTCGCCGTCGACGACAAGCCCGAGAACGTCCGCCTTCTCGAGGCGGTCCTCGTTCCCGCGGGCTACCAGGTCATCGGCGCGAGCTCGGGGGAGGAAGCGCTCGCGAAAGTGCTTGCGGAGCCGCCCGACCTCATCCTCACCGACGTCGTCATGCCCGGTATGAGCGGCTATGAGCTCTGCCGCCGGCTGCGCGCGGACCCCGCGACCGCGTTCCTGCCGATCGTGACGATCACCGCGAG
>Ga0209237_1000375_pt1 | contig 24825 bp, 21 predicted proteins | sample GraSoi013_1_40cm_2_FD_185820 | JGI IMG/M metagenome (GOLD analysis project Ga0209237, IMG submission 185820) | Grasslands soil microbial communities from the Angelo Coastal Reserve, California, USA - Sample 10_02_2013_1_40cm (SPAdes) (version 2) | ecosystem: Environmental > Terrestrial > Soil >...
CCGCCGAGATTCTAGAAGCAGCGCGGCGGGCAAACTTAATTTGGATCGGCGATTATCACGCGCTTACGCGTAGCCAGACCTATGCCTCGGGATTTCTCCGAGAGCTGAAGACCCGCAAAAACAATATTGCCGTCGCTGTTGAACCTGTATTTGCTCGAAATCAAGAAGTGCTCTCCCGTTGGATGGCCGGCAAAATTTCGGAACAAGAGTTTCTCGACCGGATCCATTACCGCGAGGAATGGGGCTGTGATTGGGAGGGGTATAAAACGATTTTCGAGGCGGCCGGTGAACTGCATATTCCGATCTACGGCGCGGACTGCCATCCTCGAAATGACATGCGCAGCATCAGCCGGCGCGACCTTGGTGTCGCTCGGCGCGTGGCACGTCTTCTCGCAAACGATCCGGAGCAGACGTTAGTCGTCATTTTCGGCGAATCGCATCTTGCAAGCAATCATTTGCCCCGGCGCGTTCGAGCGATACTCGGCAGGAAAGGAATTGAATCGAAGGAATTGTTCGTCGTTCAGAATATCGATGCGCTCTACTGGAAACTCCAGGAGACGGGTTTCCATCAGGCCCGAGCGGTGCGTGTGCGAGAGGGTTGCTACTGCGTGTTCAATGCAACACCCATCGAGAAATATGAGTCTTTCCGCCAATACCTGCACAAATGCATCGAGGAAGATTCATGTGGCGATTGGACGGTTCTCGCGCAAACCCTGATGGAAATCATGATGAACTTTCTAGCCTTGGACAAACACGCCGCAAGCTTGATGTCCTTGCTCGAGTTCGATTCGGCGTGGGCTGGAGAGTTCGAACTCGGCAATGCAGCCGAGGAATTCGCGCGATTCATCCATCAGGCGTGCCGCGGTGAACTCGGCAAGCCGGTTGAACGGGCCCCGCGCGACCAATTTTTTGTAAATGTCATCGAGCATGGCTTGGGATATTTCTGTTCCAAGGTTCTGGACTCGTCTCGAGACGGCATCGAATCGCTTGCGGAGCGGGTATTGAGCCAGATTGGCCGGAACGAGCAGCTCACGCGCGCGATCGAACTTCTTATTGATCCCCGAACGCGTCCGGGCGCTCAGCATTTCGTGGCATTGCGTTCAGCGATCGAAGCCAAAGCCGGTAATCAGAAAATGATGCGAATGCTTGCGCAGTTGCTTGGCTATGCTCTGGGACGCCGGCTCTATATTGCCTACATGCAATCTCGCATTTCCCGCAAAGACATTCACGCCCTGTTTCGTGATCCTCTCAATAGACCGCTTCGTCCGTTAGAATGTTATAGGGAGCTGCATCTCCTGTAATTGACAAATGACAATTGAACATTGAACATTGGCAATTTTTTCGGAAATGTTCATTGTTCAATGTTCAATTGTCATTTGTTCATCAAAACATGACTGAAGAACAGATCCGAGCCATCTTGGAAGAATTCAAAGCAGGAATAATCTCCAGCGCCGACGCTTTGCACCGTCTGCGGACACTTCCGTTTGAGGATCTAGGATTCGCAAACGTGGATCATCATCGCATGCTTCGACAGGGTTTTCCGGAAGTGGTATTCGGCATGGGCAAGACCGTCGATCAAGTCGGAAAAATTGTCGAGGCCATGTACAAAAACAAACACAACATTCTGGTTACACGTACAACTCCGGCTCACTTTGAACGCGTGAAGCAAATCGCGTCCGAAGCCGAGTTCTACGACAACGCAAGGGCGATCGTGATCCATAAGACCAAGGAGATTTTGGGCAAAGGCACTGTGATGGTTGTTTCGGCCGGTACGTCCGACATGGCCGTTGCCGAGGAAGCAGTTGTCACATTGAAGGTCATGGGGAACGAAGTCGATTCACTATACGACGTCGGCGTCGCTGGTCTCCATAGGCTGCTGGACCGGCGCGAGCGTCTCGCGAAGGCGCGTGTCATCATCGTCGTTGCAGGTATGGAGGGAGCACTGCCCAGTGTCGTGGGGGGACTCGTCTCTGTTGCTGTTATTGCAGTTCCCACGAGCGTGGGCTACGGTGCCAGCTTTGACGGGGTCGCCGCACTGCTCGGTATGCTGAACAGCTGCGCTTCAAACGTTACTGTCGTCAATATTGACAACGGTTATGGCGCGGCTGTCGTCGCCAGCTTGATAAACCGTCTATAAGCTCGCATGGATTTCTCGCTCGACGCCCTTGAATATTACCGATTGAAAGACCTGGTTGGCCGCTATATTTCGACTGAGGCCGGGAAGTTTGCGCTGGATGACCTTGCGCCCATAGCCGATGAGCAGAAGCTCGAATCCGAACACGCGATTACAGCCGAAGCGATATCGTATCTGCGAGAACATCGTGTGCCTTTCCAGGATATTGCTTTGCTTGGGCAGGTACTCGAGAAATTATCGGTCGAAGGCGTCATGCTGGAAATCCCTGAGATCGAGGCGATCCAGGTTTTTTTAGCGCAAGTGGAAGGGTTGCGCGTCCGGTGGAAAGAAGACCGCGAAAAATTCCCGAAGCTTGCGCAGACCGGGCAGCGGCTTCCTGATCTTCGGGAACTCGGGAAGCATCTTGGGCGCGCGATTCAAAACGGTGAAGTGGACGACAAATATAGTCCCGAACTGGCTCGGATCCGTAGGGCTCTCTCAGCAGCACGTTCCCGTCTGACTGAAAAGCTGGAAAGGATCGTTCGAAGCCCCGCTTATTCGCCGCAACTACAGGAACAAATCATCACAATTCGAAATGGACGGTTTGTGATTCCCATCCGAACGGAGCAGAAGCGTAGCGTGGACGGCATTATTCACGGCAGTTCCTCGAGTGGAGCAACTGTGTTTATGGAACCCCTTGCCGTTCTCGAGATGAACAATGAACTGGTCCGGCTTCAGGATGAAGAGAGAGTCGAAATCGCCCGAATCCTCGCCGAGCTGACGGTTCTGATTCAAGCCAGCACGGCGCAACTGCAGCATGCGTGCTCGCTTTCAGCGTACATCGAGCTGGTCTTCGCGAAAGCGCGTTTCGCCCGCGATTTCAACTGTGTGATCCCGGCCTTTTCCCGGGGCTTGCTGCTCAGCCTGATTAACGCGCGTCACCCGCTGTTGGAAGATAACCTCCGGCGTGAAAAGGGGTGTGTGGCGCCTGTCTCTCTGGACATGGACACGAATCGGCGAATTCTGGTGATTAGCGGTCCGAATGCCGGAGGCAAAACAGTGGTTCTCAAGACCGTTGGTCTCTTCGCTCTGATGGCCCAGTCCGGCATTCCTGTTCCCGCTGAGGAAGCGACCTTGCCGGTATGCGACCGCATCCTGGCCGACATCGGCGATCAGCAGTCGATTACGGATCATCTCAGTACATTTTCAGCGCACGTTCTGGCCATAAAGTCGATGATCGAATCCGCAACGGTCCGGTCGCTCGTGTTACTTGATGAAATCGGAAGCAGCACCGAACCGGGCGAGGGCGCTGCTCTTGCGCGTGCCGTTCTCGAAAAATTCCGCGAAATCGGCGCCTTAGCGATTGCCACAACCCATTACAACCGGTTGAAGGTGTATGCGGAGACGACGCCGGGCGTTGCCAATGCGGCAATGGAGTTCAATGAGATCACCTTGGAACCCACCTACCGGCTGATTCACGGTCTGGCTGGGGCGTCGAGCGGATTGAAAATTGCAGAGCGGCTTCAGTTGCCCCGGCCCGTGCTGGAATCGGCTATCGGCTATCTGGATACGGCAGACCTGGAAGCGGCCCACTACCTCGAGGAGTTGAAGCAGCGCGTGACGGACCTCGAACACGAAAAGTTTCGGCTCGAAAAAGAACGTCAAGACTTTGAGGACTGGAAGCGAAAAGAACTCGATCAGTTGACGGAGCAGCATAAGCAGGAAATCGCGAGGGTCGAAAAGAAACTCGAAGGCATCGTTCGGGAAATGTCGGAGAAAGCTTCGCGGGAGTTGGAGTCGGCCGGAGAATCGGTCAAGAAGTATCAGAAGAAGCTGGCGAACGTGAAGGCAGAGGCCGCCAGAGAACTGAGCAGAGAGAAGGAGAAAATCGAGCCAACGTCGAAATTGGCGCCCTCACCCGCCGCGCTTCCAGCGCGGCGCCCTCTCCCAGAGGGAGAGGGGCAAAGGGTACGGGTGGTATCGTTGGCGGTTACGGGCACAATCGCATCGATTAAGGATGGAGAAGCCGAAGTCCTTGTGGGGAACATTAAGCTCCGCAGGCCGGTGGATGATCTCGAAGTCATTGAGAATGTGGGGCCGAAGCTTCCCCAACACGTTCAGCTGAACATCACGCCGAAGCAACTGGAAAAAGCCGAAATCAACGTCATTGGACTGAAGGTGGATGAAGCCCTGGATATCGCGGACAAGTTCCTGGACGACGCTTTTCTGGCCCAAGCTAATCCGGTCCGGATTGTGCATGGAATGGGTACGGGTGCTTTGCGCCAGGCGATTGCAGACTGGCTCACCAAGCACCCCCATGTCAGCCGTTTTGAGTCCGCTCCCCACTCGGAAGGCGGCCGTGGCGTCACTATCGTGACGTTACGGGACTAATTTAGGCTTGAAATTTTTCGGTCAAAACGTATAAATTACTCAATTTCGTTTTTTTAGACTCCCACGTCAGCCTAATGAACCACTTTACCGAAACCGTTCGTCGTTCTGCCGATATCGTCCGAGTGCTTTCGGATTATATGAGCCTGAAAGGCGCAGGGAGCGCATTCAAAGGGCTGTGCCCGTTTCATTCGGAAAAAACACCTTCGTTTTCAGTCCACCGAGAGAAACAAATATTTCACTGTTTTGGTTGCGGTGCAGGAGGCGACGTCTTCGCATTCGTCATGCTGGCCGAGAAAGTTTCCTTTCCTGAAGCCGTGCGTATCGTCGCCGAGAAATGTGGCGTTCCCATCCCGGCCGTCCCGGGGCTGGAGGACAAAAAATTCGAAGAGCGGCAGCAACTTTTTGAAATTTATGAGCGCGCTGCATCGTATTTTCAGCAGAAGCTGTCAGCGGATGAGGCGGCTCCGGCAAGGCAGGTTTTGGAAAAGCGGCAAATCCAGCCGCAATACGTCGAGCGATTTCGCCTCGGGTATGCGCCGGCAGCCGGGTTGTTGAACTATTTACGGCTCAAAGACCCCTTGGACAGTGGCTTGTTTGTTAAAAACGACACTGGAGAAGTTTACGACAGATTTCGCCGCCGGCTGATGTTTCCGATCTGGAACGAGAGAGGTAGGCCGATCGGATTTGGAGGGCGGGCCCTGGCTGCCGACGCTCAGCCAAAGTATCTCAACTCGCCCGAGTCGCGATTGTACTCGAAGTCGAATGTACTTTACGCGCTGCATTTCGCACGGGACGCGGCTCAGAAGGCCGGCCGCCTTGTTGTTGTCGAGGGTTACTTCGACTGCTTGAGTCTGCACCAGGCAGGAATCGAAAACGTTGTGGCATCCTGCGGTACGAGTTTGACCCAGCAGCAGGTGGCGATCATGGCTCGCTATGTGCCCGAGGTCGTGATGAACTACGATCCGGATGCTGCGGGTCAGAACGCAATGCGCCGCTCAATCGATTTGCTGCTTGCGAAAGCCTTGCGAATTCGAATCCTCAAACTGAGCGGGGGGTTGGACCCGGATGATTTCGTCCGGAAAGAAGGCGCTGAAGTTTATAGACGGTTATTGGCAAATGCCCCTTATTTCTGGCAATACCTTATGGCCGAGGCCGCACACCAATACGATTTGAATGAACCGGCCATGAAGGCGGCTGCCGTCCACGATGTCGTCGAACACGTCGCAAAAATTCAAGACCGTATTGAACAACTCGAAGTCGCGCGCGCTGTGGCTGAAGGATTTAAGGTTCCGGAAAGCGCGATTCTGGAGCGGCTGCGCTTGACACCACGGCCGCCGGATATCCGTCCGATCGTCCCCAAAAGAGGCGTGATCGAACCGGAACGCAAACTGACGCTCGCGGAAAAGCAGTTAATACACGCTTTGATGCAGGCGCCCGAAATTGCAAAGGACTTGCGGGCCTGCTTCGAGGGTGAGTTTTTATCGGAAGTCTGGTCGGCACCGGTGCTCAGAAATATCGTCCATAACCCCGGCGGAAACGTCGAAAACGCCCTCGAAGACATCCAGGATGAACAACTTCGCAAGGAAGTGCGAGCAGCCCTCCTAGAACCATTTGGCCGTATTTCCGGCGATGAAGTACTGGCTTCTGTCAAGCGACTCAATGATGCCTATCACGTCAAAAAGATAGGGGAGATCCGGGAAGTGCTCAAACAGTACAGCGGATCCGGTGGCGCCCCTCCCGAATTGGTCCAGTCGATGGAAAGGCACATGAGAATAATCGCTGAAAAAAGCCGTGCGGGAGGCGTTTAAAGCTTGAAAAGACGAAAGAGCCGCTTATTAGTGAATAAAGGCATGAACAAAGGCAATCAGAAGAAACCACAACACCCTGCAGGCGCCGAAGTGAATCCAAAGCGCTCCGCCGCCGTGGCTGTAGAAGAGTCGTTGGGCGGACTCGAGGAAAAGTACGACGAAGTCCAGAAGCTCATCGATATCGGAAAGGAGAAAGGATACCTCCTCTACGACGAAGTCAGCGATCTACTTCCTCCCGAAATCAGCGCGTCGGCCGAGGATCTGGACGATCTATTTTCGGCGTTTGGGACCGCCGGTATCGAAGTGATCGATACCGACGACCAAAGCTTTGCCGGACTCGACAAAGTGGCCGGTGCAAAGAAATTCGAAGAACAGCCCGAAGATATTGAACTGGACCTGACGCCGGGGGCTCTGGAAAAGACCAACGATCCCGTGCGCATGTATTTGCGCGAGATGGGAACCGTGCCATTGCTCACACGCGACGGTGAAGTCGAGATCGCAAAACGCATCGAGCGGGGACAGATGACGGTTTTGAAGTCGCTCTCTCGTTCCGCCGTCATTGTTCGGGAGATCATTGCGCTCGGGGACCAGCTGATGACGGATCCCAGCATCATCAAGGACATCCTGCAGTTCAGTGACGAGGAACTCACCGACGAGAAGATCGAAGAGAAACATCAGGAAACGCTGGAAATCATCGAGCAGATCAATAAAACGTATAAAAAGGTCAGCCAGCTCCGGGCAAAACTCGAGACGGTCCCCAAAACCAAGAAAGGACCGTACCGCCGTGCTTACTGGAATCTGGCCAGAACCCGAGTGAAGCTTTCGGAGCTTGTTCGCTCCCTGGAGTTTTCGACCTCCGAAAAATTGCGGCTCGTTGGTCTGATGAAGGGCACTGTCGAGAAGATGCGGCCGCTGGAGCAGGAGCTCAGCCGCCTTGAACGCAAAGCGGATCACACGAAAAAGGAGTATCGCAAGGCAATCCAGAAGGACATCCGGCACGTCAAATCGCGGATTGCCGCGATGGAAGATGACACCAAGTCCAGTGCCCTCGAACTGAAGCGCACGTTGCAGACCATCATGCAGGGGCAAGTGCAGGCGGAAGTCGCCAAACGCGAACTGGTCGAAGCCAACCTCCGCCTGGTCGTTTCCATCGCCAAGAAATACACGAATCGCGGACTGCAGTTCCTGGATCTCATTCAGGAAGGCAACATCGGGTTGATGAAGGCGGTGGATAAATTCGAATACCGGCGCGGCTATAAGTTTTCCACTTATGCCACATGGTGGATCCGCCAGGCCATCACGCGGGCGATTGCCGATCAGGCACGCACCATCCGAATTCCGGTGCACATGATCGAGACGATCAACAAACTGATCCGGACGTCTCGTGCTCTCGTCCAGGAACTCGGCCGCGAGCCTACAAGCGAGGAAATCGCAAAGCGCATGGACATTCCGGTATCCAAAGTCCGGAAGGTTTTGAAGATTGCGCAGGAGCCGATTTCCTTGGAGACGCCGATCGGCGAAGAGGAAGATTCCCATCTCGGCGATTTCATCGAAGATCGCGGTGTCGTTTCACCCGCCGATGCCGTGATCAATATCAACCTGAAAGAAATGACCGAGCAGGTCTTGAACACCCTCACGCCGCGCGAAGAGCGCGTCATCAAGATGCGTTTCGGCCTCGAGGACGGAACCGAACATACTTTGGAAGAAGTCGGTCAGAACTTTGCCGTCACTCGCGAACGCATCCGCCAAATCGAAGCCAAGGCTCTGCGGAAATTGCGGCATCCCAGTCGTAGCCGCCGGCTGCGCGCATTCCTGGATGGGACGGGTCGGGACTGAGGTAAGATGACAATTGAACAGTGAACAATGAACATTTTTTTGGAAATGTTCAATCTTCATTATTCAATTGTCATTTTTAGGGGGCCCATAGCTCAGTCGGTTAGAGCTCCCGGCTCATAACCGGGCAGTCGTAGGTTCAAGTCCTACTGGGCCCACTTGTTAGACGATGAATCACGATTTAAAGCAGCTTATCAGACTCCAAACGATTGACCTCGCGATTCAAGAACTCCGCACCAGAATTGATAAGTTCCCCGGAATTTCCAAGGCTCTCGATGAAAAATTACGCTCGGCCCAGGCCGCGCTGGAGTCCGCAAAGGAAAAGGCCAAGAGCAATCAGAGCACCCGCAAAAAGCTCGAAAGCGAGATCAGCTCCATCGAGACCAAGATTTCGAAATACCGCGATCAGATGATGGCAGTGAAGACCAATGACGAATACCGCGCGCTTCAGCATGAAATCGAGCATGCGCAGAATGCCATCCGGAGGATCGAGGATGAAGTTCTGAACTTGATGATGGACGCCGAATCGTCGCAGGTCGATATCAAAGCTGCTGAGGCGCGATTGAAGGAAGATCAGCGGAAGGTCGATCAAGAACGAACGCAGCTCATCGAACAAAACCAGCGCGATCTGAGCGCCTTGGAGTCCTATTTGAAGGAACGCAAAGGGCTTGAAATCTCGATATCGTCCGACTTGCTGCCTCGATACGAGCGCGTCCGCAAGGCCCGCGGCGGAATCGCTGTGGCCGCAGCGCGCAATGAGGTCTGTGAAATTTGCCAGGTCCGGATCCGGCCCCAAGTCTTTCAGGAAATCCGCCGTAACGATCAGATCATCGCGTGCGATGCCTGCCAGCGCATCCTCTATAACCCGGAAAATCTTGATCACCCCTTCGAAGTCGCATAAATGAAGTTGTCCGCGTATATCGACGGAGGCTCGCGCGGCAATCCGGGCGAGGTGGGTATCGGCGTGTACTTTCCCGGCGTTGTGCGGATCGCTGAATATCTAGGCACCGGAACGAACAACTATGCGGAATATTCGGCCCTTCTTGAGGCTCTACGCTTCGCGGTTTTCATGCGATGTCAAGAGCTTCGGGTTTTCGCCGATTCCGAGTTAGTCGTGAAGCAAATCAAAGGCGAATACCAAGTGAAGAATGAAGGCATCCGGCTTCTTCACAACAGCGCCTTACGTTGGATCGAACTCATCCCCCAGTTCTCGATCGAACATGTCCGACGGGAGGACAACAAGGAAGCCGACCGGCTGGCGAATCTCGCCATGGACAGCCGCCGCAACTCCATGAAGTGGGAGGAATGACTGCCATTCAATTCATTCAGACCCCTCCCTGGCAAACCGATTGCCCTTTCTCTACTGGTCACCTCATGGAGAACCTTGTCCAAAGATATTGGCGAACTTGGACGATTCAATAGGTAACGCTGATGGCTGGGCTTGACACTTTTTTACATCACCGGCAGCTACTGACTCTCGCCTGGACTAAGCCTTTAAGGTGCGCAACAACCTCGCCCCTTTAAAATCTTGTAAGCTTTGAGCGGTGCACACGAATGTGGTGAGTTGTATCAAGGCGTGCGGAGTACAAAATCATGGTCAAACAATCAGCACTGCTTCTCATTCTCGTTGTGTCTTCATTCGCGCCGGCGCAGGGCGCGCAGAACAACCAAGACCCTGGATTTCCATACACGCCAAGTCTTGATCTCACTGCGATGGACAAAAGCGTCGATGCGTGTGTGGATTTTTATCAGTACGCCTGCGGCGGATGGCAAAGCAACAATCCCATTCCGCCGGATCAAACATCATGGGACGTGTATCGAAAGCTCTATGAAGACAATTTAAAATATCTCCGGAGCATCTTGGAACAAGCGGGTTCTGTCGAGGCGGACCCTGATGCGGTCACACGACAGATCGGGGATTTCTACACCGCCTGCATGGATGAGCTGACGGTGGAAAAACGCGGCCTAGCTCCTCTGAAGACCAACTTGAACGCGATAAGCAGGGTGCGATCAGAGAGACAATTGGCGCAAATTGTGGGCCGTCTGCAACTGACCTACGGCAGCGCGATTCTCTTCCGGCAGGGCTCGACGCAGGATCCCGATAATTCCGAGCAGCAGATCGCGGAACTCGATCAGGGCGGGTTGGGTCTTCCGGATCGCGACTACTACACCAAAGACGACGACAAATCCAAAGAGATCCAAGCGCGGTACGTGCAGCACGTTGAGCGCGTCTTTGAATTGATGGGAGATGACGCCGGAACGGCGAAGAGGAACGCCAACACCATCATGACTCTGGAAACGCTGCTCGCGAAGGCTTCCATGACCCGTGTTGATCGGCGCGATCCATACAAGCTGAAACACAAGATGAACGTTGCAGAATTGTCGAAGCTCGCGCCGAAGTTCGATTGGGCCGTGTACTACAAAGAGCTGCATTATCCCAGCTTTGAAATCGTCAATGTGGCGCCTCCGGATTTCTTCCGCGAGCTGAACGTGCAGTTAGAGCGTGTCTCGGTCGCAAACTGGAAGGCATACCTTCGATACCGCGTCGTGGACTCAGCGTCGCCGTATCTATCGTCCACGTTCGCCGTGGAGAATTTCAATTTCTATCGCAAATACCTCCGCGGCGTCGAAGACCTGCAGCCTCGATGGAAACGCTGCGTGCAATATACGGACGGCAATCTTGGCGAAGCGTTGGGGCAGATCTACGTCCGAAAAACGTTCGGTCCGGAAGCCGAAGCGCGCACGCTCGATATGGTGCGGCGGATTGAGGATGCGATGAGCAAACGCATCCGGGATCTGGATTGGATGAGCCCGGAAACCAAACAACAGGCTCTGGAAAAGCTGGCCGGCATCCGAAACAAAATCGGTCATCCGGAGAAGTGGCGCGATTACAGTTCGGTTCGCATCACCCGCGACGATTTCCGAGGGAATGTCGCGCGCGCTTCGGAGTTTGAACGCCGCCGTCAGATCAATAAGGTGGGTAAGCCGGTCGATCGCGGAGAATGGCAAATGACGCCGCCCACGGTCAATGCTTATTACGATCCTCAAATGAACGACATCAATTTTCCTGCCGGCGTGCTTCAACCGCCGCTGTTCGATGCGAAACTCGACGACGCGCCAAACTATGGCGATACCGGAGGAACCATTGGCCACGAACTCACGCACGGCTTCGACGACGAGGGGAGCCAGTTCGACGCCAGAGGCAACCTGAAAAACTGGTGGACGAAAACCGATCGCGAGAAGTTCGAAGCGAGAACTCAGTGCGTCGAAGACCAGTACGCAAAGTACGTTGTTGTCGATGATATTCACATCAACAGCAAGCTGACCTTGGGTGAGGATGTGGCAGACCTCGGCGGCGAGATCCTGGCCTATGTTGCCTGGAAAGACGCCACGAAGGACAAGCTACTCACGCCCATTGATGGCCTCACCCCCGATCAGCGATTCTTCGTCGGCTTCGCTCAATGGGCGTGCACCAATGAGCGTCCGGAAGACCTCCGTGTCCGCGCGATTACCGATCCACATTCGCCGGCAAAATATCGTATCAACGGCGTGGTCGTAAATATGCCGGAGTTCGCCGAGGCATTTTCGTGCAAACCGGGCCAGCCGATGATCAAGCCGGCAAATCAAATCTGTAAGGTTTGGTAAATGCAACTGTAGCGCTGCACACAACCGACCTAAAATAAAGTTGCACGTGGTTGGGGGCAAGGTACCATTCCTAAGTCGAAAAAATGGAAATCGCCGGCCGCGGCAGACGTCAGGGGCGGCGGAAGGAGCGTGCGATGATGCGACACCGCGTCCAGTGCATGATATGGGTCGTAACTGTGCTGTTATCCATTCCGTTATCGAGTGAATCTCAATCGCCGCGCCCAAAGTTGGAGGGCATGTGGAGCGATCCGCCTTCCACGGCAGTGGGTGCTTTTTGCACCTTCGCCTGTACTGACGCAGGACTCGACCGCCTGAATGCGCTATTGGACAATCCCGCTAATGATGCCCGTCCCTTCGAGGATCTTCAAGCAGAAGCCAAGAAATATGAGCGAGAGTACCTACGCGACCACCTGACGGCGAGCGCCCTGAAGACTTATCCGCTCGATCCGGCGGACGATCCGGGGTTTCTTCGTTGTGAGCCGTGGGGCCTGGCCCGTCAGATGTTTGCGCCACACCAGTTCGAGATCAGACAACGTGGCGCTGACCGACTCGAATTCCGATACGGCGAATGGGATGCGCGACGGACGATCTCTCTGGACGGCCGCAAAATCCCCGCAAATCAGGGACCGAGCGCAATGGGGCATTCCGTGGGGCGATGGGACGGCGAGACTTTGGTTGTTGAGACCTCCGGTATTGCGGCTAACATCGCGGGTTTGCCTGACTTGGCCACTACCGTCCGCCACAGCGATCAGCTCCACATCGTAGAACGCTATACCCGCTCGAAAGAGGCAGATACCCTGCAACTCACCGCCACAATAGAAGACCCATCGACGTTGAAGGAACCAGTGGTCCTCAAAAAAATCTGGCGCTGGGCTCCAGCAAGTAAGATCACGCCATATGAAAACTGCCAGCGTCCGACCGAATTCAAAAAAGGGGTAAGGCCATGAAAACCCTGCGCGCCTGGCTAGGTGTTGTCCCCGTGCTGATGCTGGCGACTGGATCAGCGAGTTCTCATCATGCCTTTTCACCGGTCTACGATGAGAAGCGCCTTATAACGGTTGTAGGCGCTGTGACCGAGTTCCGATTTATCAACCCGCACGCGATCATGCTCATGGACGTCACGGATGAGTCCGGCAGAGTCGCGAAATGGACCGTCGAGTTCGCCGGGCGGCTGAATCTCTCCGAAGTGGGTTGGACTGCCGACTCCGTCAAGGCCGGCGAGCGGATCACGGTAACCGGTAATCCCACGCATACGGGTTCCCAACGAATGTTCTTTCGCAAGCTGGTGCGCGTCGATGGCTCGGAACTTTTGCCCGCAGGACCTCAGCGTCTCAAAGCTATTGAGGAAGAGCGGCGGCAGCGCGCGCTCCAAAGGAATCAACAAAAATGATCCACCTATAGCGCGGACAACGTTTCAGAGCGAAATCGTCCTCCCCACATAGGCATTCGACCAGTGCAGAATCTCGTAACTCTGGCGGAGGCCCTGAACCCAGAACGGATCCGTTCGGAATAGGGCCTCGACTTCGGATTTGCTGTCGGCACGGATTATCCATAACCCGCCGACAGGCGTCGCGTCCGGTTCGGTTCGCAGTGCCCCCGCTGCGAGGATCGCGGATTCGTGCTGCTTCAGCCATTCAAGATGCGCAGGATAGTGCTGGCTAAGAAGGGCCGCCCGCTCTGGTTTGTTCGTGAATCGAGCAATGAAAAGCATAAGTCCGTATTGTACCCGCCCGAAAGGAGCCGCGCCAATCGGTACGCTATAATCATCTGATCATGTCGGACGAAAGTTATAAATATAGAGAAATTGAGCCAAAGTGGCGTGAATACTGGATATCCAACAGGCTGCATGAAGCGCGGGATGAAGATCCGAGGCCAAAGTATTACTGCCTGGACATGTTTCCCTATCCGTCCGGGTCCGGGCTCCACGTGGGCCACTGGCGCAGTTACGTCCTTCCGGATTGCTGGTCGCGATACAAATGGCTGCAAGGCTACAAGGTTCTACATCCGATGGGTTGGGACGCGTTTGGGTCGCCTGCCGAGAACGATGCCATTCAGAAAGGGATTCACCCGGCTGTCGGAACGAAGCGCAATGTCGAAAATTTCAAGCGGCAGCTCCATGAAATCGGCGCCATGTACGACTGGTCCCGCGAGATCAATACAACCGACCCCGAGTATTACAAGTGGACACAATGGATCTTCGTGAAGATGTTCAAGGCCGGTCTAGCCTACAAAACCTTTATGCCGGTGAACTGGTGTCCGAGCTGCAAGACGGGCATCGCTAACGAAGATGTCGTCAACGGGCGCTGCGAGCGTTGCGGTACAGAGGTTACGAAGAAAGAACTCAATCAGTGGATGCTTCGCATCACGCGATATGCCGACCGCTTGCTCAACGGGCTGGAGAAACTCGATTGGCCTGAAAAAGTCAAGACGATGCAGACCAACTGGATCGGCCGGTCCGAAGGCGCTGAGGTCAACTTCACCGCGATCGCGGCCAATGGCGCCGAGCATCCCCTGAACATTTTCACAACTCGTCCTGACACGCTGTTCGGCGCGACATACATGGTCATGGCCCCGGAGCATCCGCTGGTAAGCGAACTGACATCCAACCAACAAGCGGCAGAGGTCGAGGCATACATCGAGAAGGTGAAGGGCGAACGTGATGTTGATCGGGCGGCAAAGGCGGAGAAGACAGGAGTTTTCACTGGCGCATCTGCCCTCAATCCGGTCAACAATGAAAAAATCCCAATCTGGATCGCGGATTACGTCCTGATGGCCTACGGTACAGGCGCGATCATGGCTGTCCCCGCGCATGACGAGCGCGATTACGAATTCGCAAAGAAATTTGGGTTGGAAATTCGCGAAGTCATTTCATCTAAGGAAGGTATCGAGAAGGAGGCGTACATCGGTGAAGGCACAATGGTAAATTCCGGGCGGTTTACCGGAATGCCCTCCGGTCAAGGCCGAAAGGCGATTGTGATCTGGCTGGAGGAAAAAGGGGTTGGCCGCGCCACTGTGAATTACAAACTTCGCGATTGGGTATTTTCACGGCAGCGATATTGGGGCGAACCGATTCCGGTCGTCCACTGCTCGATCAACTGCGGCCTGGTTCCTGTACCTGAAGAAGATCTTCCCGTGCGGTTGCCTGAGGTTGAACGCTATCAGCCGACAGGCACGGGCGAGTCGCCGCTTGCTGCCGTTCAGGATTGGGTGAAGACACGATGCCCAAACTGCGGCGGACCTGCCGAGCGGGAAACCGACACCATGCCGCAGTGGGCGGGTTCTTCGTGGTATTTCCTGCGTTACGCGTCACCGCACGCCGCCGCGCTGACCACGGCAGAAGGCAAAAAGTGGCTGCCGGTCGATCTTTACGTCGGCGGCGTCGAACACGCGATCTTACATCTGCTCTACGCGCGTTTTTTTACGATGTTTCTACACGACGCCGGGGTTGTCGATTTTGATGAGCCGTTCCAAAGCTTGTTCAACCAGGGAATGATCACTCACGTCGGCAAAAGCGGGAAGACAGAAAAGATGTCGAAGTCGAAGGGGAATGTCGTGAATCCGGATGATCTTGTCCGCGACTTCGGCTGTGACTCGCTGCGCATGTATGAGCTATTTGTGGGGCCGCCTGAATTGGATGCCGAATGGAGGGATACCGGAATTGAAGGCGTGCACCGTTTTCTAAAGCGAGCCTGGCATTGGGTATTGATGCACAACGGAGCTTGGACTGCCGCGCCTTCAAAAGAAATGCTGACTCAACGGCACTTGCTCATCAAGAACGTGACGGAGCGGTTGGAGGCGTTCCGCATGAATACGATTGTCAGTTCATTTATGGAATTTATAAATGAAGTGACGTCGATGAGTCAGCCGCCCGATAAAGAAACGGTCGAAGCGTTCCTGATTGCGATTGCACCATTCGCTCCCCATTTTGCGGAAGAGTTGTGGCAAAGAACAGGACATCAGCCGTCAATCTTCTTCCAGAAGTGGCCGAAATGGGATGAGCGTTATACGACGGCGGATACGGTGACCGTAGCGGTCCAGATCAATGGAAAGTTGCGCGGTACGATTCTCGTCAAAGCTGAAGCGCCGGAAGAGTCCGTGCTGGAAGCGGCGAAGAACGATCCGGCCATCACGCGATACCTAGACGGGAAACAGATCCGGAAGAAGGTGTATGTGAAGAACCGGATCCTGAACTTGGTCGTAGGATAATTAGCCACAAAAAGGCACAAAAATCAGAAAGGTCTTCTGTGTGTTTTGTGCCTTTTTGTGGCTAATTCATTCCCGCCAGTGCGAGAAGCACCCCCATCGCGATGTGAATTCCTCTCACGCTCGCCGTCTTCTCGACATCGATCCATTCATCGAGCGTGTGATTTCGCGAGCCGGTGCCCCCGGACTCCAACGTAATCGCGGGAATACCCATGCTCAGGGGGATATTGGCATCGGTACTGCTGAGACCAAAAGTGGGGACCATTCCGAGCGCCCGAATGACCGCGGCCGCCGTCTGAACAATCGGAGCGGTCTGGAAGATCTCGCCGAACGGCCGGTCTCCTATCAATTTGACATCGATTTCGATTTTGCCCTGCGATGTCGATCGGGCGCGATTTTCCTCCTCGACGGCCTCATGCATGAGCCGCGTGAAGTTTTCAACAGCCCTGTTGAGTTCTTCTTTTGTCTCAGAACGGATATCGACTTCCATCCAAGATTCAAAAGGAATCGAGTTTACCGAAGTTCCGCCACCCACCACGCCGACGTTGTAGGTGGTCTTTGGTCGTTGGGGTACCTGCATTTTCGAGAGCTTTGCAATGGCATTCCCGAGCGCGTATGCCGGATTGACGAGACCAAACGATCCGAAACTATGTCCGCCCGGCCCCGTGAAGATGACTTTGAACCTCTTGCTGCCCATTCCCGCGGTCGTGATATCGCTGCCCCAGCCAAATGGATCAAGAGAGATGAACATCTTGATTTTGTCTTTGTACGGCCCTTTTTGGAAAAGGTACTTCATTCCGCGCAGATCGCCAGGGCCTTCTTCGCCCACATCCGCAACGAAAAGAATGTCGCTCGACGTTTGAATTTTGGCTGAATCCATCGCCCGAACGATTTCCAGCAGCACCGCCACCGCGCGCGAGTCATCGCCCACTCCCGGCGCATAGAGCTTGGATCCTTCGCGCCGGACCTTGACGTTCGTTCCTTCCGGAAATACGGTGTCGAGATGCGCGGCGATTGCGATCAAAGGGCCGGTGCCGGTGCCTCTGCGAAGGCCTATGACATTGCCTTCGGCGTCGATGTCGACGTCGCTCAACCCGCTCTGGCGCAGCATTTCCACGAATGCCTTGGCGCGTTTTGCTTCTTTGAAAGGGGGTGCTTCGATCTCGGTGATCTGAATCGTCTCCCTTACGAAACGATCGTGATCTTTCGCGATAAACTCCTGTGCGGCCTGAAATTTCGGATCCACCAGGAGGCGCTGAACATTGCCGGTTTGAGCGGACGCCGTTCCTCGAACGATAGCCAGCAGCAGAGCAAGCTTCGTAATTCTAGGTGCGATCCTGGAAAACAACTTTCCCCCCTACAATGGTTCCTACCGCTTTCCCTTTCATCGGCCAGCCGTAAAATGGAGAATTTCGGCTGCGGGACCGCGACTGGTTCACATCAAACGTCCAGGTTCGATTTAGGTCCAGGATCGTCAGATCTGCATCACTCCCTTCGAAGAGTCCCCATGGCACAACTTTCATGATCTTCTGGGGATTGATAGAGAATAATTCGATCAACCGCGTGATGGAAAGCGGAAGCTTCGTCAGGGCCAGGCCAACAGCGGTCTCGAGCCCGGTGATGCCGAATGCAGCACGGTCGAATTCGAGCATCTTCACATTAACGTGATGGGGCGCGTGATCGCTGGCGATGGCGTCGATTGTGCCGTCGGAGATTCCCTCGACGATTGCGGCAAGGTCGTCGGAGGATCGAAGGGGCGGATTCATTTTGGCATTGGTGTCGTAATCGGCGACAGCCGAATCCGTCAGGGTGAAATGATGAGGAGTCACTTCGGCCGTGACACGCAATCCACGGCTCTTGGCTTCCCGCACTCTCTCGAGCGATCGCCGGGTGCTCAGATGAGCCACGTGATATTTGCTGCCCGTCATCTCGGCAAGAATCAGGTCGCGGCTCACCATCGTTTCTTCCGCTGCGGCCGGGATCCCTTTCAGGCCGAGCCGGGTGGAGTAGACGCCTTCGTGCATCACGCCGTCCTTCGCAAGGTGAAGATCTTCGCAGTGCTGGATCACGGGCATATCGAACATGCCCGCATACTCCAGGGCGCGCCGAAACAGTCGAGCGTCCATTACGGGTTTCCCGTCATCGGAGATGCCGACGATACCCGCTTCGAACATTTCGCCGATTTCCGCCAACGTCTCGCCTTTCTGCTCCTTCGTGATGGCGCCAATCGGAAAGACACGGGCCGGTGAAGATCGCCTCGCCTCAGAGATGATGTAGTGCGTGATCGATGGGTCGTCGTTTGGAGGTTTCGTGTTCGGCATCGCTGCTACAGCTGTAAATCCGCCCGCTACTGCGGCGCTGCCGCCTGTCGCGATCGTTTCTGCCTCTTCTGTGCCCGGCTCGCGCAAATGCACATGAATATCGAAGAATCCGGGAGCGACAATGAGTCCGGTTGCATCGAACACGGGAATCTCGGGGACCGTGGCACTCCCGATCGATTGAATCTTGCCGCTACGGATGACAATGTCGGCAACGGCATCGACTTTCCGGGCCGGATCGACGAGCCTGCCATTTTTTACGACGAGGTCCATTAGCTCCCCAACAGCAAAAACAGAATCGCCATTCGTACCGCCACGCCGGCCGACACCTGATCAAGAATGACGGAGTATGGCCCATCCGCAACGTCGGTTGCGATCTCCACACCGCGATTGATCGGACCGGGATGCATGATGATGACGTCCGGTTTGGCGCGCTCGGCCCGCTCGCGCGTCAGGCCGTAATAGCGGAAATACTCGCGGACGGACGGGAAGAACGATTCGCTCATTCTTTCAAACTGCACACGCAGCATCATGACAACGTCGGCTTGCTTCACCGCTTGATCCATGGAATGCGTCACGTGAAGGAACTCACTGCGATCGCAGACAATCTTCTCGACCCCGGGCGGCATTAAAGTCGGCGCCGAACAAAGCCATACTTGCGTGCCGAATTTCGTCAGCAGATGGACATTCGAACGAGCCACGCGGCTGTGCGCGATATCGCCGATGATGGCGACTTTCAGATCGTTGAGCCGGCCTTTTCGCTTTCGAATGATGTAAGCATCAAGCAAAGCTTGGGTCGGATGTTCGTGCGCTCCGTCGCCGCCATTGATAATAGAAGCGTGGGTCAGCCTGGACAAGGTGTGTGGCGCGCCTGAAGCCGAGTGGCGGATGACGACACAATCTGCGGCCATCGCATCAAGCGTCCTTGCCGTGTCGATCAACGTTTCGCCTTTGGAAATGCTGCTCGTCGACGCCGAAATATTCACAACGTCGGCCGACAACCGTTTTCCGGCGATTTCGAACGACGTTCGGGTCCGTGTGGACGCTTCGAAGAAGAGGTTGATGATGGTTTTGCCGCGTAAGGTCGGGACTTTCTTTATGGGTCTTGTGGAGACTTCTTGAAAAGACTCGGCGGTGTCGAGAATTTCTAAAATCTCTTCGCGACTGATGTCCTGGATTCCGAGGAGGTCCTTCCGCTTAAGCATGCGATAAACCGGCCTCTCCCTGTGGGAGCGGCCGCGGCCGCGAAACGGCCGCGGGTGAGGGTTCAAGATTTGCAAAGACCTGCGATCGTCACCCGGCTACACTTTCTCCATGACGTAGATCGCGTCTTCGCCGTCGATTTCGGTCAGCTTTACTTCAACTACCTCATTGTCTTTGGTGGTGATCTTCTTGCCGACGAACTTGGCTTCGATCGGCAATTCGCGGTGGCCTCGATCGATGAGCACGGCAAGCTGAATCGTCCGCATGCGGCCAAAGTCGCACAAAGCATCGAGGGCCGCTCGAACCGTGCGGCCGGTGTAAAGAACATCGTCGACGAGCACCACGTCACGGTCGTCGATGCCGGGCGGCACTTCGGTTTTCTGCACGACAGGTTGCGAGGCAACACGCGTCAGATCATCGCGATACAGGTTGATATCGAGCGTGCCGATTTGCGGTTCCCGTTGAATCTTTTCCGCCATACGCAAAGCGATTCGCCGCGCCATCGGCACACCGCGCCGCTGAATACCAATGAGTACGACCGGGCGGCCGTTGTTTGCTTCCAGGATCTCGCCGGCCATCCGGTCCAACGTGGCGTTCACTTCGGTGGACTTCATCAGTTGATAATTCAGCTTCAAAGACATGACGGATCGAGATTATATGCTAGATTGAATCAATATGAGTGAGGTCGATCTCAGCATCGACTTGGCTGGACTCCATCTCAATAATCCAATCATTGCAGCAAGCGGAACCTTCGGATACGGCGAGGAATTCGAACGATTCACGGAACTTCGCCGCATTGGCGGCATTTGCGTCAAAGGAACATCAGCGCAGCCAATTGACGGCAATCTTCCCCCGCGCTTGTTTCCTACCGCGTCAGGTATGCTGAACTCCATCGGCTTGGAAAATGTCGGTGTCGACGCATTCATCCGCGACAAGATGCCGTTCCTCCGAAACGCGGATTGTGCCGTATTCGTCAATGTGTTCGGTTTTAACGAAGACGAATATGCGGAAGTCGTCGACAAGCTCAACGCGTGCGAAGGCATCGCCGCCTACGAACTGAATATCTCCTGTCCCAATACGAAACACGGCGGCATGGTTTTCGGGCAGAGTCCACAGCTGACCCAGGAGCTGACCAAAATGCTAAAGGCGCGGTCGCGGCGGCCGGTCATCGTGAAGCTATCACCTAATGTCACTGACATTACGGAACTTGCGCGGAGTGCTGAAGACGGCGGCGCCGATGCGTTGACCGTCGCCAATACTTTTCTGGGCATGGCAATCGATACGGACACATTCAGGCCCCGCATCCAAACGATTACAGGCGGCCTTTCGGGTCCGGCAATCCGGCCAATCACTCTCCGCATGGTTTACCAGTGTTCCCATGCAGTGAAGATTCCCATTATTGGACTGGGCGGGATCACGAAGACCGAAGACGCGGTAGAGTATTTACTTGCCGGCGCAGCCGCCGTACAAGTGGGTACTGCGAACTTTTACAATCCGAAAGCTCCATTGGACATCCTCAGAGGTCTGGACAAATTTTTACAGTCCAAGAGATTGAAATCGGTAAGCGATCTGGTCGGGAAGATGAAGCAATGAACCGAAAAGTCATCGTCGCTTTGGATCTGAGTTCACGTGAAGAGGCTCTTCAACTCCTCGAACAACTGCGCGACCTCGCCGGAATGTTCAAGGTCGGCGGTCAACTATTCATGTCTGCCGGTCCGGGAATCATTCAAGAGATCATCGGCAAAGGCGGCAACGTTTTTCTCGATCTGAAGTTTCACGATATTCCGAATACCGTGACGCAAGCGGCCGTCGAAGCTGCCAAGCTGGGCGTCTCGATGATGACCGTCCACGCCGCAGGAGGCCGCGTGATGATGGAAACAGTTGCCAAAGAGCTTGCGCAAAATTTCGGTGACCGAAGGCCACAAGTCGTTGCCGTAACCGTTCTTACCAGTCTTGATACTCGCGCCTTATTCGAGATGGGCTTGGAACACCCGTTGGACGAACAAGTGCAGAAACTCGCGCTGCTTGCCCAGCAGTCCGGCATTGACGGTGTCGTCTGCTCACCGCGTGAGATTCAATTCGTTCGGAAAGTCGTCAATCCGCAGTTCAAGATCGTCAGTCCCGGGATCCGCCTCCCCGGCCAATCTCTCAATGACCAGCAACGTGTCGCCACGCCGCGCGAAGCGCTCTCATCCGGCGCCGACTACATTGTCGTGGGCCGCGCCGTTACGGATGGACGCGATCCGCGCAGTGCGCTTCAGCGGCTGCTGGAAACGTTGTAGGTGCCTGGCGCGGCGATCGGGCAGGTTGGGGTCACAACGCGGCGCTGCACTCATGGCAAATGCAGCGATGCCGAACCCCGAACGTCTCGATCGGTTGCGTTCGAAGACGCCTTCAATGACTGTATCGCTTTATCCGAATGTGCAGTGGCCGAATTTCGCTGTCGTTACTGCCATGAACTATGACCTGCCTAATATGGAAGTCGGGCAGTGGAATCTCAGCCTCCAAAGACAGATCAGTAACCAGTGGCTCGTATCGGCGAACTACCTCGGAACGAAAACGTCGCACATGTGGACCCTCCAACAATTGAATCCCTCTGTTTTTTTGGGATTGGAACCATGCACTCTTGGCGGTGTGCAATATGCAACGTGTTCGACAACGTCCAATAACGATGCTCGCCGGCGGCTCAATCTGACATGTCTTTACTTGTTTTTGATTACCATCGGCATCGGTACAAAACCGGTGAAGGTGAACTTCTGGACCCGTCTGTTCTCCGGTTTCAGCGGCGTTACTTCCGCCGTGTACAGATTGCCTTTCGAATCGACGGACAGGTGGTGCAGGGTGCCGAATTGTCCTTTTCCTGAGCCCCATGATCCAAATCCATCGAGGAACTCGAGCGTCTTGCGGTTGAACACCATGATCTGCGCCTGGCTTCGATTCGCCACGTACAGATAGCGTTGCTCCCGGTCTGGTGAGAACGCGAGGCCGGCCGCGGTTTGCCCGTTGCCGCAATCCGGCGCGTGGCATTCACGTCCAATGAACGCTTGATTGACGAATTTACCAGCGGTCGTGAATACCTGAACGCGCCGGCCGCCACGATCCGCGATGTACACGAGGCCGTCGGTGGAGACCTTCACGGCGTGCACCGGTGGCACGAACTGCGGAGCCCCGTCGGGGCCCATCGGTTGCGGCGGTGGCCCTGCGTCGGCGCTGCCTCGTCCCCGCCCGCCTTCAGGTGCGGGAGGATCGTCCATCGGCACGCCGCCGAACGCGCCCCACATCCGCTTGAAGGCACCGGTGTCGGCGTCAAAGACGATGATTCGCTTATTGCCGTATCCGTCCGCCACGAACAGTTCGTTCGTCTTCGCGTAAACGAATACGTCGGCCGGCTCCCAGAGGTTCTTCGTGTCCGCGTTGGTCTTCTTCTGACCGCGCTTACCGATCTGCATGACGAACTTGCCGGCCTTGGTGAACTTCAAGATTTGGTCATCGTTGCCGTTGCCCCCGATCCAGACAAAGCCTTTCGGATCGATATAAATTCCATGCTCCGTTTCCGGCCAGTCATAACCCGCCCCCGGGCCGCCCCAAGCCTGGATGAAGTTGCCTTCAGCATCGAATTCCAGCACCGGAGGCGCGGCCTTCGGCTTCTCTTCCGGGCTCAACGTGTTCGGCCGCTGCAGCACCCATAGATGATCCTGCTCATCAATCCCGGTGCTGGACACGATGGCCATGACCCACTTGCTGGGAAGCTTGGGCCAGGACCCTTCTGCGCGGAACTTCGGAATTTGCGTCACGGCGGCGCCAGCCTGCGCTGATGCGGTTTCCTCCAACCCTCTCTGACCGCCCGCAATCACGGCGACAATCGCCACCGACAGGATCGCAATCGTCTGAAACGTTTTTCTCATGGCAGTATCCGATTGCCGGACTGTTGCTCTACTGAACGGGCACAGGCGCAACCGGCCTCGACTCGGGCGTTGTGGGGTTCGCGGCAATCAGTTTCTGCCCGTTGGGCAGAATGACGTGCAGGATCCGCCCGATCGGCTGGCCGTTTTTGACTGGCTCGATCGTTACTGTGACCTCATCTCCGGCTTTGAATGACATCCGGGACCACCCGCGCGGCGTCATTGACGTTGGGCTCTGTGTCTCCACGGCCCAGTTCCGCACAGTACCGGTGCCGTCGTTCGCATCGAACTTCAGGAAGCAGTGCGGGTTGCTCCAGATCCATTCCGTTACGGTCCCCTTCAACGTGATTTCCTTGCCGGTATCGAGCGCCGCTGCGCCGTGATGGGCGAGGAGCGGAACCGAAACCAGGAGCAGCGCTGCCGCCCCCAATATGTCAAACAAAATTTTTTTCACGGCAATCCTCCATCGATGTTGTTACTTCGTTTTCGCCTGACTGGCAATTTCCTTCCTGTAGGCCAGCGCCTCGGATGCGGAAGGAACCATCTCCATCAGATCAGTATCGTTGGGCATCAGCCTGATCGGTAACTTGTTCAGCGGCGTCCATGGCTTCGTATAGATGAGAGGGTCTTCGAGGGTGACGGTCAGCGCCAGGGTCTCGCCGTCGATGCGGTGATACCGCTCCTCGACGCGCATGCTGGCGCTGTGCGGGTTGCCCGCATTATCGAGCCACGTTCGGTCGTCCAGGCCAAAGCTTTGAACCACCAACGTGTAGTCGTCTTCCCAGCGACCCACCGAGTAACCATACCACCGCGGGTCAGGATCCTTCGGAAGCTCCCGGCCGTCGGTCCAGATGACGCGCCACCGCTTCTCGAACATGTAGAGCATCAGCACTTGGTTCGCCGTCTGCACGATCTGAAACGGCCGCAGCTCATATAACAAGATCCGGGGGAAGCCCGCAGGATCGCCCAGAGTCGACAAGGGGTCGTTGTCCTCGGAGACGTCCGCGATTCGTGGTCCGTTCCCCGGCTTGTTGGCTTTAGCCATCTTCTCGCCGAGTGGTGTGAAGAGAGCGGCGACGTCGTATCCTGTCGGTTGGATGCCCCCTGGTCCGGCGTCCCAGATGCCGGACAAGTCGCGGCGCGGAGCTGGACCCGACGGTCCCTTTGGCGGTTCGCTCAGTCCGCTCAGTCCCACTCCCGAATTGTTCCATGGCTTCATCTGGGCATGCGTCCGGCCCGCCACGAGAAGTGTTACCGAAGCAATGATGAACACGCTAAAATGCAATCGCATTGAGGAGACCCTCCTGTCACCACGCCGAGCGCGTCAGTTGTCCGTCTAACGTTCAGTTAGTTCCTGTTGCCCGGGGATTATAGCATGCTAAATCAGCAGCTTCGCCGTCCAGCGGCGG
>Ga0209237_1000376_pt1 | contig 24813 bp, 27 predicted proteins | sample GraSoi013_1_40cm_2_FD_185820 | JGI IMG/M metagenome (GOLD analysis project Ga0209237, IMG submission 185820) | Grasslands soil microbial communities from the Angelo Coastal Reserve, California, USA - Sample 10_02_2013_1_40cm (SPAdes) (version 2) | ecosystem: Environmental > Terrestrial > Soil >...
CTCCAATACCCTGAATACCACCTCCAACTGGTATCGTACCTGTAACACTGTTAGTTGCACCGTCAATTACATAGACTGCACCGCCTTGACCCCCAAATCCACCATGATTAGCTACATAGATCTTGTTTGTACTGGGATTTACGCCAACATCATACAGATAATTACCTGCACCAGTGTCAGGACTGTTAATAGCTATAGTAGCTATAACAGTATCTGCAAAAGCTATATTGTTTCCAGATATAGCCAACGATGACGATATGAGAATCGAAGCAAAAATTATCATTAGCAGATGATTCCTACTAATGATGGCTTTTACGACTACAATGAACCAAGACTTTCAGTAATACTTAAAACAGTTATGCATGCACTGCTCTAGAACAATTCTTCCTAATGATGGCCAATTTCGTAATCGTATATGAGACTACCCAGTGCAAGGGATTAAGGAAATTAGAGTGAATTCTCCAGGATAGCCACGATACTGGCGCGGGGCATTTGGGCTTATGTCATAGTTCATCGCCCTTGAGTGGAAAGTCGAGTCAATAATAACAATTCTTCAAGCATTGGGTGCACCAAAGATGTCGGAGGCCAATAAGTTGTTTTACCATCATCTAAAAGCACGGTGTATCTAAGCTCATGATTTTTGTGCTGTAAGTGCAGAGCGTTAATCATGTTTACTGTTTCAGGTGTCACTGAAACCCCTTTTTTCTGTAGTGCTTCTAAAAGCAGATTAAGATTGTGACGATAATCATATTTTTTTAGATCGTTTTCTGTGAACCCTCTTTTCAGTAGTGCTGATTTAAGAAACAATTCCACAGCATGAGAAATTAGAAAGTAAAAAGGGATTGCTGTGAGTTTTGCAGGAGAACCATTCTCATGTTTCTCCATTGTTGCATCTAGCTGTTTTGCACTCTCCCAGAAATTCACAGCCGTTAGGCGATAAATCGAGGCTAATGCAATATTATCGATCATCTCTTGACCATCTTTTCAATATCATGATTTGATCTTTACTAAACCATATCTTTTACGACGACTAGCATATTCCCAAGCGTAAATAGTGGGATTCCATTCTTTTTGACAAAAAGGAAAAATAGAATCCCCTCGATTAGGCATAAAAATCTGCTATGTCTAGTAAAGGTTAATCATTTGTAAAATACTTGAATAGGGTGCTCCAGGAAACATTTGTAAAAGAATATTTCAAAAACCCGTTTCTATTGTGGAGTCTAATAGTAGCTGGATTAACTACTTTTGATTCTGTATTTTTTGCAAATATGGCAATGCAAGCAATTGTCATACATCAGTTGTATGTTCCAATTCTCTTTGGGTCTCTAACTTTTGTCTTTATCCAATCATTTTATCCAATTCGAAACGGATTAGTAGAATTTGGTAAAAAAGAGAGTAAAATAACGGCAATTGCATTTGTTGTTTCAATTTGCTTAATGTTTTATGTAGAAGTAATCTTCTTTATGATAGCACCATACGAAATCTTTGCTACCCTATCTCCAGAAGCAGTTTTAGATAAAAATACATTTCAGATTGGCATTTATGCCAAGGATCTAATAGAGTTGCTTGCACTTCCATTATTGGCCGCATTTAGTTTTGCAAATATCAAAAGTAAATTGGTTAAAGGTCGGTATAAAGTAAATGATAACATTAGAAACAATCTCAAATTTGTTGCTTATATCGTTATAATCAACTCTCTAACATACCTTCTTTTCATTTTTCTTACTAATCAGAAATTATGACCATATCAAAAGTCATTACAACATAAAATTACTTCGTAATCATTTAGAAGACTACGCAATGATCATTGTTGGTATCAGGAATGAAAATTAGAAATATCACCTTTTTTACGAACTGAAGTGGGGTTCTAAAGTTTTACTAGGTAATACCATAAAATTCTTGTTCAGAAGTGTCTAATCTTTTGTATTCGCTGTCTTTTATTATCCCTAAGATTTCCTCTTGGTCGCTGATTAGACAACAACATTTGTCCAATGTACAGTTTGGACATTCTCCATTGGATTTGCTTCTCTTACAATCTTCAGGAAAGCAACCGCAATCCGCACAGCGTATGGACATGATATTATGACGTTAAAGTGACACAAAAACCATTACAACGTAAAATTTCTTTCAGGTTAAGGTCTTCGTAGTCTGATATAGGAGTACGCAAGCAGAAGAATTGAATCCAAAGGCTTTTCAGTTTTAATGCATTTTAAGGCATTATGGCCTTTTCAGGGAAAGCATCATTTTTTGTTATAATCCTAGTGTTATCTGTTTCATCTTCAAACCTTTCCTTTGCTCAGTCCTATAACAATAGTTCAAACAATACCGCATCAAATCTCTCATCAGTTTTTTGTGGATATGACTTGTGGGGGGATTTGTACTTGGTAGAACATGGTACTGGTGATTTATGCAATTCAAAGGGAACACCAACTCTATTATCAAAATCAAAAGGAATGTTATCACCAGATGGTATCCAACAACTGGTGGGTCGCGACAGACAACTCTACGCGTTCATGTGGATAAAATCCACTACTGTTAGCTACTCTGATCTCGAAATATCAAAAATGTGTCAGTATGACAAAAATGGTAATTTCGTGGGATCTTTATCCGATATTCAAAAAGAAGTATTGATAGATTTAAAAAACAATTTCGGAATATATATTTGCCCATTTACGGGAACTCCAACACCTCTATTGTCACCTCCAGAAACACATACTGGAGCCGCAAAATTGTTAGGAGTTACACCTGCAATGCCAAAGTGTCAATCGGGAGAAGTGATAATGGCTGACGTGTGTCTGTCTAGAGAAACAACATGCCCGCCAGGTTTTGGTATGTGGGATGCAAATATTTGCGTGTTTTTAAAACCATCATGTCCTTCTGATTCAGTTTCAGGAAATGGTGTTTGCACTTTGTTCACTCCTAAATGCCATATGGAATTTTGTGATTGGGGGGTTCTTCCCCTATCTTGTCCTCAAGGGACTTACATGAATGGCATTTGTGTTCTTACATCTGAAGTACAGCCGACACCTATGCTAACATGCCCGGAAGGGTATGGCTTTAAAGACGATCTCTGTGTGAAGTCATCTACTCTGCCAAGACAAACATGTCCATTTGGAACTGCTCCTCAGAATGGTATGTGTGTTGCATCAGAAATACAGCAGTCTATGCCGACTTCAACTGAAGAAAATTCAACAAAAAATAACAATTCTAGCACAGATCTATCAGTTAATGATACCCTAGATATTCATTCGAAGACAGAATTACCATCTCCTTTGAAACAGGAAGAATCAGGCATTCCGGTAAAGAATATACAATGTAAACAAGATTTGGTTTTGCTCCTCAAAATGAAAAATGGTTATCCATTATGTGTGAAACCACAAACAGCTCAGAAACTTGTTGAACGTGGATGGGCAGCTTTGGTAGGAACAAATTCATACAATATGGCTGTTCAGAGAATAGGCATTTTTGAGACAAACTCGTATTACTCATCAAAAACATATAACGAGGTACCAAACCAAACATTATCGCGCTTACCTACAATCCAAAAAGCCATAACAATTGCTGACAGAATGTATGAGCCGTGGGCGGGAACAATTTTCAAGAATGGGACTTGTGGCGAATGTACCATGCGCCCTTATCTTTATAGTACAGGCATAAATGCTGATGAGGGGAAACTTGCACTTGAACTCTTGAATTTTCATCAAATTAATTCTGCTCAATCTTATGCGAAGGAAACTTTCATTGAATACAACATGAAAAAATATTCAATAATAATAGATACAATCCCGATACAGAATGGAACACTTTCAGGCAAGGTATCTGTATATGGTGGTGTTGCATGTAATCCAAGTAGAGATAATTGTAATCCGAGCATACATTATGAAATTGATGTATACGCTAGTGATGGGATTACAGTAGTAGGAAAGACTTTCTCTGGTGATAGCGCAACTTATACGGTACAGCTTACTCCAGGAAATTACATAATTTACACATACGGATTTCACAAACTAGCAAACCATGTTTCAATAGTTTCAGGTCATAACACAATTTTCAACATAACTTATGATTCTGGTATAAGATAGCCACAAACCGAGAATAGGCCGATCAAATCTCATCATTCTCAAAATAATTCGTTGAAAATGCATAGAATCATTCATAATTTCGTAATCCTATACAAGGTTACGAAATAAGACAGTCATATCGTGCTTTTTAGTTTCTAGGAACATCCACCTTTTTTGTACATTAAACAAAGATTTAACAACAAAGGATATTTGATTTAGCCGGTGCGGTACCGGTTCTTATTATCGATTGCTATTTTGGGAACTGTTACCTTGTAGGTTGTTTCATTGATTTTTGGTTTTGTTACTTTCGGTTGATGAATTTCTTTGTATGTTTAGATCTTTTATAAATGCTAACAAATCAATTTCATCATGATGGTCTCTCTGAACGCATTCCTTACCACATTTTGGACAGATTACTAACTGCTCATCTCTGTTTTGAGGAGTCCACATACACTTTGGATTTGGACAAGACCACCATTTTTCTGCCATACTTCTTAGATTAGAAACTTGATTAAAAATAGTTCTTTTAAGCAAATTCAGATTATCTTACCTTATGACAAAACTTGAGATTTTTGATCCATTTTTTAATTATCAAGTCAAATGGATGTTTGCTGGAATAGAAGGAACTCTAGAAAAAGATCATGCCGCATATACTTGTGCTTTGGCTCTTTCTACATATACAGAAATCATGGGTGGTTTAGTAACTGGAAACCTGAAGGAAGAACGAGGTCATTCCAAGAAAAATTACGAGGCGTTTCTACCGTACTTAGGTGAAAAATATGTTGATTTGAATAATCAATTGAAGAAACAAGGTTCTAGTCTACATGAGATGGTTAGAAATAAACTAGTTCACGAGTTTGCTTTAAGAAAATCTCATGTTATTTGGAATTCAAAAGGTATCTCAGATGACAAAATTGGTATTGAAATTATATTCGTTGATAACAAAATAATTCACATTAATTTCAATCTTCAAGAATATTATAGAGATTTCAAAAATGGAGTGAACAAATACTATACTAAATTAAAAAATTGGAAAAAGAATCAGACTACATTAGGAAATTTTTTAAAAGCAACAGTGATAAATTTTAACCATGATAAAAAATTAAGACTTGAAGATTTCAAACCTGATGAAGAACCATAATAATTATGATAGTCAGTTTGTAGACAATCTCCAAAATCTCTATTGCTTTCGACTTGCGTTTTGAATGAGTGTTAACCATATGTTATCTCCCTCAATCTTGATACCACACACCTCAGCAGGCGTTTTACCGTCTAATCCCATGTGTGGTCGTATGTAATTGTGATAAATCTGATAATCTATTAGAATAAACGTCAGTCTTCATTAAGTTGGTCAAATCTTATTTTAACCAACTAAAGACGTGCGTAATCTTGTAAGGACTACGCGAATTCAATGCCAATTTCTTTGAGTTCTTCAGAAAAAAATGAAATTTGATGTAGGGTTTCTAAAGTTTACAAAAATGAAAAGAGTATCCTTTTAACTTTGAATGCTAACATAGAAAAGGGGTTGGTTGAGTTTAGCAGAAAATTGTAGTAAAAATGCAAAGAGTATAGTGATTATTGCGGTGATAATTGCATATGTCATGGTTTTCGGTTCATTTGTACAACCAGCGCTGGCACAGCTTACCTTTGGAGCTCCACTTGACCTGAGCAATAATCTTGGAGATTCACGCCAACCCGAAATAGCGGCTGTTGGAACCAACGCATACGCTGTATGGTTTGATAATAGTCCTGGAAACTTTGACATATTGTTTGCTCGAAGTACAGATAGTGGATCTAATTTTGGTAGTCCCGTTAACCTAAGCAACAATCCTGGAACGTCAGTATTTCCAAAAATAGCCGCTGATGGAAGCAATGTATACGTTGTATGGTCTGACAACAGTCCTGGAACCTTTGACATATTGTTTGCCCGAAGTACAGATGGAGGAGCTACATTTGGTAGCCCGGTTAACCTAAGCGGCGGGGTCGGATTCTCATTTCAACCAAAAATAATTACATCTGGTAGTAACATATTTGTGATATGGGGAACAGGTTGTAGCGTATTGTTTGTTCGAAGTGCAGACAATGGAGCAAGCTTTAGCAGCCCAATTAATCTGAGCAACGGTGTGGGGTGTGGAACAAGTCCTGCCGATATTGCCGCGTCCAATGGAAATCTAGACGTTGTATTTCGAAGTGGTCCTGCATCCGATATATTCCTAGTCAGAAGTACAGATAACGGAGCTAGCTTTAACAGCCCAGTTAATGTAAGTAATGATGCAGATGAGGAAGATTTCCCACAAGTAGCTGCATCTGGTAATAACGTATTTGTTGTGTGGCGCAACATTCCTCATGGAAATACCGACATATTCTTTACCCGAAGTACAGATGGTGGAGCTACATTTGGTATCCCAGTTAATCTAAGCAATGATGCGGGATTATCAGAGCTTGCTCAAATAGCTGCCTCAGGTAATAATGTGTTTGTAACATGGCGAGATGGTACTACTCCGACTGGTTATAGCGAAATATTTTTTGCCAGAAGTACAGATGATGGATCTAGCTTTAGTACAGCTAATATAAGCAATACATCTGGGGATTCAATCTTTCCGGATCTAGCTCTGTCTGGAAACGATGTGTTTGTGGCATGGGAAGATACTACCGGTCTAACTGCTGGAAATGCAGACGCTTACATTGCAGCCAGTACAGATAATGCAGCTAGCTTTGATACTCCAATTAACCTCGGTAGTATTCCAGGGGAATCACGTGAACCACAGGTAACTGCAGCTAGTAATAATGTGTATGTAGGATGGTCAGAAAGTGAATCTGAAATATACTTTGTGTCAGGCACAATTGAGACAACTGTAAATCCAATATCTGTTGGTATAGATATCAAACCAGGAAGCTCCCCAAATGCAATCAATCCGGAGGATATGGGAGTCATTCCAGTAGCAATACTTACTACCGGTAGCTTTGATGCAAGTGTAATAGATCCAAGTACTATAAAATTCGGCCCTAATAACGCCGATGCAGTCAAATCATCATTGCAAGATGTAGACGGTGATGGAGATTTAGATATGGTCTTGCATTTCAAAACACAACAGACTGGGATTGCTTGCGGTCAGACAAGTGCCACGTTAAAGGGACAAACCTTAGCTGGTATTCCGATAGAAGGTAGCGATAGCATAAAGGTTATACCCTGTCAGCATTAGTGACACGAGGAAAGTATACGCGTAGTCCTATATCAGATTACGAAAAGTATACGTACTTAGAAGAATCCTATATAAAAAATGAAGATGAAGTTTAAATAAGAATGTGGCACGGTTATACTACCAATGTTACGAAGCATGAAGATATTATCGGTTATTTTTGTACTTCTATTAATGCCAAGTTTTCACACAATTCACACTGCATTAGCACAAAATCCCGGTTCTACTCTTAATCCTATCCCAAAAGGCGGGCTAGTTGCAGAATGGAAATTTAACCATAACGTAAAGGATACAAGTGGTAATAACAACAATGGCGCGACAAGCGGAGGTGTGAGTTTTGTTCATGGAAAGGTTGGTCAGGCAATAAGCTTTGACGGGACTGGAATAGACCGTGTGCCAAACTCAGCTACGTTAAACTTTGGAGTTGGCAGTTTCTCTATATCAACATGGGTCAAGACCACACAAACCTCGATTGGATGGATAGTAGAACACAGACCAAATAATGATGGAGTATACGCTGGATATTCTCTTGAGGGAATTGGCGTGACAGGTGATGTAGGAGGTAGAGTCCGAGATAATAGTGGCCACGATGTTTTAGTAATTACAAATCCGATAAATGATAATCAATTCCATCATATTGTGTTTGTTGTAGATCGTTCTATTCAGACTTCGAAGATATATGTTGACGGAAACTTGGTATCATCTGCAGACATTTCTTCTGTAGGAAACATCGACCAGAACTCGATTGGAGTCGATATAGGCTATACATCTTCACCAAATACGCCAAATGGGCCCTTCGTTGGGCAAATAGACCAACTTCGAATTTACAATGGGGCGTTATCAACATCTGACATTCAAAGCTTATTCAATGAGCACTGATTCGAGTATTTATTGAGCCAGGCAAGCTTGCTATTCGAAAACATCAACTTTTCTAACCATTATTCCTATTTGCGTAATCTCATATACGATTACGCAAGAGATACGATTAGAGTCTTGATGATATAAGAGATTTTTTGATAATATCGCGAGATATCGCCGCCTATTAGATAAAGCTCAAACTTTTGATAAATACTCTCTTCTCACGCATGAGAAATCTCGTCAGCTTAAGCACGAATCTCGAGCATTTTGGCCAAATTCTCAGGAAGTGAAGCGCGTTAAAGTCTCGTGTATTATGAGCTTATGAATGACTCTATGCCTAGCTATAGCTGTTTTCCGGTCTGAGCTTATGCCTGAGCTTATGGCTAGATTTTAGAAAATCTCAAAGATTGACTATAAGATTGACTTTTCCGGTCTTTTTGTGCTTATCTCGTTGTTTGCAGAAATGAGTTAATCCAATCTTTGCAAGTTGAAAATCATATAATACGATAACAAAATCCAGCTTGAAAATTTAGGATATACTCCTTTCCTGAATCGAAAAGGGTCGATCATCGTCTTCTCTGCTAAGACTACCTATCGGTGGACGCCTTTTGTTTGGATCAGGTACATATCCTACCTCTAATGACTTGAAAAGATTAGGCTTGCCAGTGAGCTTTCGTATACTTGTTAACAGACCCGACAAATTTTCCATAAGCACATCATGAGCTTGGACCTTTTGCTCGATCTCTTCAATTTTGGATTCTTGTTGAATCTTTGTTGCTTCTAATTCCTGATGCTTCACCCTAAGTCGTTCAGAATCATCTATCGTAAGTTCAAAAATATGGTTCTTAAATTCTTCAAATAGCGTTTCCATTCTAGGAGTATGATAGGTACCGTCTAAAGCAAATACCCCTTTATGCCCCATGAGTTTCTCTTTTAATGCAATGTTACCTTTAGGAGAATCTTTTAGGATGGTATTGAATCGCTTTCTAAATCCATGAAAACGTGCAATATTGTGCCTTTGGCCTTCTTTGAAACGGTTCGCGTTTGCCTCTTTTATCAGGTATACAAAACTCCTTGTCAGAGAATTTACTGTTAGCGGTCTTGCTTTGGCAGAGCCTATCCTGTACGATTTTCTAAATAGAGGTGAATCAGAAGTTAAGATTTCACCGTCGTTCTTTCTTTTAATCAAATAGTCATTTAACGCCTTGCTAGCCTCTGGTGTTAAAAATCCCCAATACTCTTCATTTGTGCCTTCGTATAACTTGACGGCTTTACAACTCTCTATGTCTATAACATGTTTTATCTTCAATTCCGGCAATACACCGACCCTACAACCTGTAGAAGCGACAAAGTGAATTATGGATTTCATTCTTTTGGATTTGGAACTAGCTAACATTTTTTGAATATCTTCTGTAGGCCAAGAATCTCTTCCGGCTCGCTTCACGGTGGATGGAAACATCTTGCGAATCTTCTTAAAATTCAGAATCTTGTCGTTCATGGCAAAGAAGAGCTCAAGTGCTGCAAAGCGTGGACTTAGAGAGTTTGGTGAAATGGTTTTCTTTAAATAAAATAGATATTCTTCTAGTGTCTCTTGAAGGAATGAATCTTTGAGTTGCAAGAGTCCGTCATAATCCTTGATTTTTGCAAATTGAAGGAATTTGCGAAGATAATAGGCATACACTTTTCGTGTTTGTTCTGACTTTATTGCGTTCTCAAAGCGTACTAGACTTTTCTGCATTGGTTGTATTTTTACATCTGGTGGCATTTAAGATACAATAGTGTCATCTTGAATGTAAGTTTTAAATACGAATAGGAGTCGAGTCAACCATATATGCCGGTAGACCCAGTGTGTGGAATTGAACTTGACGAAAGTCTCGCTCTAGTTCACCTGCACAAGGGTAAAAAGTATTATTTTTGTTGTCATGGATGCAAGCGAATTTTTGTCAAAAAACCCAACAAATGGAAAAAGGATTAGATGGGAAAACTTCCGCACATGCGGCAAAAATGCGACCCCTCTTCTATCGAGTAATTACATTGTGGGCATCGAGTCTTCGATGGCGCAAGATTTGATGGAAAGTCATAGTATTTTCTGTACAGTTCATAATAGTAAAGGGATTCCTTCGATGCGAGATTAACCTTCTCACTTTTACTGTATTTCTTGGCCTTTTCTGAAAACACCATATCAGGGACTAGAGTATTGAAAAGGCATGTTAGTCCGCTGGTACCTGAACCATCCTGCATTGCTGCTTTTTCTCGCCATGCTATAGATTCTGGCAAGAGATCTTCGAATGTTTTCCTTAGAATCCATTTTCCATATTTCCTACCCCTTTCCTCTCTCACCTTCAGATCAGGTGGAATTACTTTTGCATAACTCATTACCTTTTCGTCAAGGAAGGGAGCTTGCAATGAGATCCCAAGATATTTTGCTATAGATTTTGACTGAAAATGCATTATTTTCCAGATTCTTTCAAGGTTCCCCTGCAAGTCAGGCAAAGATAATCTTTGAAAGAAATTATATCCGGCAAAAAGTTCGTCTGCTCCATCCCCAGTTATAATGGATTTGAACCCATTGTCTTTTGCATGTTTCATGGTAAGATATACTACTACGTTATTTCGAATTTCTATTGGGTTGAAAACCTTCAAAATTTTGATTGTTTGTTCTGCAGCGTCTATCAATCCCTCAATGGTTGCAGAGATAACATCCAGTTTCAGATGATTGAGCTTTGCAACTAGTTGAGCATATACCAAGTCAGTGGAAGGAAAATCCTTTGTGACCATGGCGATTCCTTGAATCTTTTTGCGCTGTAGACAAAAGGCAAGTATTGAGCTATCAAGCCCCCCAGACAAGGAAATGCAATCAGAATTGGAGTTTTTTACTGCCTCTAGGACAAGAGAGCGTAGTTTTGAGATGATTTCTTGCAACTGACCGATCTGACTTATTCTCTCAATTAAGTTATCTTGAGCAGAAGATTACCTTTAAATATTTTGCAAAGACATTTTTTCGTATGCTGCTTCCTTCAGAAATAGAGACAAAAACTCTCATCCCGGCATTAAGAGCCATATTGGCAAAGAAACTAATCGAGGAGTACAAGATACGAGAAGAAGAAGTCTCGAAACTTCTAGGTGTAACTCAGGCAGCAATTAGCAATTACGTTAGAGGAACGCGGGGTGATCCAGCTCTCATTGCCAAACTCATTTCAGTTAAGGAAGTATCGGACATAATAAATGATATTTGTAGCAACCTTGCCTCGAACATGGCATATACACCGTCGAGTCTATCCAAATTCATAGGTCTTTGCAACTATATCAAATCAAGTCTTTTGATTTGTGATATCCATCACAAGCTCGAATCTAATATCGATGAGGCCATCTGTAAAGAATGCGAGAATATGCTTCTCAAAGGTCCAGGCAGTACTTTTTAATTTGTTTTAGAGATAGTAATCTTAATTATAGAAACTAGCGCGAAAGCATACTTTCCATCTGCATTTTCGCTATCTACTGAGATATCAAGTATTTTCGAGTTTCCCTTTAACATGTTTTCAGTAATCACGTTTGCTACCGCCACTGCTGTAGGAATTGATTCGCCTTTGGCTTTCAGAATAACAGTCTTGTGTTTTACTAATTCAGTCAAAATATCAAGAGCGCATTCCATCACAGGTTGTCCCCTTGTCACTATAAGATTACCTGAGTAAGAATTACTTTCACTTAAATGAACTCCCTCTATTTCACTCAACAAAACCTAATCACCACAATTATGCATTCTATTAAAATCTTATCGACGAATCATCCATTAGTCGAAAAGATCGATCGGAATATTCTGGAAATCACCATTTGGTAGTACTCTTCTTATTGTAATTGGGATGACACGTTTTTCAAGTTCTGCATAGGCAAGATCAAGTGATGTTGCGACCTCTTTTGGCACTAGTATGAACGGCGGTGCTCCAAGAGAAAGCTGTAATGCTCTGGCTCCAAGTATCCTAGCCTTTTCAAAGCGGGTAAGTGTCGGAGGGCCTATCATTATCTTACCTCTTCCAGTGGTTTCATACTCTATGGCTAGATGAACTGGATCGACTTCAAATATCTCTCTTGCAGCAATAATTTTCTGAAGTCTTTCTTGTTCTGCAATCTCTTCAGGCGATAGCTCCTTCTTTCCCTTCTTTGCTGTCGGTTTAGCTTCCCCTCCCTCTGCGGGAGCTTCAGCAATCTCAGCTACTACTGGGACTAGGGGTGGTTCTTCCGCTTCTGGCGCAACCTCTTCGGTCTCTACAGCAACATCCTCAGGTTCGTCAGACATCAGCATTGTGGATAAAGAAACGTTATATATTTCATAATCCTCCTCTTCAAAAATGAGTGCAGAATCTGTTTCAAAGATTAATTTGATTTTATCTCTAAAGGAAAAAGCTCTTCTTAACTTGGAATTAAAAAGACATCTTGCGCCCAAGACAGTTGGGACGATAATCAGGTCTTTGCCAGTTGAAGGAAATGCTCACATGATGGGTTGCAGCATTGCATTTGTGGACACAAATCTTAATGCAGGTGGCGAAAAGCTCAGAAATCAATTCAAGAAAGGAGACGTGAGTTTTATGGCCTCAAATGGCTCGATCTGCTTCTTTTTAGAAGATGTTCCCGCTGCAAAATCCATGACTTTAATTGGAAAGGTCACAACAAACCTAGATGCGTTGAAAGAAGTAAAACCTGGAGATACATTTTCTATAACTCAAGCTGGCACATAGACGTGATGGCCGCTATAACCACCTATTCTCTTCACTGCTCCTTGTTTTAACAGATTTTGCAAATATGCATTTGCTGCAGATACTTTCACGTTGGTTTGTCTTGACAGTTCTTGGACAGTAAATACCTTGGAGTTTTTTACGAAATTCATCGCTTGATTCTGATCTATTATGACAGAAATGTTTGTCCTTTGTTTCTGTTCTTTCTTCTCACCCTTCTTTGTACCGCCCTCTTTCTTCTGGGCCTCTGCCATTTGGGACTTTTCAGCTTGTGCAGGTGACTTTTTCTTTGCTCCGCCCATACACGAGTCATTTTTTCTCCTATTTATAAACGAACAAAAATTTCAGAAATTCTAAATAGAAGATAAAGTTGGGCTGTGATATATGGGATTAGATGTAATAGAAGAAAAGAATCTTAATGATGTGATCTCATACGCCCTTGATTATCCAAAAATGGTCTTGTCTGAAGCAAAGTCTTTAGGCGCTACAAACCTGGAAGATTTTTGCTATGCCTTATATGTTGGATTCATAAGCGGAGTCTTCTTTGACGGCTTCTTGAGAAGAAACAAGAGGTACTTAGACCTCGAAGAGTCTTCCGATTTTCATTCAACAATTATGAAAAGAACGCAGGAAATCAGACTAAAGATACAGGCTCATCTGCAAAGAAAATAACTCAACCTTTTATCCTACAATTTTCAAACACTGTTCAGATGAAATTTTCGGTAGTTGCAGATACACTCAGTTACATGGAAAACACTACCAAAAGACTTGAGCTAACACAACACTTAGTTGACTTGTTTAAAATTACACCTCCCGAAATTATTTCAAAAGTGATATATCTTCTACAGGGAAAGCTCAGACCTGACCACGAAGGCGTAGAAATTGGCATTGCTGAAAAAATTGCAATAAAAGCAATATCAAAATCATCGGGGATTGCTATTGCGAAAATTGAGCACATGTATAAAAAAGAAGGCGATTTTGGTCAAGTCGCAGCAAAGGTACTTGAACAAAAGACACAAACCACATTCATAACTGAGGACATCACTGTTGAGCGAGTCTATGATACGTTATACAAGATAGCCGAGCTCAAGGGCGCCAGGTCACAAGATATGAAAATGAAATACGTTTCAAGTCTGCTAAATGATGCTACTCCAACAGAAGCTGGATTTATTGCAAAAATAATCACATCAAACCTAAGATTAGGAATAGCTGATTATACTATTCTTGATGCTCTTGCGATTGCCTTTACTGGCTCAAAGGAAAATAGACCAATGTTGGAACGCGCCTACAATGTTTGTAGCGATTTGGGAAGAGTGGCTAAAGCTGTGGCCAAAGATGGTATTTTATCGTTAAAGAATTTTCAAGTTTCAGTTTTCAGTCCAATCCGCCCCATGCTTGCAGAGAGAGTCAAGAGTCCGGAAGAAGCGCGAGAAAAGATGGGACCTCAATTTGCGGCAGAGTACAAGCTTGACGGCGAGCGTATTCAGATACATGTGAGAGAGAGAGTCATTTTGTATTCTAGAAGTCTTGAGAACATTACGAACTACTATCCAGACATAGTTGAGAAAATTGGCAAATCAATACGTGCCCATGAAGTCATTTTGGAGGCTGAGGCCGTAGCAATAAACGAAGATACTGGAGAATTCCTTCCCTTCCAAGAGCTCATGCACAGAAGACGCAAATACAAGATTGCAAAAGCAGTACGGGATTATCCAATAACTGTTAACTTCTTTGATGTAATGCTTGTTGATGGTAAAAGTTCTCTTAACATGCCATACAAAAAACGCCGACGCCTTCTAGAAAGTATCGTAAAAGAAGATTCGTTTGCAAAAATTATGCCTATGACATTGGTAAAAACAGATAGCGAGGTGGAGGACATTTTAGAGAATGCGATAAATGCTGGTTGCGAGGGTCTAATGCTCAAACAGCTTGACTCGTCATATCGAGCCGGCGCCAGGGCAAGCAACTGGTTAAAGCTCAAGCGTGAATACAGGAATGAACTTGGCGACAGTTTAGACCTAGTTGTAGTTGGAGCATTCTATGGTCGTGGAAGAAGAACAGGAAGATATGGTGCTCTGCTTTTAGCTGCATATGATGAACATACAGATATCTTCTCGAGTGTCTGCAAAGTCGGAACTGGTTTTACTGACGAAAGTTTGGACCAGTTTTATCAAATTCTTTCAGATAAAATTACTGTCAAAAAAGATCCTAGAATAGTTAGCGGTCTTGAAGCAGACGTATGGTTTGAACCCGAAGTAGTAATTGAGATTGTCGCATCCGAGATTACCCTAAGTCCAATTCACAAAGCTGCGATGGATAAAATTCGAAAGGGAAGTGGTCTTGCATTACGTTTTCCAAAATTTACTGGAAGAATCAGGTTTGAAAAAACATCTGAGAATGCAACAACGGTAGATGAAATTGTCTCATTATACAACGGTCAAAAAAAAGTCGTGCAAGACGAAAGACAAACTTGAATGAGATCATTCTCGCCAAGCCAAGCATCTATTTACGGAAGGATTATTACCCGCTGGTATCAATTAAAACGTCTCGATGTATAGCGGGGAACTTGAAGTTCAGGCAAAGAGAAAGGCACTTGCCGTTTTGCAGGATGAGATAAATCGAATTCTCAATTCCGTAAGAGACCTCTCGACACTACCTGCCTTGATTATCAAGGCAGATAAGTCAGAGATAAAACAAGTTCTTGAGAGAATAAAAAATACTGAAGATGAAGTAGAGGCATTACGAAGAAAAATAACTCGAGAGATTGCTGATGTTGGCGGTCTCATGATGAACAGGGAGAATCTCCTGAATACGGCATATACAATGGATGAGATAGCTGGATACATCACTGGCATTGCCTTCAAACTTTCAAATATCAAAGCTGTCACATTAAAAAAGGAAAAAATCGAAAAAGACCTCTCCGAATTGATTGAACTTGCAGTGGACCAAATTTACAAGCTAAATGAGATCGTCAGAGCCCTAGGTGGTAACTCGACAGTGGCCATAGATCTGGCTCATGAAGCACAGAGGATAGAGAAGTCTGTAGACGAAAAATACCGCGAATTGACTATTAGGGTCTTGGAAGAGGTTACGACAACCAAGGAGCTCATGCTCCTAAAAGATGTGGTAGAGGGAATTGAAGAAATGTCTGATAGATGTCTTGAGGTATCTGATTCGTTCATTTTGCTTGCTCTTAGCCTATAAAAATTAAAAACAATTTCCCTTTTTTTAATTCCTTTTCGTAAACACTAAAATCAATACCACACATACCAAGAATCGCATTTGAAGGGTGAGCTAATAGAAAACAGAATAATAGTATGGAATCTTGACGACTCGCGTTCTCTCTTTGTTAATGGTTATTATGGGAAACCAATCGGAATTACCAAACCAAGAGCTGACGAGATAAATGTTCCGTTGATCTTGGATCTGATTGAAGGATATTATCTTTTAGAAAAATCAAAGTTGAGAATCCATCATATGAAGAAGCAGATAAGTCAAATTGCACTACTCCAGATATGTAGAAAGGAATACCACAACTTTGACAAAAAATATCTTGTGTATAAGGATTTCAGAGACAAAGGGTACATAGTAAATCCCGGGATCAAGTTTGGTTGTGATTTTGCCGTTTACCAGAAAGGCCCAGGAATTGATCACGCTCCCTATTTGGTTCAAGTATACAATTCTACTGACACAATATCGGCCACTGCAGTTGTTTTGGCAGGGAGATTAGCTACAACTGTAAGAAAACAATTCATTCTGGCCATTCCCAGAGGAAATAAGATAGATTGTTTGGCCTTAGACTGGTGGAGAGCCTAGAGCCCTTTTAACATGAGAAGCAACCTTGTCATAAACTGCAAATAATTCCTTACTTATTCCAAATTCATAGCTACTCTTCCAACTACCGTGAATTCTAATTCCATTTCTTGTTGGCTCGATCCATATTTGGGCATCCTTGTAAGGTAGTTTCACCATCATATTTGTCAAGTCAGAATCTGAATTTAACGTCTCTGCAATATTTCCTCCTACCCATACTATGCCGGCAACTTTTTTTGTAGCAAAATGGCCTTTTGTTTTCAGTTTAGTTTTAGCAAGAAATTCTGCATCAAAGATTTGACCACCAGTTTTTACAATAAAATGAGCCTGAAATCTATCCTGCGCCCCCCATGGTTGTGAATTAAGATCTTCGGACATTTTCAACCCTTTTGGATTATCTGTACTATGTCTATATTGGAACCTCTTAATTTGACACAACCATGATTAGTGACCATAGCAGGCGTGTTTGTAAAATGCTTTGAGTAGTAGTCACCTTTCTCAACTTCGTCAGTATCAATTTGTTTAACTTCAGCGCCGACTCCTATTTTTTCAAGCGAGTCACAGAATTCCTCACGTTTATTGGTTTGTGAAAAAGTGTCAGACTCTGAATTGTGCACGAGTCAGCTTCAAATTGACCCTCAAATAAATATTAGTTTATACCTTCTTCATGACATCACAATCGAATAAATACTCGAAAAATAGCCGTCTTTATTATGCTGAAATTTCAAAATAAAGTCGTAGTAGTAACTGGTAGTGGTACTGGGATTGGAAAGGCAATCGCTATGAGGTTTGCAGAAAATGGCGCAAATATTGTCATTTTAGGAAGAAGAAAAGAACCTCTTGAGGAAACAGCCAAAGAATTAGAGCAAATTATTGCCAAAGTCAAAAGTGATGCGTTCGTGAAAATCTTTGCCGGTGTTGATGTTAGTGACGAGGAAGGCGTTTCGAAAATGTTCGATGAGCTTAGAAAATCTCCGGGGGTTGTAGATATCATAGTTAACAATGCTGGAGTTTCAGGACCGGTAACGTGTTTTGTCAATGCACCTATACCAGAATTCAAAAACACGGTAGGAATTCATCTTACTGGCACTTTTTGGACATCGACACAGGCAATCAAGGCAATGAAACCAGGAGGAAAGATTATCACCATCTCGACTTTCTTTACCGAGGAACGCCCATTTGAGCAAAGACCCTATAGATTCAGGAGCCCGTACACTGCATCACAGGGTGCTAAGAACAGGCTTGCGGAAGCAATGTCATGGGAGCTTACAGAAAAGGGAATTATTTCAATATGTACCAATCCTGGACCAGTTCATTCCGACAGAATATACAAGACTGTTTATCCAAAAGCAGCGGCAGAATTCATGAGGGTTAGCGGCTTTGAGAACCTGACACCTGAAGAGGTTGAGATTGTAAATAGCGACATACTGCCCCTATTAGGAGAAGATGAAAAAACGGTGCAGAGTGGAATCAAAAATGCCGCAGCCAGACTTGCAAAGACAAGAGCAATTAATTCCGAAGCGGAGATTCAAAAGCTTGGAACAACTATTTCATCACTTTTATCAAAAATTCAACAAATTGCGGAAAAGATTCAAAGCAACACAAGTAAGATGATTGCCGATGAGCAGTTCTTATCACAACAACAAGTGGCCCAGACAGTTATGATGTTGTGCGACGATGACATTTCAAGAATTCTAAATGGCAAAGTAATACCTGGCGATCGCGTATTTTATCCGGTAAAACCACATATAGCCTCCTCAATTCCTAATGCGGCGCCAGATTTTAAGTCAAAAGTGGTATTATTTGCAGCAGATGCAACAGAAGAATCAGATGTCTCACGAATAGAATTCCTTGCACAAAACGTTGAGAGCAACGGAGGAAAATCTATCATTCTAATTTCAAAAACGAGCACAAAGCAGACAGAAGAAAGACTTTCCAAATTCCATTCTCATGTTATAGATTTTACAAATCAAGAAAATGTAAGACGCATGCTAAATACAGCAGCCCAGAAGATAGGACCCATAAGTGTTGTAATTTACATAACCGGAAAAGTTCCACAAGTTTCAAAGCTTACAGAATTGTCAAGATACCAATGGGATGGCCTTGTTGACAAATTCATAAACACACCAGCGTTAATCTTACAAGAATCACTAAACCAATTTGTCCCAGGTGGAGCAAAGAATCCTCCTCTTTTCAAAGACAAGCAAGGCACAGTCGTAATAATTGGACCCGATATGCCTACTGGTGCCAAAATTACTGGTAAGGACAGGGCTAAAGTAGATGTTTTTAGAGGCGCCTTGAGGCCGTTTGTCACAACAGTAAATCAGGAATTAAGCGATGTTCTCAGATCGAAGACAAGAATTTACCTGCTCTTACCTGGCAGCATAGAAGGAGTAGAATCAAACAACTCAAGAATCCTAAATGCCATAAGCTACTTCACTTCTGAAAAAGCAATGAACAACTCTGAGATAATTTATTATCCAGACGAAACAAGATCCTAATGAAAAAATTCTCGGAACTGAATGTAGGTGACGAGTTCTGTTCGGAGTGCAAGATCTCGTCTGGGGACCTTGACATCTATCTTGCATTTTCTGGAATAAAGAATGTGATTTATGAGGACAGTGAAATTTCAAACCAATGGAACAAAATGATTTCAGGGAGGGCAATATTATCAAAGATGGAAGGTCAATTCACAAAACTAAATGAAATGTATGGCAATCTATTGATTTTTTATGGTGTGGACGGGGATCCCACATGGAAGAACAGGCAGACTAGATTTTTAAAACCTCTCTACTCTGAAGAAAAATTGAAGATAAAATTCAAAATTTCAGAAAAGCGCGATCTTAATGATGAATTTGGCCTTTTGGCTATAGATTTTGAGGGATCAAAAGAAAACGGCGAGCTAGTATTAATATCAAAGAGAAACCTCTACCAGATTAGAAAGGAACCCCCAGCGCATCAATAAAGAGCTTGATTGCTGTAACTATCAAAACTATTGTAACAAGTATCCTTAGTCGCCCCTCTTCTACACGCAAGGAAAGTCTACTGCCCAAAATTCCTCCAGCAAACGCCCCAGCAGAAAGCAACGCGGCCTGATAATAATCAGGATGACCTAGAATAGAATGTGTAATCATCCCTGATGCTGCTGCGAACATGAGAATAAACTGGGACGTAGGAGCTGCTAGTTTCATAGAAAGTCCTATGGCAATTACCATCAGTGGAACGAATACCGTGCCACCGCCAATTCCAAATAGGCTGGAAATTATTCCAGCAAAAAAACTAGCCCCAACCGCAAGTACCATCATCTGTTTAGATAGATTGTATTCTTTTGATTCAATTTTTCTTCGAGCGTAAATGTAAGCACTCGAGCCCATCAAGACAATTCCGAAAAGTATTTTGAACATTGATGATGATATCTCGTCTGATATGTATGCCCCAAGTATTGTTCCAGGTATTGAAAGAAGTGCAAGTTTTAGACCAACCGAATAAACTATCCTCTTTTGTTTTGCGTATGATGCTGTAGAAGCAACTGCATTGCTGAACGCAGCAAAAAGACTATTACTTGCAGCTAGAGTGGGTGAAAATCCAAAGAATGTCAGCACTGGAACCACTATAAACCCCCCTCCCAATCCGATCATTGATCCAATTATTCCAGCAACAAAACCAAGAGGGAGTAACCAGAGATATTCAAACAATGCCATCACCAAAATGAATTTACCGCGGATTAAGGAATCGCGTCAACCTTAGTGAACCAAGATATGGAGTTAATTATCTGGCAACTAGTAATTTCCAAAGATAACCTTGCTCATTAGTACTTAGCTCAATTTCAAAGTGTTTATCTGCCAATGGAATAGAGTGTGTAGTACTATTTGGTTCCTTGCCGTTTATGTGGAAATCTCTGAGGGCATTCATCATATTTGAGAGGGTGGCGTAACTTCCAGGTTTTGCCTTATCCCAACACTGACACACTGTCTCATTGATTACAGAGCCAAACACAGTCTTTACGTAGTCATAATTAGTCAATATAGGATTTGATTGTAATGCTACAATTACAAGTCCAGGAGCGGTATGAGAGCCAACCATGTCAATATTTCCAAGAAAATTACCATTCTTATCTTTTAGTTCGGTCGAAGTGCAAAACTTAATGAGAGCTTGCTTTTTTGGATCAGAGAGAAAATTGCAATATTGACTTATGTAAGACTGACTACTGAATCTCAGAGGGTTTGACATATTGATTCCATGGGTTAATAGTATCTTCTTCAAATCAGAATTTGCTTTCTCGTATGAAAAATCCAAGTCTAACGCAGAAACTTCCTGTTGTGTAGAAGAGGGAGTAGTCTGACCTCCCGATGGAGTGAAATTTGTAGGTTGTTGGGGTTGTAGCTGAGAGACAACCTCTTTGTCGTTAGTACTTTTTTGTGGAATATTGAATTGAGTAAAAATTATAATCATTGCAGTGATTGCTATTGCAGCAGATATTCCAGCGTAAGCATATTTTTTAGATTTCACTGAGTCCTGAGTTCTTGATGCTTTAATAAAGCAATCTGGTATTCGTGAATGTTAATTAATACCAAAATGTGTCTTGTGGATGTTGCGTATAATATTATGCGGTTTTGGAATAGTAGGACAGAGTTTTGCAAAACTTCTCTTGTCAAGGTCTGAGGACCTTTATGCAAAACACGGACTAAAACCGAGAATAGTTGGAGTTTTTGATTCTAAGGGTTCTGCTGCTTCATCTGCAGGTCTTGATCTGAATAGATTACTTGAAGTTAAGAAAAAGTTTGGAAATATAAGAAAATACCACAACAAAGAGAAGGATGCAAACGGACTTGAAATGATAAAGGGCATGGATGCCGAAGTCCTAATTGAAACTACTCCAAGCAACTATAAGAATGCCGAACCAGGCATGTCGCATATAGTAAATGCGATGAAAAAAGGGATCCATGTAATTACGGTAAATAAAGGTCCATTGGCTCTTGCCTTTCCGTCTTTAATTGAATTAGCAGCGTACAATCAGGTACAGTTGAAATTTAGTGGTACGGTTGGTGGAGGCACGCCAATACTAGATTACGCAAAAAATAGCCTGCGAGGTGAACGAATAGTCTCTTTTCAGGGAATTCTCAATGGAACCACAAACTATATTCTAACGAAAATGACTGGGGGACTGACATTCAAAGCGGCACTTACTGATGCCAAGAAGAAGGGATATGTCGAAGCAGATGAATCCCTCGATATAGACGGATTTGATGCAGGTGCAAAGCTTGTCATACTTGCAAATTGGATTATGGATATGAAAGTCACTATAAAGGACATCAAGCGAACTGGAATTAGGAAGGTAACAACATCCGATATCAAGAAAGCATCAGCTCACAAGTCAGCTGTAAAGCTCATAGCTTCTTGCGACAGAGTGCTCGAAGTTGCACCAAAGGAAATACCTCTTGATGATCCTCTATGCGTCAATGGAACCTTGAACGCCATTACTTTTGATTCTGAGCATTCTGGACAACAGACTATAATAGGTCGAGGAGCCGGGGGAATGGAAACTGCCAGTTCAATCCTGCGTGACTTGCTCGACATTAAACAGGAAATGTCACGGGTTTGAAATCATATACTCTTTCTAAAAGTTCGGGCAATGAAATACTGGACAAAATAACGTCTCAATGGAACATGGAGATACCAAAAATTAAGACTTTGGTTTTACATGAACTAGATGAAAACTCCAGCCTTATAACTGGAGATAATTTTAAAGCACTAAAGATAGGTGAAACCTATTTGCCATTTCTGTCAGAGGCCTCACTACTTGAAAAATTTCCAAAGGTTGTTGTAGACGCGGGCGCAATCAAGTTTGTGTGTAATGGAGCTAACATCATGCGACCTGGAATCAGAAAATATACTGATTTCAAAAAAGATGACATTGTCGTTGTTGTTGAAGAATCACATAACAAGTATCTAGCAGTTGGAAAGTCATTTGTTTCAAGTGACGAGATGCAGAATACCACAAAGGGTGAAGTCGTAAAGAATTTGCACTACATTTCGGATAAATGCTGGGAAACTGCTAAATTGATAAAGTAATTAATTCTCTGTAAATTCTCTCACGCCATTCTTGTCGGCAACAAGTATATCGATTCCCTCTCCACTTGCTGCATCTCTCATTATTGCTGACTTGATTGATTTAACTGCAATTGCCACGGCTTCCTTTTCTTTCATTTTGGGTTTGTATTCTTGGTCCAAAACACCAAGCGCCATTTCTGCTCCTGTACCCACTGCCGCATAATCATCAGGCAAAACTGAACCTAATGGATCCAATGTATAAATGGCCGGATTTCCGTCAACACCGCCGACTATGACTTGGGTTAATAACGGAAAATATCTGCGTTCATACATTAGAGTAGACATCATTTTGGCAACAGAGTTAGGAGGAATCTCTCTCTTAAGCTCCATCTTTCTTATCTTAGTCAAGGCACGCATTTGCATTGCCAGAACTTGCATATCAGCAACCATTCCAGCGCAACAGGCTCCTACATAGTCTGTAATCTTGAAGGTCTTTTTTGTGCTCTTGCTTACTACAAAATTGCCGTAAGCAATTCTCCTTTCACTTGCCATAACAACACCACCGTCGTATGTAATACCAACTGCTGTAGCACCAGGCATGTACATGTAAGCCATGTTTGAACTTCAAAACGAGCACAATAAAGGCCTTTCTCTAAAATCATGCACAGGTTGGATCTTCTTTTTTGTTACTAAGAATCACTTAATTCTCGAATATCGCATTGGAATAGGCAATCCATTATTGATTACTAAATTTCTTTATTATGTTACACATGCATTTTGTTGTTTTCCGCAACAAATCAATTCTCGCGAATTCATTTGGGGAGTGAATTCGCGAGAATATGTATGTTCCACCAATCGATATGCATGGTGCCTTTAACACCCTAGAAAACGAATACATCGGGCCTGTACCTGCAGAAGAAACGCTCAGTACAGATTTAGCAAATGCAGCATTGGCTGCTTGTCTGACGGTAGTAACAAACGGGTCCGAAACCTTGGTTCTTGACGCTGGCTCACCATGAATCATTCTTACCTGAATGTCTCCAAATCCTTTTTCTTTGAGATGTCGTTTGAGTCTTCTTAGCTGTATTATCGGATTCATTTTTGGAACTAATCTGAAATCAATTTTTACTAACGCCGTGGAAGGAAGAACTGTTTTTGCTCCTGGTCCTCCATATCCAGATGTGAAACCTGCTATATTACAGGTAGGTTCACCTGTTAGTGCTTTTCTTATTTCAACTCCCTTCTTGTTGCCAATAAACCTCTTGATTCCATATTCTTTTTTGAACGATTTGGCGTCAAAAGGCTCAGAAGCAATGACTCTTAGTTCTTCCTTTGTAAATTCGTCGACTTCTTTATACCAGTCTTTTATCAGTATCCTGCCATCTTTATCCCGTAAAGTTTTCAGAGCATCTACTAGTCTCCATGCCGGATTTTCAATGAGAACGGCTAGGCTAGAGTGCGCATCTCGTACTGATTCTTGCACAAACAATTCTACATATAAGAGACCCTTCATTCCAAGACTAATAATTGGCCTGTCCCTCTCGTCGACATAACCGAATTCCCATATTACCGTGTCACAAGATAACTTTTTCGCATACCTTCTGAGATAATCTTCAACGTGCATACTCCCTACTTCTTCTTCGCCTTCGACAAGAAACTTGATGTTGCAAGGTACATCACCCACAGTTTTAAGAAATGCTTCAACTGCCTTTATCCTAGTAATTAGTTCGCCTTTGTCATCAGATGAACCTCGACCATAGATTTTGTTTCCTCTTCTCTTGCCGCTAAATGGTTTATCATCCCACAATTCTAAGGGCTCTTCTGGTTGTACATCATAATGATTGTAAAATAGTATAGTCTTGCCAGGGTTTTGCCTTGATCGTACCTCACCGTAAACTGCATAAGGGATGTTCTTTCCTATTTGCAATATCTCAGCCTTTATCCCCGCTTTGTTCATTATCTGGACTACCAAAGTTGCACACTCTTCTAACCCTAGGTTTTTTGCTGAAACGCTAGGCTGTCTTATTAATTTCTGAAGATCAGAAATTAAGGCTGGCATATTTTTGTCAATGTATCTATCCTGCATAGTTAATCACTTTA
>Ga0209237_1000377_pt1 | contig 24806 bp, 25 predicted proteins | sample GraSoi013_1_40cm_2_FD_185820 | JGI IMG/M metagenome (GOLD analysis project Ga0209237, IMG submission 185820) | Grasslands soil microbial communities from the Angelo Coastal Reserve, California, USA - Sample 10_02_2013_1_40cm (SPAdes) (version 2) | ecosystem: Environmental > Terrestrial > Soil >...
GCAATGGCCCCAAGGTCTGCCGGGTAGCGCCGCGATCCGGCACCCGGTGACCGGGAACTCACTCCTCCTGCTTCGGCTCGTACACCGCGATGGCTTCGATGGCGACCTTCAGGCCCGGGTTCGCAATCCCGAGTTTCGCGGGGGACCGCGCCGGCGGTTCTTCCGGAAAGAACTCCTTGTACGCCTCATTCATGACCTGGAAGTCCGCCGGGTCGGTGAGGAACACCGTGGTCTTGACCACGGAGGCCATCGTCAGCCCGAGTTCTTCGAGGATCGACGCGATGTTCTTCAACGATTGTCTCGTCTGGCCCGCGACATCGGGCGCGGCCCACTCGCCCGCTTTTGCACCGGGAGCAATCGGCGCCTGCGCGGAAATGAAGACGAAGCCGTTCGCGACGACGCAGTGGGAGTACGGCCCAAGGGGCTTCGGGTGCTTCGGCAGATCGGGGACCGCTCGCACGTCGTTCGCCTCGGGAACGACCCGACGACCAAAAGGATTGTGCCGGGGGACTCGGCGTCCTCCGGGTTCTATGCATGCAAGAGTATATTAAATTCGGACGGTGTTGATGGGGAGAACCCGAGACACACTTCGGCCCACACGGTGGGATTCCGAATGGCCAAGAGAGACCTTGTCTTTCGCATAGGCGGCGCCGCTGGAGACGGCGTCTCGTCGACCGCGGAGAGCTTCGCGAAGATCAGTGCGCGGAGCGGGATGCACACGTGGACGTATTCGTCGTATCAGAGTGTGATCCGCGGCGGCCATGTCTGGACCCAGATCCGGGGAGGTCTCGATCCGGTCCTGTCCCATGGCGTCGACCCGGACGTCGTCGTGTGCCTGAACCAGCAGACGATGGACGTCCACCAGGGGCAGGTCACCGAAGGGGGGGCGATCGTCTACGACGTCGACGGCACGAAGCCGGACCCGAAGAAGGTCCGCGGCAACGTGCGCCTCTTGGGGATCCCCCTCCGCAAGAAGGCACAGAGCCTCTCGCCGAACGCGTTGATGCGGAACACGGTTGCCCTGGGCGCGGCCGTCCGTCTGTTCGATCTCGACTTCCGGCACGTGGAGAGCGCCTTCAAAGACATCTGGGGGGACAAGAAGCCGGAGATCGTGCAGCAGAACATCGCCGCGGCGAAGCTCGGCGCGACCGCGGTCGAGGAGATGGGTGGTTCCCTGAACCTCGGACTGGCGTATCCGAACGAGCCGAAGTACCTGATGACCGGGAACGAAGCGATCTGTCTCGGCGCCCTCGCGGCGGGCGTGAAGTTCCTCGCGCAATATCCGATGACGCCGGCCTCTTCGATCCTCCACTGGATGGCATCGCATGGCCCTCCGCACGGCGTCGTCGTCAAGCAGGTCGAGGACGAGCTCGCCGCGATGAACATGGCCGTCGGCGCGGGCTTCGCCGGCGTTCGCTCGATGACCGCGACGTCGGGCGGCGGCTTCTCCCTGATGGTCGAGGCGATCGGCCAAGCCGGGATGACCGAGACGCCGCTCGTCGCGATCCTGGTGCAACGGAGCGGCCCCTCGACCGGGCTGCCGACGAAGACCGAACAGGGCGATCTCAATCTGGCGCTTGGCGCAGGCCAAGGAGATTGGCCGCGAGCGATCCTGGCGCCTCGCAATCCCGAAGAGTGTTTCCGTCACACCGCGCAGGCCTTCAACCTCGCGGAAATCTACCAGACGCCAATCATCCTGATCTCCGACCTCTACCTGGGTGAGGGCTACCGGACCGTCGAGAAGCCGGACTTCAACGTGCCGATCGTCCGAGGGATGTCGGCGGCGAATGGTGGAGAGGTGAAGGAGTTCAAGCGGTACCTCCTCACGGAGAGCGGCGTGAGTCCCCGGGCGATCCCCGGCATGAAAGGATACCAGTTCGTCGCCGCGACCGACGAGCACATGGAGAACAGCGAACTCATCTCCGACGTCCTCGCGGGGATCCCGGAGTACGTCGCGGAGCGCAACCGGATGCATGAGAAGCGAATGCGGAAGCTCGACGGGCTTCGGAAGGACACCCCGGCGCCGGAGCTGTGGGGGCCGGAGGACGCGGACCTCACCCTGATCCACTGGGGGTCGACCTGGGGAGCGGCTCACGAGGCGATCCAGAGCGTCGAAGCGCGCGGGATCCGGGTGAACAGCTTGGAGTTCCCGACCCTCTTCCCATTCCACACTGAAGCGACCCTCGGCCTCCTCAAGAACGTGAAGCAGAGCTTGGCAATCGAGGGGAACTACACGGGCCAGTTCACGCGGCTCCTCCGGGCCGAGACTGGATACAAGCCAGACCACTTCTTCGGGAAGTACGACGGCGAGCCCTTCACGTGGCGGGACATCGCGGACAAGATCCTGGAGGCGGTCGCGTGAAACTCGAGTTCGAAATGGACACGTACAAGTCCGAGATTAAGCCGACGTGGTGCCCGGGCTGCGGCGACTTCGCGGTCCTGCGGGCGCTCCAGATGTCGATCCACGCCCTCCAGCTGGAACCGTGGAACATCCTCGTCGTTTCCGGGATCGGGTGCTCGAGCAACTTGCCGCACTTCCTGTCGACGTACGGATTCCATGCGATCCACGGACGGGCGCTGCCGGTCGCGGAGGGCGCGAAGCTCGCGAACCCGGATCTCCAGGTCATCGTCACTGGCGGCGACGGAGACGGATATGGAATTGGAGTGGGCCACTTCATTCACGCCATGCGGCGTAACTTCGACATCACGTACCTCGTGATGAACAACCAGATCTACGGACTCACGACGGGCCAGGCGAGCCCGACCTCGGAAAAGGGAATGAAGACGAAATCCACGCCGATTGAAGGCGTCATCGAGAACCCGGTGGATCCGATTTCCCTCGCGTTGGCCTCCGGGGCCACGTACGTGGCGAGGGCCTTCAGCGGCGATGTGAAGGGCATGGCCGAGCTCGTCAAGAACGGCATCGAACACCACGGGTTCTCCCTCATCGACTGCATGTCGCCTTGTGTCACGTACAACAAGGTCAACACCTACGATTTCTTCCGCGAGCGCGTCTACGATCTGCAGAAGGAAGGCCACGATTCGAGCGACATGAAGGCCGCCTTCGCGAAAGCGATCGAGTGGCCCTTTGTACAGCGCGACCGGATTCCGCTCGGCCTATTCTACCGGACCGAGAACGTCCCGACCTATGAGGACTTGGAGCCCGCGCTGAAGAAAGGCAATCCCGTCCGGCAATCCTTGGGCGTCGAAGACCCGGACGAATTGCTCGCCGAGTTCCTGTAGGCGATTCTCGCACGATGATTCGAAGTGAATCCGAGCGGCGCGCGTCCTCGAATGATTTGTCCGGGACGCGTCAGTATCCCAGGTTTTCTCCAACGAGGACAAGCGTGATTCGTCCGGGCCGCTCCCGTTCGAAGAACACGAGCTTGCCGATCGAGCTCCCTTGCCCGCCCAGCCGCTTCATGCGCTGATCCTCGAGCGGCAGGGCGACCTCCCGCACGCGTCGATCGCCGTCCTGCAAGGTCGGTACGAGTTTGTTGATGCCCGCGACCCAGATCACATGGGGTGGTCCGTACACGTAGAAGGCCTGGCGGCTGCCGCTTGCGTCGGCGCCAATGACCTCGCCCGTCTCACAGATCGCCTGGACGCTCCCCAGGTAGTAATCGGCTTCGACCGAGAGCTTCGCCCGGATCCGCGCGCGACGGGCCGCATCGCCCTCGGCCTGCCACTCCGGGTTCAGGTACCGGTAGCCCGGGGCGGGATTCTTCAGCCGGTCCACGAGACCGATCTCTTGCAAGGTGGTCGAGCTGCCGTGGGCCACCGTCGATCCCTTCGGGATCAATCCGAGGACGGTCGCCAGAGCCGCGTGGCGGTCGGGAACGTAGAATGGGTTGATGCCCCGCTGCTTCAAGGCCGCAAAGGTTCGCTCGACCCGCGCCTTCGTCGTTGGATCGAGGCCGGGGAAGGCCCGTTCGACGTCTACGCGTCCCACCGTATCAAGCTCGTGCGCCAGTTCTTATTGAGTCTTACGTTCGATTCGCGGGAACTTCAGGCCTTGGTCGTCCACTTCGCCGCGCTGCATCTTCCCGATCCGCTCCCGGTCCCGGTCCACGTGGGCGAGCAGCTTCGCGGTGTCGATGCCCAGGAAGTTCGGCGGATAGGACCGCATCTTTTGGGCCCCCCGGTCGAGCAACGTCTCGGCTCCAACCAGATTCCCATTCTGGAAATGGTGGTATGCGGCACAGATCTGGATGAGTCCCTGGAGGAACAACTTCGGCTTGCCGTGTTCCCGTTTCCAGAGATCCTCCAAGACCTCGTGCGCCTCGAAGAAGTATTCCTCGTTGAACAGGCGGATGCCTTCCTGGACCGGGTCGAGTCCCACGGGCGGTTCGGGTTCCACCATCGATTCAACGTAAGAAAGGGATGGGAATCAACTTTCCGCCGCGGCGGACCGGCGCGGCTCGCGTCCCGGAGACAGCATCGTGCGGACCACCTCGGGCCCATACGTCCCCCGCTCCGTGACGATCGTGGTGACGAGCTCCGGGGGCGTGATCTCGAAGGTGGGGCTGATCGCGGCCGGGTCTCGTGAGCCGGGCCATGTCGCCGCGTCGTACCGCGCGTCGAACTTCAGCGTCTCGCAAGCGACGTAGAATGGCTTCTTGCGGTCTCCCGCGGCCCGTGCGAATCCATTGGTGCCGACCTTGTTGACCACGGCCCCGTCCCGCAGGACGCTGTCGGCCCCGACGAGCGCGCACGATGCCCGCGCTAGGAGGGAGGGTCCCTCCGAGTCCGGGACCGCGTTGGCCGGGACGCCCGCGTCCGAGAGGGCGTTCGCCATGGTGCGTCCCTCGAAGAGGGGACCGGACTCCAGCACGTACACGCGGTTCACGTGGCCGCGGCCGTGGGCCATCTTGATCGCTTCGAGGACGTTGTCGCTGTAGCTGAGCGTCACGATTGTCGCATGGGGAGGCACGACTTTGAGGAAGGTCCGCGCGATTCGCTCCCGCGCGCGGTCCAACTCGGTACGAATCTCCAGGAGGACCGCCTTCGGATCGAGTCCTTCGGAAACGAGTCGAGCGACGAGGTGGGCGACGTTGTGGACGATGGCCATCGCGGGTTGCGCCTCGGAAACACGTTTGGCGACCTCGGCGAGTTCCTTCGGGTCCGGTCGGCCTTTCGCGTCCACGATGGCGAGTGCCATCGTGTCGACCGCGAGGCGCGCGAGCTTCGACGCACCGCTCGTCCGGTCCTCCGCGATTCCGCGGATCGCTTCCTCAACCGGTGCGGGCAGCATGCTCCATCCGCTCGTGATACGCCGCGAGGCCGGTGATGCTTACGCGGATCCGACGTTCGAGGAAATCCCGCGGGTAACGTTTTGCGGCCCGACAACTCATGTCGTACAGCTCGCGGAGGACGCCGTCCTCGCCGATCGACGCGAGCTTGTCCCGGACGATTCGGGCCCACGCCGGGTACGCCGCCATCATCGCCTCGATTGCGGCCGCCGGCTTCGCGTGGGGCCCATAGTGGCTGAAGAGGAGGCCGCGCGGCTTGAGGGCGAGAAGCCGTCGGAACGTCTCGAGGTTCTGCTCCAGGTTGAACGCAGGCGCCGGCGCAATCGGCATGAGGATCTCGTCGCCGGGAAAGTAGAGGCCCGCGGCGTCGCCGGTGTACACGCAGCGGTTGAGCTCGTCCAGGATCGTCAGCTCGTGCGGCGCATGCCCCGGCGAGTCGAAGAAGACGAGCGAATGCTTCCCGAGGTCGAGTCGATCGCGGTCCTTGACGGCAACCAGCCGATTGGCCGGAATCGGCTTCATCGTCCCGAACATCTCCGCCTCGGTCGGCCCGAGCGCCTCCCGTGCACTCGTGACGAGTCTCGTCGGATCGACGAGATGCTTGTAGCCCCGCTCGTGGACGTAAACCTTCGCGGCACTCATGGAGTCGAGCAAGAACCCGGCTCCACCGGCGTGATCGAGGTGAATGTGGGACACCACGACGGCATCGACTTCTTGGGGCCGCAGCCCGAACGCGTGGACCGCCTCGAGGATTCGCTCCGCGTCCCACGACGTACCGGTCTCGACGATCGCCTTTCGCTCGTCGTCGATCAGGTAGACGGCCCCGAAGGCCCGCTGGCCGAACATGTGAACGTCGGCCAGGTGGGTTTCCGCGTCGAACGAAAGCGGCCGGAACGTCATCGGTGCCGCCGGATAGGATGATTGCAAATGTATCTTTGCGTCAAGAGCACCCAATACCCCCCCTCGGTCTATTGCGTCGAACGTCGTACGGAACTGCATGGCATACGGACCGCGGGCTTCCGATACGTTGGACTTTGCTCAAGTCACGCGACCGCCGGAAGCGACGGACCCGCCGTGGGCCGTCGAGGAAGACCGTCCGCGACCCCAGCGAGCGCTGGCCTCGCAGGGGGGCCAAGACTTCGCCATCATCCTGCTTCGTCATCCTGGCCGGAGTCGCGGTTGGCGGATCGATCCTGATGTGGATCTTCCATATCGCTCCGTTCCGGTAGGACGCCATCCTTGGCGACCCGAGATGTTCCGTCGGGAATCTCTTTCTACCCGACGGTGGCTGTCCGGAATTTGCGGCGGTAGCCAAGCACGGAAACGGCGCGAGATTTAGGGTCTCGTCCTGCAGAGGTTCCCAGGTTCGAATCCTGGCCGCCGCACCTCTCAGTCACGTTTCAAGCAGACGCTCGAGGCGTGCCCGAACAAGGTTTATCCTGCCGTACGCGGTTTAGTCTGTCTGTGTCCGGAACGACATTCCCGCAAGGCAGCTCCCAATCCGTCGCTGCCCGCATCCGCTCGGACGAGGCACCCGATGTTCGCACGACGTCGTTGGATCAGGAAGGCCTCCCTGCCCGGCGGGATCCTTCGCCCGACGCCTTCAGCCTGGCGTGGATCCTGCTTCTGTTCTTTGTGGGCCTCGGCATCCTCGGGGTCCTGATCATCATCTTCCGGGGAATCGGTTCGATCCCGCGGTGGCCGTAGCCTCACTTTTGCACGTCGAGTAGCGCGACCTTCTCGAGGACGAGGTCAGCCCCTTGGCTCTCGGACACGGTCCCCGCCTCCCGATCGGAGACGCCAAATCTTTCGAGGGACTTGCCATCCGCGTCGAGGACTCTGTCGTCGCGGCTCCACCCCATGTCGTGGATGAAGTCGTCGACCCTCGCCGAACCGAACAGGACGACGCCGATCTCGGTCGTATCCGGGCGGAGACCAACGGACCGAATCGCGTCCTGAACTTGACGCGCCCCGGCCGCATAGAGCAGGGTCTCCATCGAGACGGACCGTGAGGACATCGTCCGCGAGTCGCGGGCCCGGGTCGCGTGAAGGGCCGCAGACTCGAGATGATCCCGGCCGAAGACCGATCGCGCGTCGAGGAGGCACACCTCCGCCCCGCGAGAAGAGGCCCACTCTGCCGCGGTACGGACCACGGCTTCTGGATTGACTTTGGAGGCCTTCGCCCCCGCGATGTCGAATGTCACGGGAAGTCCCCGAGGGCCGCTTGGCCTTCGATCTCTCGGACATCGACGGTCACGCCGACCTGCTCCTTGATCTTCATCGCAAGAGTGGAGCCGATCGTCGGGATACGGGCGAGGTCGCTGGGGTTCGCCTTCTGCAGGTCTTTCAACGTCTTGTAGCCCCGCTGGAACAGCGAGCGTCCACGAACCCGGCCCACACCCCGGAGGGAGATCAATTCGAGGAGCTCCTCTTTGATGCCATACTGCACCTGGATGGTGAGCCGCGTGAGCGCTCGGACCTTCTTCTTGTTGAAGATCCGACCGAGTTCGCCCATCGAGTACAGGAGCCACTCCGCCTGGTCCGTCATGCGGCGGATGTCTCCGGGCCCGATGCCGAACTTCTTCGTGACCTCCTCCTCGGTTCGCTCCGAGATCCAGTCGTCGAGAAGGGACGCCGTCTTGACCTCGGCGAGGAAGAAGTCATAATCCTCGACCGGGAACGTCAGATCCGCTTCCTCGATTTTCTGTTCGACCCAGGCGTAGTCGCCGCGTCGGAGATAGAGCTTCGGCATGTCCGGCGTCGTGCAGACGGTCCACAGGTGGAAGAAGCGGTCGTCGCGGGCCTGGTGGAGCGCGTCGCGCATCTTGACCGCACTGAGCGGATCGATGTACAGGTCGCTCGTGCGCTTCCCGAAGAAGGTGGCCCTCAGGAAGCCGTTGTGCCGAGTGATGAAATCCTCCTTTTGCAAGAAATCGAGGACCTCGCGAATCTTACCGTGGATTTGGGAGACTTCACCCGTGAAAGCGTAGAATGTCCGGTTGAAGAATGCAAGGAGATCTTCCTCCGTGTCCACGTGACCGGTCGCCACGCTCGCAAGGACATGCATCCGGAGAGCGGGTTCCGATCCCAGTTTTGATTCGATTGCCTCCGGTTCACTGAGGAAATATTCCTCAATCAGATCGTCGATCTCGTCAATGTCCTTCGCGAACAGGATGGCCTCGCCATACTTGTCGTACTTCGGGCGTCCCGCCCGGCCGCACATCTGCTTGATCTCAAGGACGGGGATTGGTGCGAGTCCGAAGTTGACGTCGTACCGGTTCAAGTCCCGGATAATCACCCGGCGAGCGGGGAGGTTTATTCCGGAGGCGAGGGTCGGAGTCGCGACGATGGCCGCGATGCGTCCCTTCTTGAATTCCTTCTCAACGATCGATCGCTGGGCGTTCGTGAGACCTGCGTTGTGAAAGGCGACGCCATTGCCGATGCACTTCGCGAGGCGGGCTGCCATCGAGGTCGGCTCGTCCTGCGCCATGGCGAGACCCGCTGAGATCTTCTCGAGCTGGTCGCGGTTCTTTTCAGTCAACTCGCCTCTGACGTGCGAACCTAACGCTTTCGCGAGCGCTTCTGTCGAACGTCGCGTACTCACGAAAATTAGGGCTTGGCCGCCCGAGGCCATAATGTCAACGACGAGGCCGGAAATGTCGTCCTCGGCTTTCTTGACCTCCTGAACACTCTGGTCGGTGAAGTGGACGAGTCCATCGTGATACACTCCCTCCTTCAACGGAACCGGTCGCCAATCGCTCTTGATGTGCTCGGCTTCGAGCCACTTCGCGAGCTGGTCCGAGTTCTTGATCGTGGCACTGAGGGCGAGAACCTGAGCGCCTGGGTTTACCTGACGCAGTTTGGCAAGGGTCACTTCCAGCGTGGGTCCTCGGTCCGAGTCGTTGATCAGATGGACTTCGTCGGCGACGACGACCGAGAGCTGCTGAAGCCATTGAGTCCGATGCCGCAAGAGCGAGTCCGCGCGCTCGGAAGTAGCAACAATGACGTCGAATTTCTCCAGGGTCGGATCGACCGAGTCATAGTCCCCGACGCTGATGCCGACTTTGACTCCCAGGCTCTCGAACTCTTTCAGGTCTTCGTATTTTTCTGCGGCGAGGGCCCGCAGCGGGACGATGTACAACGCCTTTCCGCCTCGCTGGACGGACGCCAAGATCGCGAGATAGGCCACCAGCGACTTGCCGCTCGCCGTCGGAATGGCGAGGACGAGATTCTCACCTAGAAGCGCGGGGCCGATCGCGTCCGCCTGCGGCGGATAGAGTTCCTCGATCCCTTGTTTCTTCAGGATCTCCACAATCCGGGGATCGAGACCCAGGTCCGTGATGCGCATCGTTCATCCATGCGGCGCGGTCTGCATAAAGGTTCTCGGGGGAGGCGCGAGCGAGTTCCCCTTCCGGGAGGCTCAGGGCCTTTGCCCGGACGGCTTCAACCGGGTGAGCCGTCGTGCCGGTTCCGCCGGGCCTACCGCACGAGCCCCAGCTGCTTCAGGAATTCGAGTTGGTCGTAGTAGACGTGGCTCTCCGAAATCTCGCCTCCTTCCACTTTGTACACGACGCACCCTCGAAGCTCGATTCGATTCCCGGTGGGCGGGAGGACGCCGTCACTCTCCGGCCCAAGCAACCGTCGGTCGAAGCCATGGCGCAGCGGCCCTTTGTGCGTTCCCGTAATGAGGAGCTCCACGCAAACCCAGTCGCCCTGTCCGAAGCCTCGCACCCGGGTCCACGAGAGATCCGGAAGGGCCTCGCCCCAGGCCTGGAGTCGCTCCTGAACCGCTTCGCGACCTTTCGCCGGCTCCGGCAAGTCCGGGCTCGACATGACGATATTGTCCACGTGGAGACCCCACAGATGGTCCCAGTTCCGCTCGTTGATTGCTTCAAACGCGGCATCAACCATGCGAAGGTTCTGTTCCACGGTCATCTCGGTTTTCCACTCCCCGTTGCGCATGGAAACTGCACTATATAGATGGATAACCGACGCGGAGGTCTCGTCGGACCGCCGAAAGGTCGACAGGACCAACGTGCCGATTCGCCGGACCCAAAGCCTTTAGGACATCCATCAATTCGGTCCGGCCGATGGTGGACCTCCGGACCGAGATCGCCGGGGTGCAGCTCCGGAACCCGACGATGCTCGCCTCCGGATTTCTCGACGAGACGGGCGGGTCCATGGCCCGCGTCTACGAAGCCGGCGCCGGCGCGGTCGTCACGAAGAGCATCGGACCGCAGCCTCGCGAAGGTTATCCGAACCCCACGATCGTGGAGCTCGATGCCGGCCTGTTGAATGCGGTCGGCCTGCCCAATCCGGGGATCGTCGAGTACGAGCACGAGGTGAGGCGCGCTCGGAGGGCGGGGGCAGTCGTCGTCGGCTCCGTGTTCGGGAAGGACGCCGGCGAGTACGCGAGCGTCGCCGCGAAAATGGCCTCCTACGGCGTCCAGGCGATTGAACTGAATCTCTCCTGCCCCCATGCGAAAGGCCTCGGGACGGAGATCGCCCAGGACGAAGGCGCGGTGCGGGAATTCACGCGGGCCGTAAAAGACGCCGTGTCGTTGCCCGTCCTCCCGAAGCTCTCCCCCAACGTCCAGGACATCGCCTCGTTTGCGGTCGCGGCAGAAGAGGGCGGCGCGGACGCGATTGTCGCGATCAACACGGTGAAGGCGATGGCGATCGTGCCCGAGCTGAAGATGCCTTTCCTCGCGAACAAATTCGGAGGGCTCAGCGGTCCCGCGATCCGGCCGATCGGCGTTCGTGCGGTGTACGACATCTGCGAGAAGGTCCACATCCCCGTGGTCGGCGTCGGCGGCATCGGGTCCGGGCGGGATGCCCTAGAGTACATCATGGCCGGTGCCTGCGCCGTCCAGATCGGCACCGCAATCATCCCGAAAGGCATCGCCGTGTTCGAGGAGATCACGAAGGAGATGGCGTCCCTCCTCGAAGAAGCCGGATTCGGCTCCGTCTCGGAAGCGATCGGGGTCGCCCATGCCTAAGTTCGAGGTCGTCCCGATTCTCGAACTGGTGCGGGAGACGCCCACCACGATGACGTACCGGTTCCGCGGGGATTTTGGCGGCCAACCCGGCCAGTTCCTGATGGTCTGGATCCCCCGCTACGACGAGCTGCCGATGGCGCTCTCATACCTCGGCGCGGTCAAGGGCATCACGGTCCACGACTACGGGGACGCGACGCACGCCTTCGCCACGTTCTCTGCGGGCGACCGAATCGGCGTCCGCGGGCCATACGGAAACGCGTTTCGCCTTCAGGGCGAGAAAGTCCTCGCGGTCGGCGGGGGCAGCGGGATGGCCTCGGTGATCGCCGCGATCGAGGCGTTCGCGCAGCAGGGCGCCCAGGTCGTGACCGCGGTCGGCGCGAAGACCGCCGCGGAACTGCTGTTCGTCGAGCGAGCGAACTCCGCGGGGGAGGTCCACATCGCCACGGACGATGGGTCCCGCGGCTTCGCCGGATTCGCACCGGCCCTTGCCGAGAAGCTCGTCGATCGGGAGAAGTTCGACCAGATCCTGACGTGCGGGCCCGAGCGGATGATGAAGGCGGTCGTGGACCTCGCGAAGCGACGCGGAATCCCGGTTCAGGCGAGCGTCGAACGGTACATGAAGTGCGGGATCGGCATTTGCGACGCGTGCTCGCTGGACGACCAACTTGTGTGCCTGGACGGTCCGATCTTCACGGCGGAACAGCTGCAGCGCTTCGAGGAGTTCGGAAAGTTCCGGCGGGACAAGAGCGGCCGTCGGGTTCCGGCGTGAGTCCCGCGCGACAAGGCTAAAGCGAGAGGGGCGATGCCCGCGGCATGCCCGACGCCGAGGTCGATGCCCTCGCGAAGGAAGTCGTCGATTGGTACATCGAATGGAATCCGATCTTCGCGACGTATATCGGGATTCACGACCACGATCACCGGCTGCCGAGCGGCACATACGATGCGGAACTCGAGGAGCGCGCCCGCGTCAAGGAATTCTTGCATCGGGTCGAGGCGATGGATCGGAAAGGTCTGTCTGCCGGGAAACGGGTGGACTTGGGGAACCTCCGGAACGTCTTTCGGATCTGGATCTTCGAGTCCGAGGAGATCGGCACGTGGCAGTCGATGCCTCGAGGCGCGCAGACGGTTGGGGACGCGCTGTTCCCGCTCTTCATGCGCTCCTTCGCTCCGCTGCCGCGGCGGATCGAGAGCATCACCGCACGACTCGAACGCTCGCCCGGCTTCTTGGAGGAGACGAAAGGGCGGATCCGAGCCCCGATCAAGATCTGGGCCGAGATCTCGCTCGAGGCGGCGCAACGGCTCCCCGGCTTCCTGCATGTGATCGAAGCCACGGGGAAGGAAGCCCTCGCGGGGCCGGATCGCGCGCGACTCGAGGAGGCCGTCGCGAAAACGGGGATCGCGCTCCAGGATTACGCGAAGTGGATCGGGTCCGACGTGCTGCCGAGGTCGAAGGACAAGATGGGCATCGGCGCGGCGAAGTTCCGGAAACTCGTCCCCCTCCGCGAGCTCGGCCTGACCGTCGAGGAAATCTACGCCGTCGGTAAGAAGTACCTTCGCGAAAGCAAGAGAGCGCTCGTGCGCGTCGCGAAAGAGATCAAGCGGGGCGCCTCGGTCGAGCAAGCGAAAGAGATCGTGAAGTCCGATCATCCCGCGCGATTCGAGGAGGCGCTCGCCTATACGGCGAAGGCGATGTCGGACTCGAAGGCGTTCATCCGCCAGCACGACCTCGCGACGATCCCGCCGAACGAAGAGCTCACGGTCATCGAGACGCCCTCGTACTTGCGGCACGTGATCCCGTTCGCGGCGTACAACGCGCCGGCGCGGTTCGAGGCCCACAAGCAAGGCTTCTATATGGTGACGCCGGTCGAGGAGAAGCCAGAGATGCTGCGGGAGCATTCGTACCCGGGCGTTCGGAACACCGCGGTCCACGAAGGATATCCCGGGCATCATTTGCAGCTCACGTGCGCGAGCCTGAATCCTTCGTACGCGCGCATCCTCGCGGACGCGACGGAGACGGTCGAGGGTTGGGCCCACTATTGCGAGGACATGATGAAGGCGGCCGGATTCAGCGCCGACCCGAGGACGAAACTCGTGCAGCTCCTCGACCAGATCTGGCGGGCCTGCCGAATCCTGATCGACGTCGACTTGCACACGGGCCAGATGACGTTCGACGAGGCGGTCGATCTCCTCGTGCGGGAAGCGGGCATGGAGCGCCCCGGCGCGGTCGCAGAGGTGAAACGGTACACGTACAATCCGGCGTACCAGCTGTCGTACCTGATCGGCAAGTATCTCATCGTCGAGCTGCGCAACGACGTGAAGAAGCGACTCGGGAAATCGTATTCGGACAAGCTCTTCCACGATACGATCCTCTACTCCGGCTCGCTGCCGATGAAGTACATGCGGGAAATCTTCGACCACAAGGTCAAGGAACTGGGCCGCCTGAAGAAGGTCGGGTTGTAGCCGGACCCCCGCCGGTTTCGGCATAGACCACGCACCAGCCCGATATCTTGATATCCGGCGTCTCGCATCGTGCGCAGCGGAGTTGGAGAACCGATGAAAGACGTGAACTCGATCGCGAAGAGGGCCATGGAGTACAAGGAGAAAGGCCTCTCCGAGAAGGAGATCGCGGACGAGTTGCACCTGTCCCCCGAGACCGTCACCTGGCTCTTGACGCGTGGGATCAAGGGAGGAGAGGCGCCGAAAGACGTGAAGATCGGTTGGCGGTCCGTGGGCGTGTACGGGAACCGCATCGGCTTCATGGCGGCGGCGATGTCCGACATCGCCCTCGAGGAGCTCGAGAAACGGCAGATGGACGCGGATTCGATCGTCGGCGTCGCAATCAACGGGATTCCGCTTGCGGCATTGATCAGCGAAGAGTTGGGGAAGGAGCTCATCGTCTACCGGCCCAGCGAGGAGCGGCACGGCAAAGGCGGGGCCTTTTCTTCGAACTACGCCTCCCCGCAGGGCAAGAAAGTCCTGATCGTCGACGACGTTGTCTCGACGGGTGACACGATCAAGGCCGCGATCTCGGATGTCCACGAGTCCGGTGGCACCGCGGTCTTGGCGGTCGTCCTCGTGAACAAGACCGCCCACGACGAACTCGCGGGCGTGCCACTGCGCGCTCTGATTCGCGCACGGTCGATTTGAAATAGCCCCGGAAGTCGCCATCCGCCGACGGAGGCCTTGGAACGAATCGTAACTGTTAAGGCCCCGGAGTGACAATCATTGAAACGTGGCGGAGGCGAGTCGAATGTGGCGACGCAAGTGGAGCCCTCGGCGACGGTGGGCGTTCGCGGAAGTCGTCTTCCCGTTGATCCTCTTGGGGCTGTTCCTCGAGTTCCTCTTCCTGTTCGTCATGAACTCCGGGGAGGTCGAATGGCTCTTGGTCCTCCCCGCCGTCGGCACGCTGCTCGGTCTCATGTGGTTGGTGAGCCGCGAGCCCGCAAACCTTTAGGCTCCTCCGCAGTTGTGCGTCGCGCGGTGGGACGCGCTGACGCACTGGTATGATGACCTCCTCGTCGAGGCGAAGGCGTACGTCGGCGAGAAGAGGGACCTTGTCATCAACGCGGGCTTGAGCGTCAGCGGACTCCAGCACGTCGGCCGGCTCCGCGGGGAAGTCATGCTCTCCCAACTTCTGACCCGCAGTTTTCGGGACCATCGGCGGAACGCGCTCCAGAGCCTGGTCCTGTACACGCAGGACGAGTGGAAGGCAAAGGAGACCCAGGTCGCCCAGTTCACGACGGAAGATGGACGCAAGTACGCGGGCCGCCGGCTCATCGACGTGCCGGATCCCGCCGGATGCCATGCGAATTGGGTCGAGCACTTCTGGCAAGACTTCGGCGGCGTCCTGGATCGGTTCGCCCCCGGCATCCGGATCGTGACGACGACGGACACGTACCGCAATCCGGAGATGCAGGCGCTCGTCCGCGATCTGGCTTCGCGGGCGGAGGAGGTCCGCGCGACCGTCAACAAGTACCGAACACGCCACCCGTATCCTCCGGGGTGGATTCCATTCGAAGCGTTCTGCGAGAGCTGTGGGACGATCGGCGCGACGACGACATCGATCGACGGAACGTTGGCATCGTATCGATGCGAGCGATGCGGGCATATTGGCAAGTCGTCAATCGAGAAAGGGAAGCTGAACTGGCGACTCGAATGGCCCGCCCTCTGGAAAGTCTACCGCGTGGACATCGAACCGTTCGGGAAGGACCACGCGACGCCGGGTGGCTCGCGGGACTCCTGTGCGGAAATCGCGGAGACGATCATGCACTTCCGGCCCCCGATGGGCATCCCGTACGAATGGGTCGGCATCGCGGACCGAGGGAAGGACCTGGGCGACATGGGCTCGTCGGACTTCCTCGGTTTCACGCCGGCGCAGTGGGTCGCGGTCGGGGATCCGGAGGTCCTGCGGTACATCTACGCCTTCAATCCGATCGCCAGGCGGGTGGTCCTCGACTTGTATCGCGTCGACTCGTACCACGACACGTTCGACCGCGCGGAGGCCGCGTTCTACTCGGAGAAACGCCAAGGGGACGAAGACGACCAAGCGCGATCGTATGAGCTCGCCTACCTCGCGTCCCCGCCCAAGGAGAAGCCCTTCGCGCTCTCGTACCGCCACGCATCATTCTTGTCGCAGATCAGCCCCGAATCCGGTCAGCTCGAATGGTGTCTAAAGCGAATGCGGGACACGGGAATGCTGACTCGACGCGCGACCGAATTTGAGAGCGCACGAATCGCGAGGCGCCTGGCGCAGTCGCGTGTCTGGGTGGAGAAGTATGCAACCGAAAACCGCGTGAAGCTGCTCGAGTCCCTCATGACCGAAGTGAAAGCACAGCTCGACCAAGACGACCGGAAGGCATTACGTCTCTTTGCAACGAAGGCTGCCGCAATTCGTTGGAACGAGGATTCGATCAAGGAGTCGATGGTCTCTCTCACAAAGAAGGGCGGACTCCCAGTCGAGACGGGCCGGTTCTTCCGCGATTTGTACCTGGTCTTGCTCGGATCGGAAAAGGGCCCGCGAGCCGCGCCGTTTCTCGCGGTGTTGGAAAAGGACTGGGTGTTACGCCGACTCAACGAAGCGGCCCAGTAAGAAAAGTCAATATACGCCCTCTCCGTTGAATCGCGTTCGCAGCCCCGTGGTCTAGCGGCCAATCGTGACCGCGATGCGGTCGCGGGCCAGTGATTCGAGGCTCTGGATCGGCCGAAGACGCCGAAGGGAGACCTCGCGACGGCAGTTCGAATCTGCCCGGGGCTATCCTTCCTATGCTGCGATGATCGGCAACGCCTCCGGCAAGACGGTCTTCCACCGACGGCAGGCGCACTTTCGCCGAGGCGGGATCCACGATGAAAACGAGGTCAGCGGCCGTGGTCGGCTCGAAATCCCTGATGGGCCCGGACGAGGTCTTCGTACGCGCGAATCTCGAGGTCCGTCCTCTGAGAATCCCAGCCCAAGACCTTTCCCATCCGTTCCGCGATCATCGGGGCGGCTTCCACCCCTTGGTCCCACGCCTCGAAGAAAAGGCCCAGCCGGCGGACCAGCACGTCGACAAGGGTCACGGCCATCTCTTCGTTCATCGCGATGTCGACCTCGGCCCACAAGTGGGGAGTCGACGGGTGAATCCGTTCTCGCGCAGCCGGAGCGCCGAGGGACCGGCGCACCAGGTCCGCCGCGTACCGACCTTGGAGATGAAGGGCGGCGTCCTCGTCGAAACCGAGGTCCGTGAATTCTTCCAAGGGCTCGATCCGAGGGCCGAGGGGGCGGTCCCGTGTAGTACTCGATCCGGGGCGGCGCAGGCGGAGAGCCAGAAGTTCCCCGACGTCTTCGGCAATGGCCCGGTGGGTTGTGAGCTTCCCGCCCGTCACCGAGATGAGACCATCCGGGTCCTCGAAAATTGCATGATCTCTCGAGATCTCCGATTCTGATTTCTCCTCCCGGCCCTTGCGGAGGAGGGGACGCAACCCGGCGTACGCGCTCACGATGTCATCTGGACCCAGATGGGAATCCGAGAACCCATCGTTGATCGTCTCCAGGAGATACGCGACGTCACTCGCATCCGGGAGCACACGGTCCGGATCACCACGAAAATCCGTGTCGGTCGTGCCCACAAGGGCCAGGTTCCCCCACGGCAGCACGAACACGACTCGGCCGTCCGTCTTCGCGGTGAGCGCGAGCGCATGGCGGTTCCCGATCTTTGCCCGCGGCACAAAGATGTGAATGCCCTTTGTAGGCCTGATTGTGGGAGTCGGTCCGGCGGAGCGGAAGCGGTCGAGCCAGACGCCGGTCGCGTTCACGACGAATCGCGATGAGACGGTGAAGGAAGCTCCGCCAATCGCATCCCGAACGTCGGCACCGGCGACACGACCTCCGTGCTGGACGAGGCCCTCGACCTGAACATGATTTGCAACGATCGCTCCCGCAACCGCGGCGTCTTGCGCAATCGCAAGCACGAGGCGTGCGTCGTCCGTCCATGCATCATAATAGAGTCCTGCTCCCGCCAGTCCGCGCTCTGCGATTCGTGGCTCTCGCTCCCGGGCCTGCTCGACCGAGAGCCAAGATCGGCGAGGCAACGTCTTCTCCTTCGACAACAAATCGTAGAGAAACAGACCGAACCGGAGGACTGTTCTCCCGGGACCGTGGTCGACGTACGCCGGGATGAGGAACGGGAGCGGGTGGACGAGGCCCGGAGCGTTCCGGAGCAAGAGGTCCCGCTCTCGGACGGCTCGCCGGACGAGGCCGAATCGATAATTCCGTAGGTATCGGAGGCCCCCGTGGACCAGCCGCGACGTCTTGCCGCTCGTCCCGGACGCGAAGTCGCCCCGATCGACGAGGGCCGTGGCGAAACCGCGACACGCGACGTCTCGCGCGACACCCGCGCCGACGACTCCGCCACCCACCACGAGGACGTCGAAGGATTCCTTCCGCATCCGCTCCAGGTTTGCGGCGCGCGTTCGAGCCGAGAACTCCGTCACGGTGATCCCATCACGAGGGTCCCTGGGTTCCCGATCCCGTGCGGTTCGAGATCCCGCTTCAGGACCCGAAAGGCGACAATCCCGTCGTCTCCGACGCGCCATCCCCACCATCTGACCGATCGTGCGTCCAACGTGGCTCGAATTGAATCGTCCGATAAAGACGTTCCTCCACGGTCTCGCGCCGCGCGGTCCCAAAGGATTAAACTCGGAGGTACCATGGGGCCGCACCGGGAGGGGACGGGGACGATCGTCGGCCGCGAGGCAATTCTGAAAGTCCTGGAGGCGTACGATCCGTCCGCCATCCGAATCGCGACGATTGGCTCGCACTCCGCCCTCGACGTGTGCGACGGGGCCGTCGAGGAAGGATTCCCGACCCTGGTGGTCTGCGAAAAAGGCCGGGCGACTCCGTACGCGCGGTACTTCCACGCGGTCCGGGACAAAGAAGGCCGCACCGTCCGAGGGATGGTCGACGAGGCGATTGTGCTCTCGAAGTTTCAGGACGTGCTAGGCGAGAAGGTTCAGGACCGCCTTCGCAAGACGAACGCGGTCTTCATTCCGAATCGCTCTTTCACCTCGTATTGTGACCTCAACGAAATCGAGCGATCGTTCCGGGTCCCCCTTTTCGGGAGCCGAAACCTTCTACGGACCGAGGAGCGGGAGGAGGAACGGAGCTACTACTGGATCCTCGAGAAAGCCCGGCTTCCGGCCCCGGAGAAGATCGAGGATCCGAAGGACATCGATGGTCTCGTCATCGTGAAGCTGCATCACAAAATCAAGAAACTCGAACGGGGTTTCTTCACCGCCGCGAGCCGCAAGGAATACCTGGCGAAGTCGGCGGCGCTCCTCAAGCAAGGTGTCATCTCGACGCGGGACCTCGCGAAGGCCCGCATCGAGCGCTACATCATCGGCCCGATCTTCAACTTCGATTTTTTCTACTCCCCGATCGAGGGGCAGGGGGAGAAGCTCGAGCTCCTCGGCATCGACTGGCGCTTCGAGACGTCCCTGGACGGCCACGTACGCCTGCCGGCGGACCAGCAGCTCACGCTCGACGAGGCCCAGCGCATTCCGGAATACGTCGTCGTGGGACACAACACCGCGACCCTCCGCGAATCCAGCCTGGGCGAGGTATTCGACATCGCCGAGCGGTACGTGCGGGCGACGCAGGAGCACTTCCGGCCGGGGATCATCGGCCCGTTCACGCTCCAGACCGCGGTCGACAAGGACCTGAAGTTCTGGGTCTACGACGTGGCCCCTCGGATCGGCGGTGGGACGAACGTCCACATGTCGATGGGCCATCCGTACGGGAACTCGCTCTGGCGCCGCCCGATGAGCACGGGACGACGGATCGCGATGGAGATCCGGCGGGGCCTCGACCGCGGCCGGCTCGACGAGATCGTGACGTGACCCGAAGCAAAGGACCTACGTCCGGCGGCCCTCCACTTGGGTCCGCAGGCGGTCGAGGATGTCGTTGTCTTCCTCGGCCATCATCCGGTTCATCGTGCCGGTCATCAGGCGCATGAGCCCTTTTCCCCACATCTGCGCTTCGTAAGTGACCTCGGTCCCGGTGGATTTCGGAACGAGCCGGAAACTCAGGTCGCCCTTTATCGTCTTGGCCTCCACATGGAGCCCAAGCTTCGACGGCCGTTCGAAGGTCGAGACGCTGAGCGTCGACTGCATCACGCGGTTCCCGGCTTTGCGAGTCTCCTGCCACGACGTGCCGAGCTGGAACGCACCCGGGCTGACACCGTCGATGCGCTGGATCGCGGGCATCCAACGTTGTGCGACGGCGAGGTCGGAAAGGACCGAGAACACACGCTCCGGAGTCGCTGAGATCATCGCGGTTCGAGTGAAGATCATGGGACAGCCAGAGAAAGCCCGGGTAATAAACCACTCGGCCCACGCGCTTTGTCAACCGCGTGGCCGCGGTCCGACGAACCTTGATATCTCCGCCGCCCATCGGGCACGCGTCAGAAGGGCCGACCGAGGATGCTGGATGCACTGCTCCTCTGGTTGGGCGCGATTGCCATCGGCTTCGTCCTGCTCAACCAGGGCGCTAAATTCCTAACCGACAATGCGACGCGGATCGCGGGACGGATCGGCCGGAGCCGGTTTGTCGTCGGTGCGTTGTTCGTCTCCACGCTCTCCGCGATCCCGGAGTTGCTCGTCAGCGGCATCGCAGCGGGGGAAGGAAGTCCTGACATCGCGCTCGGCAACGCGTTGGCGTCCACCGTTGTCACGGTCGCGTTCGTCATCGGCGTGAGCGCGCTGGTGCGACCGATCAAGACTTCGAAGGAGATCGTCCTTCGAGATGCGGTCTTTCTGGCCATCGTGACGGTGGTTGCCGCGACGATGCTCCTCGATGGCAACCTCACGCAGTACGAAGGGGTCGCCCTCATCGCGCTATTCGTGCCCTACGTGCTGAACCTCGCGATCTCCCAGCGGACGGGACCCGCCGCGGAGATCCAGGAACGGATCGAGGACTTGGAGATCGGCCTTGCGTTCACCGGTTGGATCTTCGGCCGGAAGGTCGTGGTCCGGGCGGGCCTGAAGTGGCTCGTGTTCGGGATCCTGTGGTCGGTGATGGGCGCCCAGTTCCTCGTTCAAGGTGCGATCGGTCTGTCGAACGCGATGGGGCTGAATCCGTGGTTCATCGGGATCACGGTCGTGGCCCTCGGGACGTCGTTGCCCGACATCGCGGCTGCGTGGCACGCGACGCGCCTCGGCTACACTGACCTCGTCCTCGGCGAGGGAATCGGTGCGAGCGTCGTGACGACGCTCCTCACGCTCGGCATGATCGGGATCTTGCGACCCGCATCCCACTCCGTCGAACTCCTCCTCCCAGTCGTCGGAGCGATGGTCTTCACGTCGTTCCTCCTCCTCGTGCTCATGCTCGGCGGTTGGCGGATCACCTCTCGCTCGGGCGCGGTCCTCACGGCGAGCTACTTCGCGATGGTGGCCTTCAACATCCTCTGGATTCGCGGCTTTCCTTGATCAGTAGACCGCGCCGCAGCGGACACACGTGAGTTTGCCGTCGCCTCGGGCGACGAGCTGTCCCCCGCAGGCGGTGCAGAATTTCATTTCCTTCACCAGGCGACCTTGCTCGTCCCACTGGTGCTGAGGCCAGGTGCTCGGGGCGGGCGCGGCGCCGGGCCACCCGGTCCCCTGTCCCGGCCAGCTGCCGGGTGCCGCCGGGGCCGCCTGGGCGCTACCCGGGGCCGGGGGCGGATTTGTCTTCGGTGGCGGCGCCTGTGGCATCGTCATCGGGTACGGACCGGCGTGCTGCATCATCCGGAACTGCTCTTCCATGTACGCGCCTTGATCGACCCGGGTGACGGTCGTGCGCGCGATGCGGTCGAACAGGCGCTGGCGCGGGTCGCCCTGGGTGACGCCTCCGATGATGACGTCCAACAGGAATGGGAGCCAGTAGATTTTCGAGATGTTCCGGACGAGAGTGTGCATGATGTCTAGATTGCCGTCGATTGCGACGACGCGGAGCTTGAGGAGCCTCTTCCCCACCGTCGCGCCGAAGATCGCTTCGAGGAGCATGGAGTAGCCGAGCCAGATGACCCCGTACAGGAACGGGACCACGTACCACGCGAGGGCCAGGAACGCAAGCGGCAGCGCGAAGAGCAGGAAGATGACCGCGACGACGATGCCATCGATCAAGGCCGCGCCTAACCGGCGGAACCAGTGATCCTGCAGCGCCGGGTTGTGTCCAATCAGGTCAATGGCCGAAGGCATGACTCACCCATCCGGAGGCGACGATATCGGACCCGGCTTCATAAGTGTATCGGGAGAATCGGGAGAATAATATTCGGTCGACCGATTGAAAATCAGTCCGTCGAGTCCGCGGAGGCTTCCGGCGGCAGTTCCTCCTCGACGCGGTGCGACCGGCGGAGGAACTCTCCCGGGACTTCCTTCGAGGTGTACACGGTCTTCCCGGCCTTGTGGATCACGACGCCGGAGGTGCGGGCTGTCTTCGCATCGATCTCCAGGATGATGGGTTGTGCGATCCGGACGCGGCCCGCCTCGAGTGCGGCTTCGAACGTCGCGCTCAGGTGGACCATCTTGCGGTCCGAAGGCCGGAGGCCCGCCTCCATCAGGAGATGGCTCTCCTCCTCCGTCGTCGGGTAGAACAGGACGTCCGGGATGCCTTCGGTTGGCAGATCGAGTTCGATGTCCTTCGAGTGGCCGTACGTCGCGCGCATCTTCCCGTCCTCGAATTGGTAGCGGCCTTTCGGGTCGGTCTCAATCAGGCCGACGACGTGATGCTGGCGGACGAATCGGAAGCGGCGGTTGCGAATCTGCACGGCGGTCAGGAAGTCCCGTAGGTCGACCCAACCATGAGCGTCCATCTCGAGGCCGTATCGCTCCGGAAAGTGTCGCAGGACGCCGGCCATCGTGCGGCCAAGGAGCTCGACTTCCTCATCGTTGAGGAGGAACTTGCCTTCGCTGCCGCAGTGCGGGCAGAACTCTTCCCGGAAATAGCCGTGAGAACGACATTCCTTGAGCATGCGTCCCCTCCCTTAGGCGGTTGGTATTCGCCCACGGCTTATCAAGTTTCGTCCTCCTGTGCCGCCGGGAGGTCCGCCTCCCGGACGACGCGGACGCCCAGTCTCTCCAGGCGCTCCTCGAACGCGCGCACGTCCGGTTTCGAAAGGCTCTTGCGATGCAGGTACGCCAGCGTCGCACCCTCCGTCCGCTCGACGGCCTGGTGCATCGCGCTCCCCGATGCGCCCTCGAGTGCGTACGCGGCCAGGAGATGACCGAATGCGATTCGTCGCTCCAAGGCGAGATCCGTGTGTCGCGGGACGTAATGCCCGCCACCCAGGCCGATCGCGATCGGGGCGTCGACCGGTTCGAGGGCGAGGAGCACGCGTGCGATCGCTCGAGATGCCGCGAGGTCCGCCCACTCCCTCTCCGTGCTTCCTTGCTCGATGTAGAACGTCGGCGTCGTGAGGTACGGACCGTGGTGCGTCGCCTCGAACGTCACGTTGTAGGCCAGCCCCTTCGCCTCCTTCCGCAGTCCCCTCAAGGCCGCAGTCATCCACCGCGGCGCGGACGGCACGAGCGTTTCCGGTTGCCCTCCGAATTCAGCGGCACCCGGATTGCCGATCGGGTGGACAGTCAGACTCGGCCGGCGACTCTCCGAGCGATGCTTCGACAGATAGACGACGAGGTCGACGGGCCGTCCGAACGCCCCTTCGAGGTCCCGATCCAGATGGTCGCGATACAGGTGGTGCTCGGGAATCGTCACGAGGACCACGTCCCGCCACCGCCAGGATGTCCGTCCACCGAACGCAACGTCCGACTCCCAGGTGGCCAACGCCAGGAGCGCGTCGCGTTGGTTGCGGCTCGCCTCGTCCGCCTCCGAGGCCACGAAGCACCGCACGGACGTGGGAATGGACTCTGCGGCCAAGGCCTTTCCTCTGGTGTCTTTCGCACAATCTTTATGTGCGTCGCTCCGGTACGGCGGCGGGAGCCCATGCTCACGGTCACCTTCCTGTCGTCGCTGCAGGGGTACCAGGAAGGCCGCGTGGAGGAGATCGTGAAACGCCTCCGCGCTGACCACCGAGAGTGGAAGGTGGACGTCCTCTCCCCCGAAGCGAGCAAACCCCTCCTGGCCACGTACAAGCTCCAGTTCGGGCCCGCGATCCTGGTCAACGAGCGGATCGAGTTCGTGGGGGTCCCGCGGTACCGGATGCTCGTCGAGCGGATTGGGATGGTGGCGGCCGGACGGATCTCCCCGCGCACCGCGCAGCCTCCGACCCCCGCGACGCCGACGGCGGCAGGGGCCGCGAAACCGGCCGCGCCGGCGAAACCGCCGGTGGCCGCGGAGACAAAACCGTCCCCGTGACGGGCGTTGCACGGTCCGAGCCGTGACTTCCGATGGAAAATCCGGTCCTCGCGAAAACTATATGAAATCTCTAGACCATTAATTCCTCGGGATTGAAGAGAGGGGACCGCGCGCTTCGCGAAAGCGGTCCGAATCAGGGAAGGAAGGATTCCCCAATGAGTGTCGAGGACGAGTTTGAGGAGACGCGCCGCGCGATCCATCGCATGCTCAAGGATGCGTTCGAGGGGAAGCTCGGCGTCTTCCGGGAGCCGTTCATCTACGGATTCACCACGCGATCCCGAGAATCCCGTACCGAGACCGCGAGGCCCGCACTCGAGGGCGAGGAGATCCGCACCCGCGATCCCCTCGTCGATGTCATCTTGACCGAATCGGCGATCTTCCTGACCGCGGAGATGCCCGGCGTCGCACGGGAAGGCGTTCGCGTGCGGCTCGAGGAGGGGAAGCTCGTCCTCCAGGGAGAGGGGGACCGTCAATATTTCACGAAGGTCGACCTGCCGATTGACGCGGACCGCGACACGCTGAAGTACACGTATACCAATGGCGTGCTTGACGTCGTAATCGCCCGAAACCGGTCCGTCATCTGAATCCGGTCGTTCGGGCGCGGGACACGGAGGTGTCCGAATTCCGTCCGCGGAGAAAGCCGATCGGAAGTTGAAGCGGCTTCGACAGATCGAAGCGGGCTATCGCGCCGAGATTCGTCGGGCCCAACAGAGCTTCAAGGGGGCGACC
>Ga0209237_1000378_pt1 | contig 24803 bp, 24 predicted proteins | sample GraSoi013_1_40cm_2_FD_185820 | JGI IMG/M metagenome (GOLD analysis project Ga0209237, IMG submission 185820) | Grasslands soil microbial communities from the Angelo Coastal Reserve, California, USA - Sample 10_02_2013_1_40cm (SPAdes) (version 2) | ecosystem: Environmental > Terrestrial > Soil >...
GAAATCTTGCAGTAGACTTTAGCGCGTCTTCCTGGGTTAGGATTCTCTTGATTGTATCTGGCGGGGCAAGTCGCGCGAGAACCGCTACTTCTCCAGGTAACGGTTCTTTCACTCCTGCCGGTTTGAGCGCGTTTCTTTCAGGGCTGATGGGGAACCTGTTCGGAAGAGGAATCCGGCGTTGTCCGATCCTCAGCTCAGATTGAGTTGCACTAGTCTTTGAGTCGACTTTGATCTGGGCGAGCTGGACTGTAGACATAAGAGGAGGACAATGTCACGGGCGGTAAAAAGAGGCTTCGATCGCCGAGTGACGCTAGTAATCTTGGTCGTTTGACTCTGTGGCTTCTTCCGTGGGTTCCGTAACCGTTTCGCTCGGTTCTCCAACCGCCTCATTCGGCTCCGTAGTCTGTTCGCTGGGAGCCGCTTCCTCCACCCTCGCTTCGGGTTGGGGCTCGAGTGCTTTTGATTCCTTCTTCCAAGGAAGTCGGAACAATGAGCGATGAGGCTTTGCAGCGTCGGGTGAAGACTCGTTGGGGATCTGGCCAGTCAATTTGGCCTTGTAAGCGTTCAGCTCAACTGATGCAAGGTGTCTTCTAATCAAGAACATCATCGTAAAGATTCCCGCGGCGAACACCGTTGCGTTGACGATGATTGACAGATCGATTCTCGTGATGGGGACTTGGAGTATGAAATAGAACTGTGCAACCGCGTAGACCGATCCGAACGCGAAGACCAAAAAGGGTAGAACTTGGCTCCATCGTCGATCTGCTCGTGTAACTGTCTTCCTCGCAAATGTCTGCATCGCACCAATAACGGAGACCAGCATCAAACCGCTATCAACGAGAGGATTCGATGGCTGGTTTTGCGTAATGTATCCAATCGCCAGCGTTGTCGCGCGATATAGCAGGTAGCCCCAGAGAACCAGAAATGTTCCTCCAGCGAAAACCGCTGCTTGCGGTTTCTTCTGCACGATAACCCTCCATCCCCAGAGCGCGGTGAAGAAGTATGTTGCGAGCAGGAGTACTGTTACGATCATCGTCCAGATAATTATCTTGTCAGTTGCACCCTGAACGTTCTGGTATGTCGAGGTGAGCCAGTTCGAGATTGCCCACACGCCGTATGTTAGCGGGGCGATTGGGAGGAAGAGTGTTGATATTCCTAGGGTCCTCATTATTCTCTTGGCGTGTCCTTCGCCGGTCAGTCCTCTCTCTACTTTGACTAGGAGCTGGGAAACTGGTGTGGCGATGAAGTAGGCTTGTAGGAGAATCCATGTGTAGAAGATTACGATGAAAGCGGGGAATATCGGGAGCGCTTCCACGGTTCCAGCTTGTTGAATCCAGTATGCTATGCCAGCGATCATAGGTGCGTACGCTAGCGCGAGAATGATGACGCGTCTCGTCATTCTAGAGAACAGAATCGCTGATCTGAATTTCTCGAGCAGAGCGAGCGGCGTTAGAACCAGGTATACTCCAGTGGTACTGGCACCGGCGATGAAGATGAGGGTCCACGCTTGTGCAAAGCCGAGATTCGCTCCGATGTACGCTGTTGCGAATAGGAAGCCCATGAGGACGGTGAAGATCAACGTGTGTCCGCGGACACCGGGAGAAAGGAGCAACCTGATCGAACTGGGCAGATAGAATCTAGATTTCTGCTCCGGTAGAGTCAAAACTTGTTCTCGCCAGGCTAACCTAGGCTACTGGTCTACAAGATGAGGCCTAATCATTTCGATGATACCGGGCCTTTGCGTGGCTCGTAACTGAACCAATCCCATCACGTAACACGTTCGCGAAGATTCAGGACTGGTTGTTGTAGTCTTTGCTGGGCTCGTCCAAGAGGTTATATGGAGTTCCTCAAGCCGCGGGTTCAACGGTCTCCAAAAATGGTTGAAGCTCACTATCATCCGAAGGGCGAGATGAAACGTCATGTCCGTGCTTTCATCTACGTAGCTGCGGTTCTGGGAAAAGAGTCGAAGGTTGCGGACGCTTTGTTCAAGCTCGCCGAGGTCAAAGAGGTTCATGTGATTCCTGGCCGACACGATATCGTGGCCGTTGTCGAGGTTCAGAGAAAACTTCTCGAGCCTGACGCCCAGAGCATCTACTGGTTCATTCTTGAACGTATCAAGACGATCGGGGATGTCACGGACACCGAGACTTTGATTCCGATCGTGTCAGCGTCGAAATGGTCTGACTAGCCACTCGACCGCTCACGCAGCGCAAAGGTCGGTCGCTAAGACCCCCTATTTCTGGAACATTTTTTGTCCTGTAGTGATAATGGGCGAGACGGAACGATCAAAGCACAATCCGGCCTCTTGTCGATCGGGAATTATCCGCGTTTACAGGACGAAATATCGCATGTTCTAGACGTGCCTGTTCAAATCGCGGATCAGGGCTGATAATAGCCGATATTACTGGCTCAGAACTTCCGGGAAGACTGTTCATGCGACACAAAACCGCTGTTCAATACCCCCCTTTTTCCAGAATCGTTTCCTGTCTGGCAGTGATTCCGGGCGGGTCTGGCTGATTCAGGCATAGTTTGCGCTTCGATGGGACAAGCAATATCGCGTTTTTCAGCGTGCCTCGTCCCTTGAGTGTTCGACCGGCCTTTCAGATTCGAGATCTGGGCTTGTTTCGGGCGAGTCTGACAAGATTTTCGCTTGATGGGTTTGCGGCGCTCTTCAGAAAGCGCTCGAAGGGTCTAGCTTTGGGGTCGCTCGTTTCTTCGCAGCTTTTTTTGTTCCACTAGGGCTCGGTTTCTTTTCTTGAGAGCTGTTAGTCTCGGTTTCTAGTTCGGAGGCTACCGGATCAGGATGAGCAGGATCCGGCTAGCGAGGACGGCTTCAACAAAGGCGTCCCTTGGCTCAGTCGCGTTTGATACTTGAGGTTGGGAGATAGTTGTCTGCCTCTCCATAAGGTATCAATGCGAATGTTGCTCTATACTCATGATAAAAGGCGCGCCGACGGTTTCCACCTAATTACCTCAGTTTTCTCCTGCGGATTCTGTTAGGAACCAGAAGGGGATCATGGATTCCACAAGCCTCGATGATGCCACATTGTGCGTTCCTCGGGCTGGCTTCGATTTCAGTGGAGATGCATTTCTTCATCTGGGCGAGGTGCCCTCTGTGCAGGTCAGTCCACATCATTGGCGTGTTTCCGATTCTCATCGGCAAGACTCAATCTTTGGAACGCCGATCAGCATGTCTCCCCAGCGGTATATTGGGTTTAGCGGCGACATTCAATACTTGGCTGACAAAGCCTTAATGGATCAAGGATCAGAAACCGGCAAATCTACACAGGGTTTTGATCCATTGCAGAATCCGAAATACGTCGCACCCAGCTGGGACGACGTCTATGGAATGCTGGTGGACCTTGCAAGTGAGATTCGGCTCTCAGGATACAATCCCCAGGTCATCGTGGGAGTATCACGAGGCGGTTGGCCTCCCGCTAGGGTCATGAGCGACCTACTTGAGAATCCAAATCTTGCGAACATGAAAGTAGAATTCTACAAAAACATCGGAGTGACAGCGAAAAGACCCAAGATCACCCAGCCTGTCACCTCTGAAGTTTCTGGGAAGCGCGTACTCGTAGTGGACGATGTCGCCGATTCAGGACACAGTCTGCGCGTTGCGTCCAAACATCTAGCGAGAAAGGGCGCACAGGAGATCAGGGTCTGTACTCTGTATTTGAAGCCGAAGAGCGTCTTCAAACCAAACCATTTTGCAAGAACAACCTCGAAGTGGGTGATCTTTCCGTGGGAAAGATTGGAGGCCGTCAATCTGATCAAACGGAACCTCCGGTCAGACGGGAGAACATACGAGGTAATTCGGGAGCTGAAAGGCAGTGGATTGAGTGGCCCGCTCATTCGAAAACTCCTAGCGTTGGACCGATGATAACTGAGAAAATCGGGTCATATTCCCTGTTTGTCCAAGGATTCAGAGATGCCAAAGTAACAGACTCGGAGAAAGCCTTGAGGGAACTGAGAGGATCGTTTCAGGGAATTGATCTTCAACTCTTGCGCGCCGATAGAGTGGCTGGGAAGGAACAAATTATTTTCGCGGCAAGGAATGCAATTGACTCCTTCCAAAGCAAGGATCAAAGAGCGAAACACCTCTCGATGGAGTTCCTCCTGTTCGCCTCGGGTGAGCACCAGATCATCGAAGCGATCAAGCTTCTCGGCGTAACCGCGTCTAGCAGGGAACTCGCTTTTGTGGGGCTTTCCGAAACCAGTCTCGATGCGAGCTTGTTGAGCAACATAGCAATGGAATACGTCAAGGGAATACCTGATGATACAGTCTTGCAGATTAAGACCCAGAAAAAAGTGGAAGATCTGAAGAGAGCCTACAATATTCCCGATAAAGAACTGAATGCATCGAAGATGCTGACTGAGGAAAACAACAGCGTATTGAAGAGACTGATCATCGAGCGCTCTGCGCTTTTGGCCCTGGAGAACTAGGATACTCTCTTCTCGCGTTCTATCCCCAGAACACCATTAGGTCGGATGACCGCAATTCCAGCCACCCTGCCAATGATTTCGACCAGGACGATCTTTCCGGGGTCTCGCAGGTCAACCTTCCTGGGAATCTTCGCTGCAATCGCGTCAATGATCTCCTTTGAAGAAACATCACTCCGGCGCTTCTCGATGGACACACGAAACGTTTCGCCGTCTCGAATCGACCTGGCTCTCTCAGAAACCGCGTTCCCGATAGCCTCAATCTCACAGGGTACAACTTTTTGAACCGGTTTGACCTTGAGAACGTACCGAAACTCCCAAGGCTTCTCCTTCAGGATCAACCGAAGATTCTGTATCACTTTGAGTGGGTCAAGGGACGTCTTAGCAACAGTAAGGCCGCTCACCGGGGTATAGCTGGTCTCAGCCGAACGGTCCCCAAGTTCGCCAATCAGATACACCAGCTCCGAGTTTGCCTCGCGCTCATTGCCCCTAGCACTGGAGACGAGCAGGTTGAAGTCGTCAAGCAATTTGAATCAATCTCGATGTTCGACTTTTTGCCTTGAGAGTCCTTACGATCTCTTGTCGGCTAACGGCTCCTTCTCGCAGAATATCGACATGTTTGCCCGTTATTCTGACGACCGTTGACTCTGGCCTTTTGGAGAGGGTCCCTCCATCCAGAACTAGATCGACTTTGCCTTCAAAGGTCTTCAATGCTTCGTTTGCACGCCTTATCGAGGGAGTGCCTGAAATGTTTGCGCTTGTACCTACTAGAGATCCTCCGCACATCGCAATGAAGTCCAACGTATCCTTTCGTCTCGGGAGCCTAAGTCCGATCATGCGGTCAGTACCAACTATCGGGGGAGGGAATTCTGCTCTCGACGAGACTACGATAGTCAGGGGTCCGGGCCAAAATCGCAAAGCAAGCGTTTCGGCGTCGCCGTCGACTTCGCCTAATTCCTTTGCCTTCTCAATTGAGCTGGTGAGCACTGGGAAGTTCCCTTTGCTTCTTCTCTTTACATCTGCCACCTTGTTGACCGCTCCCTTATCGAATGGATGGCATCCAAGTCCGTACACGGTGTCCGTTGGGTAGACCACGAGTCCACCCTTGAGGATCGCTGATGCAGCTTCGCGAAGCGATTCATTGGCAATCCTAAGAAGCCTCGTCAACGTTGATGCAAGCATCGAGGGCAAGTCGACTCTTATATCTGGTTAAGATGGGACGCCATCGGACTCAAAATTGGCCAATCCAACGATCATCGTTCATGGCGGAGCCGGCAACTGGCCCAAGAACAAGCACGCAATTGGCCTCGCCGGAGTTAGGAAGGCTGCTACAAGAGGATTTCAGATCCTCCAACAAGGCGGGTCCGCAATCCAAGCGGTCGAAGCTGCGGTCATAGAAATGGAAGATAATCCGATTTTCAATGCTGGCAAAGGGTCCACGCTGAATCTTGCGGGCAACGTAGAAGCCGACGCGGGAATCATGGACGGAAAGACACTGGGCGGGGCGGGTGTCGCGCTCTTACATCACATGAAAAACCCGATTAGCCTCGCAAAACTCGTTATGGAGAAAACCGACCATGCTCTTCTAGCAGGCAAGACTGCCGAGAGGCTCGGAGAAGCCTACGGTCTACCAGTGGCGAACCTAAGGATTCCAGAGCGAGTCCGTCAATGGAAGAAGGCAAAACACGAGTTGGAAAAGAGGAGAATCAGCGACTTTCCCAGAAACTTGAAACTCCTTCAAGACAAGAGGGGATTCTTCCTTCGGGATACGGTAGGGGCGCTCGCTCTGGACCAGAAGGGAAACTTGGCCGCGGCAGATTCTACAGGAGGTGTCTCCTTGAAATTGCCAGGCAGAATTGGTGACAGCCCAATCCTTGGCGCTGGATTGTACGCGGATAACAGACTGGGAGCCGCCACAGCAACGGGCGTTGGTGAGATTGCGATGAGGCTGGTTGTATCCAAGTCAGCCTGTGATGCAATGCTGTCATTAACCGCACAAAGCGCGGCCTCTAAAACGGTTAGAGACGTGACAAGGTTAGCTGGCAGAGGACTAGGGATTGTATCTCTTGACCGAAAGGGTCGATATGGAATCGCTCACAATACCCCACACTTGTGCTGGGCCGCATTGACCAAGGACAGGGGGCTTGTCTCGCAGATGGTTGGTAGGCGCTAGAAGCTATTCTCAATCCTAGAGGCTTGCTCCGATGTTTTTTCGCGCGTTTTTCGGAAGCCTTTTAAGAAGGTACAATTCGCGGTAACCCCTAGTTTTCGGAGACGATCAAGTGTTACCCTATACCAAGGGGGAGGAATGGGGCGAAGACGAGGACTGGGGCGGCGAAGATGAATGGGGCGAAGACGACGATTGGGGCGGCGGAGATAACGGGGCCGAGGACAACTAAGAACCCGATCTAAGCAAGACCACCAAGCGCTCGCAACTGTTTCTAGAAAGGCAGTGAACCGGTAACAGGAGTTCTATCTTCCTCTGAATGGGAAGCAAGTGTCCAACGAAGGAAACCAGAGACTATGCTCACTTCCATAAAGATCAAAGCGTTACCCTTAATCGCCCTAAGCCTGTTATTCCTCGTTCCCTTCGGGCTCCATCCTACTAGTGCCGACACCGTAAGCGACAACGATTTCAACAGCCAATCCTACTCCAAGATCGTCGACTGGTACAGCTACGTCCGGGCCTACGCCGCTGCCCACAACCTACCCGCACCACCCACAACAGAACATGCGTACATCTACGCGAACTACATCAACATCGGCGGCTTCCAACTCTTCTACGCCGGCCTCGTCAACGCCACGCACAACGGAATGAACGTTACAGTCCCACTGCAGACATTCTTCGAACACTACCACACCATCGGCGGAAAAGACGCGATCACCGCCTCAAGCTTCCTCGGCCTCGTTAGCTTCCGCGAAAACACGACCTCAATCTTTCCCAACTCCCCAGACAAGAACGACACGGTCTACGCTAGCTTCAGCCTTGGATACCCTCTACAAGCAATGGGCAGCCGCCCATACACGTATCTGGCAACAAGCTCCCCGATTCCGCTAGCCCACCCCGACGCAACCCACTGGACCTGGGGCCTAAAATACACCAACCTTAACGCAGTTTGGTGGAGAATCAACCCGGACCCATATGCAATCATACCCTGGGACTCAAACACCCCTCGCGGATTCGCACAATACAACGAACTAACCTTCAACTATGCACTCAACATCGACCCAACAACTAGGACAGCAAACCTCACAACCACCTACACCATCGGACGGATGACCGATCTATACATCCTCGCCCCGACACCCGTCCTCCACCTAACACCCGCCGGAACATACTACCTCAACGGCACCCAAGCCAGCACACAAACATTATACCAATTCCTACAAGCAAGACAGTTCAAACTCTCGCTGGTCCTCTCCTACAAGGCGATACTCGCCAGCCCTATCAGTGACAAAGACGACAGCGGTGCCAGCGTCGACAGCGACAACTCCACGGACGTCTCCAAAACAGCAGTCACAACCGCTACCGCCGACAACGACAAAGTCTTCCGTGCAGATTTCGGTGTCAAATCACAATACAAGCTCTACAACTACACCTTCGACAGCACGGAGAACACCGCATCAACATACAACGTCAACGTCCGAACAGTCAGCGTCAAAGGCTGGGGGGCAAACCCAGTCTTCGCCTTACAGAACGCGTTCATGGGATTCCTACCGCTCTTCGTCGCCAACGTCGACCCCGGACTAATACAACGATCAAAGGCAGGGGATGTCCAGTTCAGCACCGCCAACTACCTCTATATCATCAGCTACCCAACATGGGGAGGATACAAGATAGTGCACGACCCTGATTACACCGCGTTCTACACTCCAGCAAGCAACGTTGGATTACTGACAGCGATCTTCCTGGCAGTAGCTGTCGCTGCGGGAGTTGGTGGTCTATTCGCTTTCCTATTCAGGAGACGAAGAGCTGCCGGTTTGGCCGTTAGTGGAGCCGGGACAACTGGTCCAAGCCCGACTCAGGATCCGACACCGTCGGGTCCCCTGATTCCCGGCCGATAGCCTGTACGATTCCTCTCCCTTCTTTCTCTTTCTCATTCGCTTAGGGAACAGTGAGCTAAACTTCATCTCCAAAGCTGATACCACAACGACCCGGCCTTGACAACCACCGGTTCTGCGATTGATGTTTCGCATCTGACAAAGACTTATGGGGCTACTGTTGCCCTCAACGATGTCACACTATCAGTTGGTACTGGTGAAGTACGGGGCCTCCTTGGACCGAACGGGTCCGGAAAATCAAGCTTGATGAAGACGATTATGGGCTTGACAAAGCCATCCTATGGTTCAATCCAGGTCCTCGGCTACGACGTTCGAATGAGTCCTATGGAAATCAAGAAGATTGTCGGCTACGTCCCCGAATCGCCGCGCTTGTACGAATTCCTCACTGCGACCGAATATCTTGATTTCATAGCCGACGTTCGAGGACTACCGTTCGAACAGAAAAAAGAGCGCATCGCCAGATTCGTTGACGCCCTTGACCTCGAGGGGAAACAGGGAGATATGATCAGCAGTTATTCGCAAGGCATGAAGCAAAAAGTCGCGATCATAGGAGCACTGCTCCACAGGCCTCGAGTCTTACTCATGGACGAACCGCTCAACGGTCTGGATCCAAAATCAGCCAGATTGGTGAAGGAGCTTATCCACGGACTAGCTAGGGAAGGCGTGTCTGTGGTTTTCAGCACACATATTCTCGAAATAGCCGAGGCCATTTGTGACAAGCTAACCATACTTCAAGGCGGGAAGATTCTTGCCGAGGGAACCTCGAAGGACTTGAGGGAAAACGCTGGGCTTCCTGGAAGCGGTCTGGAAGACGTGTTTCTCAAACTCACTGGAACGAAAGGAGTCGAAGATATCGTTGAGGCACTGATCAGATGAGACTTTCCGTTCTGCTCAAGTTTGCGAAAGTCCTTATGATTTCACGCCTTCGGAGTACAAGGCGCTCGATTATTTCCAAGAGCATAACAAGCCGGCCAATCCTCATTGCGTTGATAGGGAGCGTTCTTTTTGTCGCCGGGCTGTTCTTTGGTTATGAGACAACAGTCTTTCTTGGCTCCGGCACGTCGCTAACCGGGCCAGTCGCGCATCAACTGGTTGTTACGATTTTTGGAGGAGTTCCTCTCTTCCTCGTCGGCTTCTACTTTACTATGGGTCTTTTGTGGGAGGTGAACGCCTCAACTGAAGCCGAGAGCACTGACGCGATTAACTGGCTGCCTATCACACCGGGGGAATACGTTGCAGCCTCGGCTCTTTCAACTAGCTATACGTACTCTCCACTTCTAATGGTCGCCTTCGGCTATTCTCTCCCCATAGGTGTTCTCACAGGGAATCTCGCTGGATTCCTACTGCTTGTTCCCATCGCTCTCTTGTCCACATCTGTTGGGTCGGTTAGCGTAGAGATTCTAAGGTCAGCATTAGCTAGCGCGTCAACAGCGTTCAACCGGCTAGGTGGCCGAATTACCGTTATCATGCGAATCATCGGAATAATCTTGATACTCCTTGTCACTCAGCTTCTCTTCAGCGGAGTTTTCCTAATCCAGATCATAAGCTCTCTCGTGGGAACTGCCGCGGCCGCCAGCTTCGTCCCCGTCTTTTGGCCAACGCTCACTATAACCAAGGTGCTTCAGTCCGACTTTCTGGGAGCCGCAGGATTTCTAGGCCTGAGCATCGCGCTGTTTCTGTTGCTCTCATATGTGGCTCTAACCCTCCGGGCGAAATACTGGGCGGTGACGCCAGCAGCCATCCATTTCGCCGGAGCTGGATCCGTATCAGGCCCAAGCCGACTGGGCTACTTTGGCCTCAGTTCCCCCTCGATTGCAATGCTCAAGAGAGAGATAAGGTCGGCAACACGAAGAAAGGAAGTGGTCAGATTGATGGCAATACCGATTATCATGCCCATCATGATATCGTTTCCAGCGATCTTCTCCCCAGCGCCATCATCAACGTCTGGACCCGCTCAAATTGATCCAATTTTTCTAGTTATTCCGTTTCTGTTTGGGATCGGATTAGGCTCGTTGTTTCTTGGCATGACCTCGATTGGTCAAGAGGGGAGAAGGTTGTGGAACATCAGCACGCTACCGGTCTCTGCTAGGATGCTCGTGAAGAGCAAGTTACTATTCACATCACTTGTCTCAAGCATTGGACTCGGTCTGGGAGCCGTGGTTTCGGCCCTTCTCCTACATGCCTCGATGTTCGTCGTTCTCGGGTTCTTAGGCCTCGGAATAATGGTGATTCTGGCCGAGTCAAGCCTTGGGATCGCTATAGGGTCTAGATTCCCGGATTTCTCAGATGGCCCGAGGCCAAGATTCGTTACAGTTGTTGGCTCTATAATCGGAGCTGTTTTGGGTATTGCAGAGATGGCTATAATGGCCCTACCACTCATCCTCTCATTCATCCTGAGGACTTTCTTCGCGTTATTGATACCCCTACAATTTGTACTGGCTCTTTCAGGCGCAGTGGGAGGTCTTCTCGCCTGGATAGCCTACGTCCTTTCGGTCAAGCCTGTCGATTCTATTCTTGCAGAGCTGCCCAACTAATTTAAAGCTAGAATCTAACCAGTCTCATTTTGTCGATTGATTGACCTGGAATAATTGTTACCGTCATTTGCACCGCGCGTTTGACGCTGACCGGTTGCCGCGGCCGTCTCGATCGCGTCCAGCATGCGATGGCGCGTGACCGCATCGTCGAACGTAGGGCACAGATGCGTTCCCTCTCGATAATCGCGGGCGAAAAGCGCGTACGCTTGGGCGACGTTGGTGGAAAGGCCTTGCCGCGGCGACCACCAATACTTCTCTGGCAAGGGCAGCAACTCGAGCGAGGACTGCGCCTCCTTGCCGCCCTGTACGGTCATCTCGAAGATCTGGGCCTGGCCGCCAGCGGCGGTGAGCTGCAGATCGCCCTCGGTGCCGTTGATCTCCCATAGCATGTTCGTGCCGCGCGAAACGCCACCGCGATAGTGGATCGAGAACGCGGCCCCACCCTCGAGCAGTCCGTTGACCAACACCTGATCATCCGCGTTCATGGGCTTCCTTTCGCCCGTCCCCGTGATCGTGAAGGACTTTCGGCGCACGGTCATGGTGGCCGAGAGCTCTCGGACCTCGCCGAGGCAATAACACAGAGCATCAGCCGCGTGGCCGAGCGCGATCGAAAGCATCGTCGCGCCGTTTTTCTTGTCATTGAGGTAGGCGTTGAACGGCTCCACCGTCGGCCCCCAGCCCATTCCCGAACCGATCAACGAGGTGGAGAGCACCTCACCAACATATCCTTGCTTGATCAGGTCATGCACGTAAGCCACCGACGGCGCAGAGCGAGCCTGCAACCCCGCCACGGCGAGGACGCCTTTTTTCTTCGCCAGCGCGGCCAAGGTCTCCGCCTCTTTCAAGCCGTTGCCGAGCGGCCATTCGCAATAGACGGCCTTGCCTGCATCGAGCGCCGCCGTCGCAAGTTCGAGGTGGTACGGCACTTTCACGGTGATGGCGACGACGTCCACGTCGGCCCTGTTCACGAGGTCCTGATGATTGTCGAACGCGACAGGCACACCAAAGAGCTTGCCGGCGGCGTCAGCAGATTCACGTCGGCTGGTGGACAGCGCCGTGATCTCGAAGTCATCTGAGAGCGACTTCAAAGCAGGGATGTGCGCCTCAGCCGCCCATCCGCGATCCGGATTGGCGCCGATGATGCCGACACGAATCCTCTTGTCTCTATTCTTGCTCATTGTAGTCATACCTTGTCGCTGTAAACTACACCATCGAGGTCCATGACATCATAGGGCGAGTTCCATGTGGAATGTGCGGACAATAAAAAATGGAGCCAGTTGAGTTCCTTCCCGACTCAGCCAAGCTCGCGTCTACCGGCTCTATTCCCTTTGCCTTTGAAGCAAAGGGCGAATTGGAAGAGTGGGAGTCCACCTTTTGAGCGCTTTCCAGAAACCGCAAGGGCGAGAACTCACCGATTGTTCCTCGTTATGTGTAGGAAAAGTTCCAAGTAACGTTAGGATTCGGTGAGGCGACCCACCCAAGCTCGACTCTTTGGGTAATAGACTCGCCTGATCAAATCGCGACGCAACACACTACCAACACAAGCAATCGTGAAACGCCTTCTTTGGGCGTCGGGATAGCCTCTCCTTCCAGCAATCCTGCGTGTCTCGCTTCTATGCTGAAGATACCGACTTCGGCCCTAGGGCTCGCTGTCCTAGGCAAGACTGGCGATAGATAGAGCCACGCATCCGTCTCTTCCTCTTACTGTGGAAGAGGAAGGCTTGCTTCCAAGACCGCAGAGGCTCCAGTCGTCGTCAAAGAAGTCGTCAGAGAAGTTGTCTTAATTACGTGTCGGCATTGTGGAACTATATCCCAGCAAGGAGCCACGAGATGTTCGAAGTGTGGAGCGAGCCTCTAGAACTCGTTTGGATGGTGCATGTTTCGTTGGCGATCATGTGGTGGCGGAGAATGGCGCCCTTGGATGTGACGGATTTCTGCTAGAATCGACACCTTAACTGAAAAACCATGTGAAAAAGACAGAGATTGTACAAGAACCTGCACGAGGCCAGACCTCCGCCGATTTCGAACCATGAGAAGGGGAGGCGTTTATCTCATACTTCGGCGAAATGTAGGCTGCGAAGGTGGGCTCTTCCAATTAAGTGGAGGTCCTAGACCTCTGTTTTTATTAGCACTAATCGAAGTTAGCAGGATGTGTACTCACTATTTATTTATCTGAGGATTACAAGCTCTAAACGGTGCGAACTTGCTAGCCAAGATAGTTCTATCTGTGATGCTTGTATTCGCAGCCGCTCTGATGTCTTCACCTCAATTTGCTCACTCATCGCCTTCGTTAGGACAGGCCCACGCGCCTATACTCATAAACGGTAACGACGGCTTCACGGCGGCCAACGGCATCACTGGAGGCAGTGGCACTAGTTCCGAACCCTACATGATCGAGAACTGGCTCATAAATACGAATGGAAGTGGAATAGAAATTGACAATACTGACGTGTTCTTTGTCATAACGAACGTTTCCATACAGGGGATGGGTCGTCCAGCGACGGCAATCGTATTCTCCAACGTCACCAATGGCAATTTGACGAATAGCATCATGCAAGGATTCTTTGAAGGAATATCCAGCACTTCATCCTCTCAGATCACCTTGTCAGACGACAGCTACGTCGATGTTTACCAAGCTGTCTTTCTGCAGACCAACACTAACGTATTAATCGAGAAAAACACTCAAGTTGCCAGCCCTGGTTTCAGCGTAGTCACCCTTAACACGTATAATGTAAGTATCGTTGATAATACTCTCAATGGTGAGATATCCCTCGGGCACTCAGCCAGCTTCTCGATTACAGGAAACCAAATCCACGGGTTCGGAGCTGGAATCCATATTGACAACTCCCATGACTTCTCCATCTCGGAAAACCAGATTCAAGGAGCATGGGGGCCTCCGGGTAGAAATTGCTGCAGGGCGGTCGCAATATCCGTCAGCCAGTCCGATAACTTCGAAATATCTGGCAACAGCATTACAGGATCACCTAACGCTATATCACTCGGGACTGTGATCGATGCAACCGTCCAAAACAACGTCATATCTAACTCCTCTGGTCTAGGAGGCTTCGCCGTCCACAATCTAGCCGTTACTAACAACATTCTCGAAAATAGCTCAATCGCTCTCACCGGCTCCAATCTCTTAATTACGAGAAACAAGGTTCATGGAAGACTTGGAATTGAAGTCGGCAGTTCTGACGGCGTGGAGATATCAGATAACGAAGTATCGGATGGTCCGCTCTTCGGAATAAGGGTGGCAATTTCCAATGCTCATATGGGACTCGTAATTGCGGACAACACAGTTCTGCGAAACGGTGTAGGCATCCTCGTTCAATCTTCGCAAGGCCTAGATATTCTAAACAACATGGTCAGCTCGAACGGAGTCGGAATCGGCGTAGACAGTTCATACCCCAACGTCGAATCAGGGAACATCACGATAGCCCAGAATGAGCTTTCTAGCAACGGGAGGGGCCTCGTCTTGAACTCGACCTTTGGAATTCTAACCTATCACAACAACTTTTACACCAATACTGTCCAGGCCGCCGACTACAATGGCACTAGCAATGCTTGGGATAATGGATATCCTATTGGAGGAAACTTCTGGTCAGATTATACAGGCGCGGACAACTGCAGCGGGCCGAACCAAGATGTCTGCCTTGGCCCCGATGGCATAGGTGATACGCCTTACGTGTTCAACTATAACCGGGACAACTATCCATTGATGCAGCCTTACTCGAAAGTTAACGGTTGATGGTGCATACGTAGAGGAACCCAGCAAGAGTCTTCTCAGGTGGCAGCGTATCGCCAAAATACCTGAGCCGAAGTTTGAGGAATACTTAGCCCACGCTCACGAAAAATCATCTTCAGAAATCCCTTGGTGATGAGCTTATCTTAAGTGAAGGCCCCTGAATGAGAATCGAAAGTTCTCAGTCTGTCACCGTTTCTTGCCCTTAGTAGGGGAAGGAACGTTAAGATTTCATCAGGCGACGCACGGTTAGGTTTCAACTCTTTACTGTGACAGCGCCGCATGATGAGATCGCGGGGCACCATCTCACTACGCCCAGAATTTTCCTATATTTTCGTACCGCATGCGCGACATTTCTCCGCCGCAAGCGGGTTCTCAGCACCACAATTGGGACAGGTTTTCAAGAAAGTAGTCGGGGTCGGACCACCAACCAGTTGGGTTGGTGTCGGTGGTACGCTAGTGGGGGAAGTCGCAATGGCCTTGGGTCTTACTGGACGAAAGGCGAGAACGAGACTCGCGGCCCCGAATACAAGGAATACTAATCCAAGCTGCAAATGGGAGGAAATGTGAGTCTGATAGGATCTTTGGAAACTTACAGTTTCGTAGTTGTTAACGAGGCCCGTGCCGTGCCTGAAGACAATCTCATACGTGTCTTGCAGAGGGAAGGTGTAGGAGAAACTTCCGGACGCAATATTCACAACGCTGTACAAATAGGTAAAAGATGTCTGGGCCTGGAAGGCAGCAAACTCAGCACTGCTTAGAATATAGAAGCTCACTGGATTTCCAGAATTCTCTTGGAACTGACCATATATCACATCTGAAGAAACCCTGGTGGTCACAAGATTGTAAGTCAAGCCTGGTTGAATATTGAATGTGGATTGCTCGGACGTCGTGGAGGTGTATGTGAGGAAGTTGTATCCGGCTAGCGAGAGGACGAACAAGGCCGAGATTAGGAAGCGAAGTCTGTTCGGCTCCATAGCCGACAGTGATTCGAGACGACATTACGGCCACTAAAGGATTTCTCAAGAGCGCTCTGGGCCTAGCTTTCTACCTGGTCCCCAGCTTGGCCCAAAAAGGGTTAACAAATCAGGTTGCCGCGTCAGGACTGGATGAGGCATTATCTACATGTCTGAAGAGAGACTTAGGTTTCAAAGTCAGAGATCAGAATATCTCCGCGAGTTGAGAACTATACTGGCCGCTGTCAGCAAGAACCGATAGCGACCTGTAACTCGTTATCTGCCCCAAGAGTCTCACATAACGTTAATATTTACTCGTGTGGACATCCCACGTGAATCATGGACAGGCAGTTGGGAGCCGAGTCAGGCCGTGAAACTTCTGCATGACAAGTGATTCACGAGAAACAAGTGAGAAATTTATGGAAATGTCTGACGAACCCAAGTCTTGGGTAGAAGAGGCAAGAAATAGGGTCAAGCGTATCTCGGACCTTGATCCTCAAGACCGCCTAGACATCGTCTACGGTATCGGCCTTTGCTGTTCGACTCTCGCGAAGAGCATGCAGGGCTGGATGCAATGGATCGGGAACCTTTCACTGAAAGATTTTGAGAGACCCGAACTCGAGGAAATCTTCGGCATCATAAAAAAGGCAACTGTCCAGCTCATGGAGTTGGACATCGATAAGACTGAGAAATACGAGCAGTCTCACGGGTTGCGCCAGAAAGCGCCCGACCGGCAAAATAGGCTGGTCAGCTAGAGCAAGAATTAACAGACAGAACACGATCGCACCCTTCACGGTGCGGGCTCTGGAAAGAAGACGAATTGTATCGATAGCCGAGTTCAGTATTCACCCCATTGGGACTGGGACTAGCGTTAGCCGATACGTTAAGCGAGCGCTACAGGCGATCTCCAAAATTGAGGGGTTGGAGTATCAAGTCACTCCCATGGCGACCATCCTGGAAGCTCAAGACGTTCGAACAATACTCAGGGCTGTTGAAGCCTCACATGAGGCAGTTCGGTCGATGGGTGCAAAGAGAATCTCCTCGACTCTTAGGATCGACGAGCGCCTGGATAAACCGAGAACTATGAAAGACAAGACTGAAAGCGTCAAGGACTGATTGAGTCTATCCCTTATTCTAGCCGTTTGAACAGGCTCTGCATGAAGCGTATCGGGATCGGTTGTCCGCTGCGGCTGGTTTCGTAGTAGGTCTTGCACAGGTCGCACTGCCACACCTCCATGTCACGGATTTGAGCTGGAGCACCAGCTTCGAAATCTTCTTGCACTATGTATCGCCCGACGAAGTCGAGTTGCAGGTCGCACTTAGGACACTTCAAGAGTCTGATACTCAGTTCTTGTAATGTTCGCCGATGAACCTGTCAGCGTCCATCGCTGCTTTGCAGCCGTCAGCTGCGGCTGTGATCGCCTGTCTATACCTGAAATCCCTAACGTCTCCTGCCGCAAATACTCCTGGCACGTTCGTCTCGGTTTCTTTGTGGGTGATGATGTAGCCTTTGGGGTCGAGATCTATTTGTCCTTTGAAGATCGAAGTGTTTGGTTCGTAGCCGATCGCGACGAACACCCCGTCTGTCTTGAGCAACTGTTCCTTTCCAGTCTTCAGGTTCTTGCTCGTAACCCCAGTGACATTGTTGTCTCCTAGAATTTCCTTCACGACTGAATCCCAGACAAAGCTAATCTTTGGGTTCTTTAGGGAACGCTCCTGCATTATTTGGCTGGCTCGTAACTTGTCCCTACGATGGACAACGGTGACCTTCTTCGTGATGTTCGCGAGGAACGTCGCTTCCTCCATTGCCGTGTCTCCTCCGCCAACCACGACCACGTTTTTTTCCTTGAAGAAGTAGCCATCGCATGTTGCGCAACTTGAGACTCCGTGTCCCCTAAACTTGGTCTCTGAGGGGATTCCGAGCCACTTCGCGTTTGCGCCGGTGCTTATGATCACCGTCTTTCCTTCGTAGGTCTTCTTATCGACAGTCACGCTTAATGGTCTAGACTTGAAATCGACATCTGAAGCGTCGTCGTACACGATTTCTGGACCGAATCGTTCAGCTTGTTTCCTCATATGTTCCATCAGTTCGGGTCCAACTATCGATTCAGGGAACCCGGGAAAATTTTCTACATCTGACGTAAGCATCAACTGGCCCCCGGGTATTGATCCCGCGATGAGCAGGGTTTTTCTTCCCGCTCGGCATGAGTAGATCGCGGCGGTGTAGCCCGCTGATCCTGACCCTATGATGATCACGTCATACATCGTATATCTCAAAGATCGATTGTCCAATGATTTATGGGTATTCTCGAACAACGGTTTTTTTCTAGAAGGCTTAATTATCGAGTTAGCCGGGGCCCAGAAACTGTGATGATGATTGTTCGAGTATCAAGGGGTTAAGATCAGCTGGCTCGGGCACGACTCATTCAGAATTAAGAACGGTAAGACGATAATCATAGACCCGTTTAAGATACGACCTATTCCGGACAAAGCGGACATTCTTCTTGTCAGTCACGAGCATTTCGACCATCTTTCACTCGATGACATCAAGAAGGTTTCTTCGGATAAGACGACCATCGTGACGATTCCCGCCGTTAAGAAAGAGCTTTCAAGCATGAAAGTAAAGGAGGTCAAGACCGTAAAGCCGGGCGACAAAGTAGCTTTTGGGGATATTACCGTCGAGGTTGTTCCCGCCTACAACTTGAACAAGTTCCGTGAACCCGGGAAACCATTTCATCCCAAGGAGGATGGAAAAGTTGGCTTCATCTTATCGATCGGTGGAGTTCGAGTTTACCATGCTGGCGATACTGATCCGATTCCCGAGATGAGAGGCTTCAAGACCGACGTCGCGCTTCTACCTGTCAGCGGGACGTACGTGATGACACCCGAAGAAGCTGCTGAAGCTACAAGAATGATCAAGCCCAAGCTCGCGATACCAATGCACTACGGAGCCATCGTTGGCTCCGAAAACGACGCTGAGAAATTCAAGCAGCTAGCTGCCTGTCCGGTGCAGATTCTCAAACCCGAGTAGAACGTAGGAAAACTGAGGTCTCTGAAAGCCACCGTCACTCGGAGCTGGCTGAGACAGCACCTAGCATCAAAGAACATCGTCGTCCTCGATGCCCGTTCGAGGACCGCCTATTCTAAAGCCCATATTCCCGGAGCAAGAAATGCCGATCTCTTCCACTACTTCATTCCCGGAACAGATCCCAAGAGTCTTACTGTATTTCATAGGGACCTCGAATCGAAACTTGGACGGCTCGGCCTAAGAGGCGACGAAAGAACAATCGTATACGAGTCTGGGTTCGGAATGAGGGCTGCACGAGTCGCTTGGATGCTTGAGTACGCTGGGATGAGAACCCCTCTGATGCTTGAAGGCGGCTTTAGAGCCTGGAAGGATTCCAAGTATCCCGTCGAAAAGAGAGGAAGAGTCACGGTCCCCACAATTTTCAAGGCTCATCCTGACCCCGCTGTTCTAGCTACAACCAGCCATGTCCGCTCTCTCTCCACCTCGCCGACTGGGTTCGTATTGGATGTGAGAAGCAGGGGAGAATACGATGGATCAGAGAACCGGGAGTGCTGCCCACGCTCAGGAAGGGTACCTGGAGCGGTCTGGTTTGAATGGACCAATTTTCTCAGCGGAAATGAAGGATTCCAGAGTCGTCAATCAATCAGCAAACAACTGCGGTCGATGGGCCTACGGCCTAGTTCTGACATAGCGGTTTATTGTCACCGTGGGGCTCGTGCAGCCGCTGCTTTCTACGCGCTGAGATCGATGGGGTACAATCGAGCTAGAAACTACGTTGGATCTTGGCACGAATGGTCATCAAAGAAGAACCTTCCCACGGAACTCGGTCAAACAAAGTCCTAGTTAACGATGGCTTTGTCCATCGGCTTTTGAAAGTGCCATGCGTCAGTGTCTTCGTGAATCTGAGTCACCCATCCTAATGCTATTTTCTCAGGCAGCATCAATACGACTTTCCCAATATGCTTGCACAGCTGCCGCGTCTCGATCGACCTTTCCCAATCTCCACAATTATGAATAATTGTTTTGGAACCAGATTCCATGGTCAGATTGTAGTCGCGAATCTTTGCGACAATCCTCTCGGGACTGGCTGTTTTGACGCTCACATCTTCGTCCGGGATGGCCAGTGCCCGGGCGAGTCTCGATTCTCCCATCAGCGCACTGAGGAGGTCGATTATCTTTGGGCGGTCATCGCCGCCTTTGGTCCATTCCCCCAGGCCTTCGGGCCCTTTACCTTTTTCCAAGTGGGCTTTGGCCCTGTTGAGGGCTTCACGTTGAACCGGAGTGAGTTTTCCCAGCATCTGGAGGATCTTGAGTGCGTTTTCTACAGCGTAGCCGTGGAAATGGTTGTTGAAGTAGCCATACGTGGTTTTGACAGAATGGTCTATCTCTTTGACCTGCGGGATCCATGAATCTAGTTCCTTTTCCGTATAGTGGTAGTCGTACCAGGGACGTTGTCCGTGTCCGTGCCAACGGATGTATGCAAAATCGGCCGTTACATGTACTTCGGGCGGAAGTAGAGGCTCGTCCACGATTGTGTAAGCTACGTTGTACTTGGAGAGCATAGGCCATGTTGAGTTTTGCAGCCAAGATTTGTGCCGGAACTCAATTGCGTACTTGAAACCATGTGGAAGAATCGAGAGAAATCCTTCTAGATGGCCGAGGTCGTATTTGTACTTGGGCGGCATCTGGAGAAGTAGACACCCGAGCTTTCCACTGTTATTCAGTGGGAGCATCAGCTCCGCAAAACGGTCTAATTGAGTTTCTAGGGCAGGACCGATTTCGGTCAGCTTGTCGTGAGTGATCGTCTGGGGGATTTTCGCACAAAAGATGAACTCCTTTGGAGAGAATCTGTTCCAACCCAGCACTGTTCCCGGCTGGGGGAACGCGTAGAACGTGGAGTCGATCTCTGCAGTAGGAAAAACTTGGGTATAATGTTTCAGCTTACTCTCGGTGGAGGTGGGGTAGAAGACTCCAACCCATTCCGGGTAAGACCACCCGGAGGTGCCCAGGAGAAATCGCCCCGTGTTCGCTGACCTCTTCCCTAAATCTGAGGTTGCAAACCGTCTCAAGAAGGTATGCCCCAAAGTTTTCATGGATGCATTCAAAGCCGTTAAATCTAGACGGCCCTCTATAGTGGGGTATGCGAGCGAGAGAGGCCGACATTGGATTCCGAGACATTGACCTGCTGATCCTCGAACACCCCTCGGTCAAACGGTGGCTTTGGGGTAGACCTGACAGCACCGTTTACAACAACTACGGGAGAAACCTCCTCTACTTCATCCGAAGGCACAACATTACCCCCGAAGAACTACTCAGCAAACGAACAACCAAGCCATTGCGCATCATGGACATGCTACAAGAGAGCGCGAGCGAAGAGACAAACGCGAAAGCAAGCAGAATAGACCTCGCAATCAGAAGCTTCTGCAAAGACAACGGCAGAAACGACCTACCACGGTCAAAACTACGATACGTCAAACAAAAATGGTACAGAGGCTACACCAAAGAAGAAGCCCGCAAACTATTCGCCTACATCAACAAACCACTCTTCAGACTCTACGCTTACATGAACCTCGAAAGCGGGCTCAGAGCAAGAACAGTTCTCGCAATCCAATACAAACACATCAAACAAGACCTCGAAGCCGGACTTGACACAGTGGCCATAAGATTCGAACCGAAATTCTACTACGCGAAAGGAAAGAAAGCCGGGTTCGCATTCATAGGAAAACACTCAATCGAACTACTACGCCAATGCATCAAAGACGGACTAATCAGCACAGACCCTGAAGCTAAGCTCTTCAAAGGAAAATCCCCGTACTCATCAACAATCGAGTTCCTAACCCTCGCAAAACAGAAAGCCCACCTCGACCCAGAACTGCAACCGACACACGGATTCAGAAAATACTTCGAAAACGCATTGGACGACGCACACATACCTAGAGAAGCGAAAGAGATGATTGAAGGACATTACCCAGACACGAGAGCCAAGCACTACTCAAACCGCGACTTCGAGTATCTACGAGCATTCTACGAAGAAGCATATCCATTCATCGACCTCGAAATCACCGACCCGAGACTACCTAGCAAAGTGCAACAGCTAGAGAAGGAACTCGAAGAACTCAGAATGCAAAGAAACATTCTATCACAAGAAAAGGACAATCTTACAGAACAACAAACTAACCAAGCGAGAGCATTCATCCTCCTTTTGGGTACGAAAGAAGGACGAAAGGCAATCCGCAATGCCGTGGAATTTGCAGACGACCTAGAATCGAACCCAACATGGCAACGCTTCACTTCGCAACTCGGACAAGATGCAGAGAACCGGGGAGGAATAACTCCCGAAGAGGTTACGGAGAGAGTCGACACAATTTACCCAAGAGTACTCCGCCAACTACGACCGGATATCCGACCGATACCACCGGAACTACGCAAACAGTTCGAAAAACGCCTCTTGGGAACCAACGACTAAAAACACCTAACTTTCAAGCCACAGCTAAGCAAATTAAGCTGATTCATCAACGAGCACTCGTCAAAATTCTAATTTCAGACTACCTTCGTCCGAAATTAGAAGGTAGGTGAAGGTAGGTGACTGTAAAGCCACACGGCATACGCTGTCACGCTCACAACATACCCAACGGCAACCAGAAGCAAAGGCAGAGATTTCAGTTTCCAACCTGCACGGCTTGCCTGATAAGCAACCATGAGGACATAACCGACAGCCATGTAAAACAGCACATCGAGCAGGAAAGGAAACCAGAAAACCGTCGAAGGCACTGCCATGCTGATGCCCCCCCAAACAATCTGTCTCCACGCCAACGGTACGCCGTAGTAGTAGTAATAGGGAACATCGGGAAGGGTTGCTCCCGTCCTAATCAATAACAGTAGACCCGAGACAAGCGTGACAAGAATGCCACCCCCGGCAAGGATCGAGACGTTTCGGAGAATGCTGTCCATGATCAGTACACCACCGACTTTGAGCGTGCTTCCCCTTTAGATTCTGATGTGGACTTGAATGGATTCGGTAAGATGACCGTCACAGCTCCGACCCCTGTTCGCTATCCTTCGTCTGCCACCCTTCCCCCCTGTAAAGGTAGAATGAGACAGTCTGGTCTTTGTTCTTTCGTATTGTGGTAACTCTCTCACCATCTTTTGCGGAAGAGTCCAGCCCTCGAATATAAGTTTCCGATGAAGCTCTATGCCATTCATCTCCGCCTCACTGTAGACAGAGAGATCAAAGGGCCCATCCAGTAATCGACGAACTGGCCAGAAAAGGAACCGCTTCCCACAACAGCCCGACTACAAGCTGAATGCAGATTCCGGTTTTTATAACAAAACCCGAGCGACACGCTCAACCAAGAACAAAATGCCCTACGCATGACAAGACGCGACGATGCGTTCACCGGCATGAAACTTTGCACCGTTCCAAAGGCCTCACCACGATTAGGGACTGCCCCTATCAGAGAGCGAAGAGTGAAGGGGACAAACGAGTGCTCTTGAATGCTATTTGAAGGGACACGTTCTCGCGTGCTCAGCAAAATGCTTACCGCAATAGAACTGCCGACAGCCACGACAACGAACACAGTATATCCCATTCCCACACGCGGAGAACCGACAGTGAAACGACATGGAGAATCTAGGTTTGAATGAGAGACGATTAAGCAAGAGACGGATAAGAAAACGGCGAGATATCTAGTACTAGTCAAGACAAGCCGGGGCTCCGCCCCGGACCCCGCGACGACGAGAAAGGGGACGGACAACCCCTAGGGGCTGAAACCCAAAACAAATAAGCCGCGAAGGCAAACCTACAAGCGAATGGAGTTCTTCAGGCACTGCCCTGGATGTAACCGCAGATTTCACATCAAGCTTGAAAGCAAGGAGCGCCTTAGCCTAGAGAGGGAGACGATCCGAAGACCCAAGGTTGCTAAGACAACAGGGTATGCTGGAGTAAGTGTAAGTGCTAAAAGGTACGGTGGAGTAGGAGCAGGAGCTGGCCAAGGGCCATATCTCCCGGCGCGGATCACCCTTTACGAAGGCGAACCGATAATTATCGACGTTGAAGAAGTTCAGTACGATTTCAAATGCAAGCATTGCGGGCACGAATGGTCTGAGAAACGAATAGAAAAACACAAAGAAAACTGACGATGCAGAATGGGGTCGCTACGGCTCCTTACGTCGCCTACGCTCGGACACGCAACACGGACACACCGGGTTTCCGTGAAGCAATCTTCCGAAGCCCACGAGACACCCGAATGTCCCGATTTCTAGCCATCTCCACCAGGGGGAGATGAATATTGAACACCTTCGAACCGCCACCTCACAATAACGCAACGAGAATAGAGGGAGCGGAGAGGGTCAGTAGGAACTATGACACGAACCTGAGACAGATCCGGAAGAGATGAGTTTGAGTTACCACTATTCCTAATCGAGTCGACGCCGGGCCAGCTTCGACTCTTGGACCATACACGACGGCCAAAATCACGCGAGAGGGCCATACCCAGCTCGCCTTTCACGGAATCAGCAGAACGAACAAGATACTTCGCAAGATACCACAAGTCACCCTTCAACGACTGAACGAGCTTGACATCAACATGACCAGATGCCCAATTCTCTGCAATGTCGTACTTCTCACTAACACGCCAGGACAGGCTACCATCACGATCAACATGACGAAAACCAGGAAACGCGTGATTCAGGAATTCCACAATGAAATGAAGATGAGCATAGCCATCAGATTGAGCCTGAAGAACTGAGACATACCGAAGCCGTCCAAAACGCTTCCTAAGCCATGAAAGATGCCGATTCGACGCTTTCCGAATTTTCCGCCAACCCTCCTCTAGCGAGAAAAGAGAGCGGTCAAGAGTATACGTTATCATCAGCCAAGAACCTCGAACACGACGCTTCCAGAAGGGCCAGAAACGAACTGGAACACTGACAAACCGAAGCCAACGAGAAATCCGACGATTCAAAGCCTGAGAATACACATCATTTCCACGTTTAGAACCCTTCACAACAACACGCTCACGGGTGACGCCTTCCGGTCT
>Ga0209237_1000380_pt1 | contig 24770 bp, 32 predicted proteins | sample GraSoi013_1_40cm_2_FD_185820 | JGI IMG/M metagenome (GOLD analysis project Ga0209237, IMG submission 185820) | Grasslands soil microbial communities from the Angelo Coastal Reserve, California, USA - Sample 10_02_2013_1_40cm (SPAdes) (version 2) | ecosystem: Environmental > Terrestrial > Soil >...
CCCCTCGTCCTAACTACTACCTTCACAGTGTCGTAGAACGGCTCTTCCTCTCACCACTCGGCACGAGAGCGTGAGCCTTACTTTCACACGGGTCCGCGGAGACCGCTCTTGCGTCGCGAGACTGGCGCGCATACCTTTGTTTTTCGAGATGCTCTATCGCTAGCTGGATCCTAACAGGAATCGATCAACGACCCCGTTAGCATCTCTTTACCGTCAAGCCGATTCTTATCATCAACCCTGACCCTCAGGCGTTTTCTAGGCGATTTCCTTGGCATCCTCAGGGTCGTCAGCCTTAGCCGGCTCAGAACTCTCCCCATCGTCCGCCTTCTCCGCATCCCCGGCTTTCTTATCCTCTGGCTTGCGAAAACCGATCATAGGATAATTCCGGGTGTGACTCTCGCGCTCTCTCCGCTTTTCTGATTCTATCACCTGCTTTTTCAGAGCGTTAAGCTCAATAGTCATAGCCTCCAGAGTAAAATTCTTCAGAATCTGATCCTTATACCAGATCAACTGACCCGCAAGCTTGGTCCATCTAGCCCGCTGTGCACCAGGAGTGTACTGAGACTTCGCGTACTTGTGAGACGTCTGGATGAGATCCTGAACAATGTCAATCATAATCTTCCGCTCAGACTGCCGCCAGGCGTTGATCCGCTTCTCCGCTTCAGTCTCCTCATGATACTCAAACTCGACCAATAGTACCAGCATACTCCTACGAACTAGTCGATAAAGTCCAAGAAAGCGGAACGAAAACTCCAGAAAAAACTATTAGCAAACTACTAGAACATTCAGCAACAGATTCACCGAACATTCAGGGTCCTCTAACACCTTTCTTTCTGCCCGGGGGGATCCGGGACAGCGTGCCAATTTGACGAGCCTGGACTTTATGATGTGCGTGTAGCCGCCTCCTATGTTGCCGGCTTCAGCGATCATTCTTGAGGAGAAAAATGGTACCCAAGCGACTCGGGTCCAGGCCCCAGCCGAGAAGAGAACGAGGACTGTGCTCGATCCAAAAGTGTGCTGGCGATCAGTGGAAACAGGTGAGACAAGGCAGTGCCCAAGAACGAGGCTGTCAATGCCAGCAGAATCCCGTCCAACGTGACGATGATACTGGCCTTCTGATCCAAATGTGTTGAGGTGAAAGCTCCACAGCTGGAGCCACCTGTCCTCGCCCTCCGTGAGATTTGCGATCGCTTCTTGTTCAGTCGGCATAGATCTCACTGCTCAGGATTCCCTCCATGAATTTCATCCTGTTATGCTCTAAACATGTGTCCAGTCATTTCTTCCAGACTTCTCCGCCCGTGTATGGGTCCAGAAAGTTCAGTTGCATGTCTAGGACTTGCTGGTAGACCTTCCCCGCGTCTGTTCGAGAATAGTGAGTGACCCTACCATCGGTACTGGCTAGAACCAATGATGTTCTTGTGAGGATGCCGCTGGGTCCGAGCAGTCGATCAAACGCCTTGTCGTCTCCACCGAACGGTCCGTTGAGCAGTGTACTCTTAGGACACTTGTCGGCGAACACCTCTATCATCTTCAGAACCGTCAGTCGCTTCTCTGCTTCTTTCCTTGTTTCCGGTGAGAGGGGCACTTTTCATCGGCCGAGCTTCTCAGCCATGGCCAACAGTCTGGAATATCTTCTTCGCAGGCCTAATAGGCTGTAGATGGAGACCACGGAAAGTAGGAACAAGACGACGGTCAAAGCGGTCTCCACTACCGCGGACGTGTCCAGCGCTGGACGCATCGGGAACCCAAATCCCCCTGGCTGAAAATATACAAAGAAGAGCAGCCTGAGCAATGACGATATGGCGAGCAAGAGGGCGAAGGCGGCGATCAAAGCCTGCGTCGTGATCGTTCTCAGTAGGTCGTCAGCCATGCGGGCCGCGTCCTCCTTGAAGGCGGCCAATACCTCTTTTAGCAGAGGATCCTCAATTGATGACACGTTCTATCCCTCTTTTCCGTGGAAATGAAAGGGTGCTCACCTTCGACTTGGGTTCTAGTGGATTTAAGCAGATTCCTAGAAGCCATCCCCTCTCGTACCAACGACTCTCGGTCGTCGGAACCATCGGCTCCGGCAAGACCACATTCGCCCGCAAAACATCCAATATTATCCATGCTCCACACATCGAGCTGGATGCTCTCCACTGGGAACCCAACTGGGTAGAGGCGCCCAACGATCTCTTCCAAGAACGCGTCAAGCAATCATTGCAAGGAGACTCCTGGGTCGTAGATGGCAACTATCATCAGGTCCGAGACATTGTCTGGAGCCGCGCTGACACGGTCGTCTGGCTGGACTATCCCTTCAGAACCATCATCGCCAGGCTAGCTAAGCGGACCCTGAGGAGAATCCGCACCCACGAACAATTATGGAACGGCAACCAAGAACATATTCGAGGATTGTTCACCCGAGACTCCGTGTTCTTATGGGCCATTCGAACCTATCGAAGACGAAGAAGACAATACCCCATTCTCTTCAGCAAACCAGAGAACTCGCACCTCACAGTCGTAAGGTTGAGATCACCGAGAGAAGCGACAGAATTTCTCTCTGAGCTCGGTCAACTGGAAGACTTGACTTGACCCAGATTAAGCCGAACTATTCAGAGACCCTCCGAACCACGCTGGTCTCAAAAGGCATCTGGCATCGCTTCATAGAATTCGACGAGCCAGTCAGAACAGTCGAAGAAGCGGGGAGAAAAGTCCCGGCAGACAGGATCATCAAATCCATCGTCCTCATAGGCTCAGACAAGAAACCCGTCCTAGCAATACTCCCAGCCAGAAACAGGATGAGCTACAAGAAAATCAAAACGCTGCTCAAGGTCAAAGACGTGCGCCTAGCCCAGCCGGATGAGGTTCTCGAACACTCAGGCTATCCAATCGGCGGAGTACCACCGTTCAACAAGATCAACCGAATCCTACTCGACCCAACCGTCCAGAGAAACTCGAAAAGCATCGCTGGCGGAGGAGACCCTGACAAGCTTGTGGAACTAGAGACCGAGGACATACTCAAGTTCCTCGACCCGATAATAGCGGACTTTAGTACCTAAGATGGAGTCTCTGAGCAGACTGATAGTGACCAAGGGATTGTGATTGTATTAGCTGACTACTTTCCGGAACAAGTAAAGAGTGGCCCCCATGGTCACTATTCCGATCCCTCCGATAACACCGAATGCTGTTAGAACCTTTCCAATGTTGAACCCCGGAAGCATTATCGTTCTGAGCCCGTCGACAGTGATACTGATGGGATTGAATTGAGACACCTGTCCCATCCATCCTGGCAGAAACGATGGAGGGACGAGTGCCGTGCTCATGAACAACAATGGGAAGGTTAGAAATGCCGCAATACCGAAGACGGCCTCACTATTCTTCGTCTTGAGCCCTAGGGCGAGGGATATTCCGGACCACGCAATCCCGAAGAAAGCAATTATGACCAGCATCAGTAAATATCCGGGAATTCCAGTGTCCGCAGAGGCTCCCAACACAAAAGCGAGGCCCAAGATAATTGATGACTGAGCGATCACTCTGAACACGTCGCTGAATATTCTGCCTAGAAGTATTGCGGGCCTGCTGACGGGCGTGGCTAGCATTTTGTTTAGGAAGCCAGACTTCAAGTCGTCCACCATGGCCGTGCCAGACTGGAAGGCACTGGAAAAACCGTTCTGTAACACTATTCCGGAAGCGGCGAAAGCTAGGTAGCTAGTTGCCCCTGTTAGCTGCAGGAACCCTGGAAGATCAGCGAACTTGCTGAACAATTGAGTGAAAAGCAAGAGAAAGATGATGGGTTGGAAGAGTGAAAAGAAGAGGAGTATGGGATTGCGAAAGAGCTTCTTCAGAGACCGGACAAAAAGGTGAGATGTATCTGAGAAGAGCGTCATCTTTCCAGCTACCTCCTTCTCCTGCCAAACACCCCAGTAGCCCTTGACTTATCGATCTCTTCGGGCCTGATTCTCCTTCCCGTGTGTTTGAGAAAAACGTCATCGAGCGTTGGACTGGACACACCGATTGAAGAGAGCTTGATCTCAGCGTTGTCAAACGCGCGTACTATGTCAGGGACTAGGAAACCTCCGTTCTTCGCGTAGATGACAATCCCCTCGTCAGAATCGACGATTTCGCTGATTCCTCCTAGGTTGCCGAGGACTTGTTTGGCCTTGTCCTTGAGGGACCCGGTCCCGGGGTTGCCGTTCTCGAATCCCAGCGTAATACGGTCCGCGCCGATCTCCGATTTCAGCTCAGAAGGGGAGCCCTGTGCAACAATCTCGCCGTGGTCGAGAATAGCGAGTCGGCGGCACAGCCGGTCCACTTCCTCCAAATATTGTGTAGTGATGAATATCGTCATTCCTGTTTGATTCAATCCCTTAAGATACGACCACACTTGCGCCCGCGATTGCGGGTCCAAGCCAGTTGTAGGCTCGTCTAGAAAGAGTATCCTTGGTCTGTGGACAAGCGTGGAGGCTAGGTCTAGTCTCTTTTTCATTCCACCCGAGTAGTAGGCTGACCTTTTGTCAGCAGCGTCCCCCAGGTCGACGACCTTCAGCAGCTCGTTTACTCGTTCCTTCAACTCTTCACTGCGCATCTGCTGCAAGTGCCCTTGAAGCATCAAGTTCTCACGACCAGTCAGATCTTCGTCAATCACCGTATCTTGCATCTGGACGCCGATTAGCTTGCGAACTTTCCGAGCGTCATGCTCGATATCAAGTCCAGCTACATTCGCGGAACCAGAGGTCTTCCGTAAGAGAGTGGTAAGAATCTTGATCGTAGTGCTCTTTCCCGCACCGTTTGGTCCGAGAAATCCAAAAAACTCCCCATCGTCGACATTGAAAGATATTCCCTTGACAGCCTGGGTGCCGTCTCCGTAAGTCTTTACAAGGTTCTCGACTTGGACTGCTGGCATCTCTCTGCGCCTCTATCGTATTAGATATATCGCATCCGATATGGGTTTATATAAAGAGTTCTATCATGAAGCGAGTTTATTAGCAAAAACCATCCTACACTATCGCGGCGTGTGTGACTAATTCGAAGAAAATAGCGATCCTACATCCACCAATTCACAGCGCTCTTGCACGCCCGCAAGGAATCCCCCGAGGTTTTCTACGACTCTACGTCCTGCACCGAATTGCAGAGAAGCCAGCGCATGGATACGATCTCTTGCAAGAGATCGAGAGCAAGACAGATGGCGTCTGGAGGCCCGGAGCCGGGTCCATCTATCCAATCCTAAAGGAACTTGTCACGGGAGGACACATCAAAGCCGAAAATCCCAAGAAGACTGGAAAACCACAACGCATCTATCACATCACTCCCGAAGGACGCGCGCTCTTACAGCAATCCAGCGAGATGCTTATGAAAACTGGACAAAACTGGGGAGCGATGAGATCGATACTCGTGGAACTGGTCGATCCGAAAAACATTCCGACAATGTTCACCCATATGACAGCAGGACAATTCACATTTCTCCGTGGAATCCTCGAATCGAAGAAGGACAAGATCCCCCGCAGAGAAATCCAGTTCATGCTCAAAGAATATGCCCTTAATCTGGAAAGACAACTCGCTTGGACGAAACAGACTCTGAAGAAATCATGAAGATCCGCGAATTCAAGATAGACGACTACCAAACTGTACGGGACCTCTGGCGAACCGCAGGCCTGACCCTTCGTCCTGGAGACGAACTCGAGGACGTCAAGTTGAAACTCCAAAGAGACCCAGATTTGTTCCTGGTCGCTGAACTGGAGGATATGATCGTGGGCAGCGTGATAGGTGGATGGGACGGAAGGCGAGGCTGGATCTACCACCTCGCGGTAAAGCCTGAGCATCAACGGAAAAGCATCGGAGCAGGGCTTGTACGTGAAGTCGAAGAGCGTCTTGTCGCCAAGGGGGCAAAGAAGGTGAACGCTCAAGTCTACAAATGGAACGAGAAATCCTCTGAGTTCTTCAAGGCCATTGGATACGAAGCACAGCCGGACCTTGTAATGATCGGAAAACAGCTAAGAAAATAGGGAAGTGGACCAGCTCAAATCTGGCCCAGAGCGGTCACATCTGAAACAGCGTACGGTTTGAGATCCCAGTCTCGCTCCAGAAACTTCCCTCTTCCAGACGGTCCCAGAATGAAACGAACGGGTCCGTGAACGGTTGCTGAGCATCGGTTTCTACGACTATGGGTCCAACATAGTTGCAATCTGCGCAGTGGTAGAGAGACCCAATTGATCCTCCAAGCCAGAGAGAGACCTCGTCGGAGCCGCACATCAAGCATCTTCTCATTTTGAGTTACTCACCTCTACCAGTGCGCATGTAGTTGAGGAACTACTCCATTCCCCTAGGAATTCGCTTTAATAGCGGAATAGAATCCGAAAAGCTTTGTTCCAATCCATAGTTAGGCAAAGCGTAGAATATTCCAGAGAGAATATATTCCAACAGGAATGACAATGATTTTTCGGATGGGCAAAAGTCAATAATCTCTACTCTCACATTTTTCCTGTCGGCGAAGTTTTTGTGGAGACTCACTCCTCGGAACATTCTCCGCGGAATCCTGCTCGCATTCTTCCCTTGGGGTCCGGCGTATCTCTTTGAGAGAGCCGATTTCTGGTTCGGCCAAACCGGCAATGGCTATTGGTACTACCAGTTTTCCGGGACAAGGCTCGAAGCCGACGTTGTCTCTTTCGCTCTTGGAGGAATACTCATTGCGTATCTTCTCCGGCCCCGCTGGGCTGTCGTCCAGGTTTTCCTCAGCGCCGGACTCGTTTACTCTTTACTCTATTTCGCATGTCCCACATACCCGGTTGGGCCGGTTTGGAAGTCGGAGTGCTACTCCCTAGGGCCTGACGGCCTAGCGGGGGTCCGACTTTGTGCAATGATGTTTTCGTTCGGGGTTCTCCCTGCGATCGTGCGAGCATCCTACAAAGAAGACAAGTTGAACAAGCAGCTACGCCCTTGGATTGCGATTTTCGGCGCGTTCGTCACCTCAGTGGTCACCGCGTGGTTTCCTCTAACTGCATGGTTCTCAGGCGCCACGTACCTGACATCGCTCGTCCCGTTCCAAGCCGCGTTACTATTCGGGGTTTCAGAGATCGCTGCAGGGATACTTGCGGCCAGAATAAGCAGATCAATTGTCGTCGCAGCGGCTTCCGGAGTAACATCCATTCTCATCATCTCAGGGTTTCTATGGCCAATTCTATGCGCCGGTTGCGACAGGAGCCTCCTATTCCTCATCGTACCTTCCTGGGGAATCTTCGCCCTGATCGGTGGATTCCTAGAGCTCGGCCTACCGAAGAGACTGAGCATCGGACCCCTAGAGCATTTCTATCCCAGACTCGAAGACATTCGCCGCATCGGCGTAGCAGTTGTCCTCCTCTTCTCGTTGTGGACCCTGATATCGTTCGATTTCTGGGACCCAAACGTCCTCTATGCCACCAACATGTCCCCAGGACCCGGACAAATGACCCTCGGAACGCCATCGTATCCGTACGTGGCAGGTTACTACAACTCGATAAAATACAGAGTCTGCTGCGTCGAGGTAGGAGTCAGCTTCCAGAGAGTAGACCTGAACGCTCTGGCACCAAACAATTTCCTGATGGCTGGAATGGGCGTCCAATCCCCAAACTGCTGCATTGACGGATGGGATTTCGGGTGGAGAGCTGACGTTTTCATGTTGCCTAATGGAACCCAGGTCGTTTCTGGGTCTACATGGGAGACCTGTGATGGAAACGCTAACTGTGGCGGAACAATTTGGGAGCATCTCAGATACCACGCGCAACAAACCATCAGCCCGCCAAGCATCTCGACACCTGTCTATCTCAGAATGCTGTGGCAGTACAACCAATCGGTCTGGCATGCAAACTGGTTCTACAACTACACCGGACAACCATGGACCAGATTCGGCAGCTTCGTTCCAGATTTTCGCGAAGGACACTACTTCGACGTCGGCGTAGAAGGAGCTGGCAATTATCCCTGCTCTTGCGTCTACTTCTACCAGTTCGGCGTAGCGAGCAAAACCCCCGTCGCAGGGTGGTCAGTTCAATTACTGTATCCGTCGTTCGTCCATCCAGACGGTTCCTGGGGAGTAATCGAACATGCAAGCATCATTCAGGGAGTATCCTCGTATTGGAAAGGCAACTACCGCTGGGGAGGAGAACCATACAACGGAGTTTTTGCTCGGGCAAACACGAATGACCAGACCCTGCCTGCAGGTATCCTACAACTAACATACTCTGGAACAGGAACGCTACCGGACAAAACCGTACTCTGGTAGTGCAGAGAACCACCCTTTTGGACCCCAGGAGGGTGCTTAGGAGACGTAGGCTCTGGGAGCAGGTTTATGGGACGAATAAGCTAGAATTCGATTCCGTCTCTGGAATTATAGAAAAGATGGTCAAGCTTTGACGGACATGTTCGGCTCGTTGGGCAGAGGAAAGTCGCGGCGTGACGACATCGTCTCATCCCCTGAGAGACAATGCCCAATGTGTGAGAGGGTTAGGAGGCTATCCGGAGAGAGAAAGTGCGCTATTCACGTCAAAGCAGACTCGCTAGCAGCGCATCATTCTGAATTCGATCTGAAATCCATCGCAGGGTCCAGTCCTCCTGGAGTATTCGTAGGCAGGTTCGGGTATCCGAACGTCTCTGTCGGGCCTATGGTTCCATCGATCTCGGGCGACACCGAGATTCTTGATACTCCCGAATGGTGGATGGGCAAGGGTTTCGATGAGATAGTAGATTTCAGGTATAGTTTGCTTCGAGGCTACAGCAAAGCGAACGTCTCTGACGCTCAGAGGGGAGGCAGGCTGGTCGAGACCTTGCAAGACATGGCGATGATGACAAAACCAGTTGATACAGAACTCGTTCTTGCTCGTCCACCACGAAAAATATTGGACATGCGGGAGGACTCCCAGCCCTTCGGTCCCATTGCACCCCTCACCTCCTTTCACGCCGGAAACTCCTCCGTTGACAGCAGGATCGAGAAAGCGTTCTATGATAGCGATCTCCCAGCTGATGACGCAGTCCTCCAACTCTACAGAAACGGCGTCTTGGTAACTCGTATTCAACGAGCGTTTAGCCTCGGCATGTTTGGCGAGAGCAAGAGACGCAAGCTTGTCCCGACGCGATGGAGCATAACAGCAGTCGACAGCAATCTCAGCCTCAAGCTAATGTCCCGAGTAAGGCACCATCCACTCATCGACGAATACCGCGTCTACAAGTACACGTACCTAGACAACATCTACGTGGGAATCCTAACTCCTGAAAACTGGAAGTTCGAATGGATCGAGGCCTGGTTCGAGCCTGAACTACTAGCCACAAGTTTCCCTGATGTGAACATGGCCGAGGATGTAGCGAAGAGTAGCTATGTTTCTCCGAAAGGATATCGCCCAGTGATGCTCGGTGATTCGGAAGGATTCCGAGGACGTAAGACCTACGCCAAGCCGGGCGGTTGCTACTACTCAGCAAGGCTCGCGGTTTCTGAATATCTCGATTCGATCAGCAGACAGGCGGGTGCAATAATGTTGAGGGAAATTCATCCAGGCTACATAATGCCCGTCGGGGTCTGGAATGTTAGAGAGAGTCTACGAGCGCTCCTTAAGACACCCTTCGAGAAATTCGACTCCATGGATGGGGCGCTGAATCATGTTAGCAATATTTTCGAAATACCTAAGCATGGCTGGATAGAGACCTCGGCCCTTCTCCAGAGCGCGTATTTCCAGCGGAAGATCGGCCAATTCAACTAAACATAACGGATCGTCTTGCGCCTTTTTGAGCGAGATCGTACGACGTGCCATCTCTGAAATCGATCTGGTATGGTAAATGCTTAAACAAGACCGTTTCTAACGCGATTCCGTGATTTCTACCAAAGACCTAGGCGAAGAACTTGCGAAGATATCCCTTGATCTTGCAAAAAGAGAGAACGCTAGTTACGCTGAGCTGAGGCTCGTCAACACTCGATCTGAGGCCATTACAGTCGTCAACGAGAACCCTGCCAGCGAAGAAGCGAGCACGATTGGCGTTGGAATCCGCGTGCTCTACAATAATCTGGGCTGGGGGTTTGCTGACACCGATGAACTAGAACATGAGAGCGTAAGAGAGACGACCAGGAAGGCTCTCTCCCTCGCAAAGGGCGCGTCTAAGCTGGGGATAAAAGTCACCCGAGCCTCAGAACCTGTTCACGTTGACAAGTGGGAGACACCGGTCAAGAAAGATCCGTTCCGCGTTCCCACGGAGACCAAGTATGAGTATCTTCAAGATACTACTAAGAGGATGAAGGAGAATGACGTCGTCGCCAGAAGAGGCCAGATGACGTTTGACTTTATCGAGAAGTATTTCGCGAACTCGGAAGGATCGAAAATTTTCCAAACTCTCTCTTGCGCGGGCGTTTCCGCGATTGTTGCCGCAAAAGGTCCTACAGGAGTTCAGAGACGTTCTATTCAACAGAACACTGGTGGTGGCTACGAACTTGTAGACGAAATGGATCTTCCAGGACAGGCGCTGGAGATTACAAAAGACGTCTTAGCTCTCACTCGCGCGCCAACAATCAATGAAGGAAAATCGGACATTATCCTTAGTGGAGACCAGGTTGCATTGCAGGTGCACGAGTCCTGCGGTCATCCAATAGAACTCGACAGGGTTCTAGGCTACGAAGCAAATTTTGCAGGCCGGAGCTTTCTCCAACCAGACCAGCTCGGAAAACTCCAGTACGGATCAGAACACGTGAACATTGTAATGGACGCCACTCTCGACCATGGAAACGGGCTTGGGACCTTCGGTTATGATGATGAAGGAGTCAAGGCTCAGCGAAAGTACGCGGTAAAGAACGGTAAATTCGTGGGATATCTCATGTCCCGGGAAACTGCCCCAAGGGTGGGGGAGACCCGGAGCAACGGGTGCATGCGAGCAGAATACTACAAGCTCCCAATAATCAGAATGACGAATGTGAGTCTCGAACCCGGCGACTGGGACTATGACGAGATGATCGAAGATACACGCGACGGATACCTTATGGTCACAAACTATGGCTGGAGTATCGACCAGAAGAGGTACAACTTCCAGTTCAACACGGAAAAAGGATACAGGATAAAGAACGGAAGCATAGGAGAAATGGTCAGAGGACCCACGTACGCGGGCATAACACCGGAGTTCTGGAACTCTTGCGACGCGATCGCCAACAAGAAGAGCTGGGTACTATGGGGCACACCGAACTGCGGCAAGGGCCAACCCGGTCAGACGATGATAACTGGACATGGGGCCTCACCTAGCCGTTTCAGGAACATCCGCGTCTTCGGAGCATCATAACCATGTCGCAAAAAATGGAGAATCAGCCTGTTTCCTTCCGAGAGAAAGCGCATCAGATCTTCACCACTGTCAAAAGTGTGGCAGGAAAAGCTGAGGCGGAGATCCTACTCGTTTCACGAGTTGACGAATACCTTCGATTTGGGAATAACGAGCTCGCACAATCGCAGTATAGCACCAGCAGAAACTTGTCCGTGAGGGTCGCGTCGGAGAAGAAACAAGGACGGGTCACCACGGGTACTTTGGACAAGGCGTCTATCGAAAAAACTGTGGAGAAGGCTATCAAGCAGGCCCGCGATTCGCCGGAAGACCCAGATTATCTGCCGATGCCCGGCGCCCAGAAATACCGTTCAGTTGATCGGTATAGTGAAAAGACCGTCGAAGCTCCCGCTGAAGTGAAAGCCGGATATATCGGGTCTGCCATGGATCTTGCTAAGAAGAACCATCTTCTTGCGTCAGGTGTTCTCGGAACCAGCGTCGAGAACGTTATGATGCTCAACACGTCCGGACTCGAAGCATCCTATCGAGGATCAGGCGGATACTTTTCCTTGACAATGGACGCGGATAATGGTAATCAGACCGGATTCGCTTTGTCAACCTTTGGCGATATTGACGAGCTGGACCCAAACAAAGTCTCACAGACAGTACTTGAAAGAGCCAAGCTAAACAAGAACCAGGCAGACATAGCGCCCGGAAAGTTCGACATTGTTGTTGATCCTTACGCATGGAGTGAAATGTTGCTCTTCTTCGCCGTATCCGCATCTACAGGTTACAGCCCTGATCTGGGAATGCGACAGTACAAGGAAGGAAGAAGCTACCTCTCAGGCCGAATCGGCGATAAGATCCTCGGCGACAACATCAGCATTGACGATGATGTGTATCATCCAAACCAGGCCGGACCCCCCTTCGATGGGGAAGGCTGCCTGAAGAGCAAAGTCTCGCTCATCGAGAACGGGGTCTTTCGAAACCCCGTCACCTCACGAATATCCCAGCACCGTTATGGTGTGGTGCCGACAGGGCACGAGCTGCCTTTGCCGAATCCTCTAGGTGAGCTACCGACCAACCTCGTGATTCGTGGCAAAGGAGCCACTAAGACCCCGGAGGAGTTGATAGGAGAGCTTGACAAGGGGCTGTTGATCACCCGATTCTGGTACGTGCGTGAAACTGAGCCTCGGACGAAGACGGTGACTGGAATGACAAGGGACGGGACGTTCCTGGTCGAGAATGGTGAGATCAAGAGGCCGGTGAAGAACTTGCGGTTTAACCAGAGCCTCCTAGAATTGTTCGGCAAAGTCGATGCTGTCTCTGAGCCAGTGCGGAACTTCTCCGAGTTCCAGCAGTTCCGGATCCTCCAGCCAGGCATCCTGGCGAGGGACTTTAACTTCACAAGCGTCTCTCCCTTCTAGAGACCCCCAGCCGACTCGAAGCCTGGTCCAGCCGGATTCCCGGGACAGGGCCGTGTTGGTTCTAGAAAACTGATACTTCGGCCATAGAAGCCATTCACCGTGGATTCTTGACCTACAGGAAGGAGTATGTTCTCGGAATTCTTTCCCTGATGCCCCTTCTTGCAGCGGGCAGTTACAAGGGATTAGGTTGGCTCATCACAATAATCGTGGTGTACGTGGGCATCCCGGTTCTGATCTGGAGCCTCGTAGTTGACCGTCTTGTGTTCCTTGTTATCGGGATAATTCGCTATTTCCGCGAGTCATCGGGGCACATGTACTATTTCGAGAAGCTTGTCGGGCCTCCAGGCTTTTCGCGCCGAATCCTGAGGGATTTCCGCATCCTATTGTTCGTGTTCGTGCTGTCAGCCATTATCGTCCCGCAGATAACTGATGTTACCCCGGCGAACATCACGATTGTAAGCAACGCGTTCGTCTACGTGGCTATCTTCATACTCGCCGTCCCATCGTCGATACATGTTCTCTTCTGGGTCCTTGAAGACTCAGGGTTAAGATGCCACAATCCGAAGAGGGTAACGGTCACAGCGCCAGGAGCGTGGATGTCGAACTGGCTATTCTCCGTCGGAAGCCTTGGAGCTTTCCTAACCTTCGTCGTGTCGCTGGGAGGAAACCTCCCGAAGGCCATCGCCCTCACCACAACACTACTGGCTTCCCTGTTGCCCTCATGCATTCTAGCACCTACCTTGTTCTATCGAAGGGTTGAACCAGGCATTCTGACGAAGGTCAGGGAGAGCAAGACCGCAATGGTCATGGCGCGCATGTTCGCTCCTCCCGCGGGTCCAGCAATGCCACCATCATATCCTCCCAGCTCGCCAGCTCCGCCCAGACAAACGCCGACTCCGACCTGACACTTGGCATCCGAGAGCAAGATCGTATTGGCTATGGCGTCTTACATGATGATGTATGCAAGGGTTCCCGAGAATCCTCTGATGAACAAGACGAAGGCCGCGGGGGCAACGGTCGGCGGGAGAATGATGAAACAAGTAGCTATGCAAATGGCTGCGAAGAGCCGGAACGCCTAGAACAATTGTGCTGACAAAGGTCAAACTTCGCGGTCTTGAACCTATTCCGTAACTCTCAGCGACTCTCTTCTGTCAAGATCACGACGGGGATTTCCCGCTTGGTCTTACGCTGGTAGTCGCTGTATGCCGGGTACATCTTTGTGAGCAACGGCCAGAAGTCGCTCTTCTCTTCCTCTGATGCCTTTCTTGCAATCATCTTCCTCTTTTCGCTCTTTATCCGAACTTCGGCGTGGTGGTCGTGCTGGAGATTTGTCCACCAAGAAGGCTCTTGGTCTCTGCCTCCGTTGGAGGCGACTATCATGATTCGATCGCCGTCGCGAAGATAGAGGACTGGTGTTGTCCTTTTCTTGCCTGTCTTGCGCCCGACAGTCGTCAGAATAAGGACCGGCGCATTCCATAACCGGCCTCCTATTCTCCCTCTAGAGAGACGGTAGAATGCCACGTGGGTCCTACTGAAGAGTCGTTGACCGTTCGTACAGAATTTCCCTCTTTTCCTAGAGACCTTTGAATCCTCTTTGAAGATCCTCGAGCAGATCTTCAACGTCTTCTATTCCCACACTCATGCGTATGAGGGTGTCTTTGATTCCCTGCTCTATTCTTCTCTGACGCGGGATACTGGCATGTGTCATGCTAGCCGGATGTTCGATGAGGGATTCGACTCCTCCTAAGCTCTCGGCCAAAGTGAACACCCGAAGTTTCTCCAAGAGCTTCTCGCATTCTCCGAATCCGCCTTTGAGTTCGAAGCTGAGCATTCCACCGTGCCCCCGCATTTGTCGTTTTACGATATCCCGTTGTGGATGATCCGGAAGGCCGGGATAGTATACCTGTTCGACCTTCGGTTGTTTTAGGAGATACTCGCTGATCTGTTTAGCGTTGGAGTTGTGACGATCCATTCTAACAGCCAGCGTCTTGATTCCTCGCAATACGAGCCAGCAGTCTAAGGGTCCTGGAACCGCTCCTACGGCGTTCTGCAGGAACTTGAGACGTTTGCCGACCTCAGCGTCGGTTGTGATTGCGGCCCCGCCGATTAGGTCGCTATGACCTCCAAGATATTTGGTTGTGCTGTGGACTGAGATGTCGGCGCCGTGCTTCAATGGGTTCTGGAGATAGGGACTTGCGAAGGTATTGTCGACAACTAGTAGTGCGTTATTTTTCTTTGCGATCTTCGAGATGGCGCGGATGTCAACAACTCTCATAAGCGGGTTGGTAGGGGTCTCAATCCAGATCATCTTGGTGTTCTTTCGAACTGCCTTCTCGACTTTGTCAGGTTGTCTCGGGTCCACGTAGGTGAATTGTAGGCCGTAGTTTCGGAGAACTTGGTCGAATAATCGATATGTTCCGCCATAGATGTCGTCCCCGGCGATTACGTGGTCTCCCTTTCGCAGGAGCATTAGGACGGTGGTCGTTGCGGCGAGACCTGAGCTGAAAGCGAGGCCTACCTTGCCGTCCTCTAGGGACGCTAAACTCTCTTCAAGCGCGTTACGAGTGGGATTTGCCGTTCGCGAATAGACGTACTTGCCCTCGCGGCCGGGTCTAAGCTGCATGTACGTTGAGGTGAGATAGACCGGAACCGTGACCGAGCCTGTGGCCGGATCTGGCTCCTGCCCAGCATGGATGGCTTTGGTTGAAAACCTCATGATAAGATGCGACCTTGTGTGTGCCGATTTAACATATCTTTCCGAAAACTTGCGATGACGTCGAGACCTGTGTTCTCAGAGCCTTCGCGCGAAGCGCTAGCGACCGGGAGACAGGCTCCGCACGAATGAGTCCTTCCGTAAGGAACCATCGCACCCGTTAATCAGTAAGATTCCCGAATCCTACCTTAACGTGGTCAAGGCTGTCGCAGGGATTTCCTTCGCCACACCCGTTACCCTGGCGCTAATGACACTGGATTCAGATGAGGCTCTCGCTGCAGGAGTAGTTCCTGCCCAGCTTCACTCCCTACTCAACTACAGTATGATAACGGGCGTTATGATCACTTCAAACCAGACGGGAATACTCGCGCTAGGAAAAACGCTGTCCGCAACTATCGGAAAAGGCGCGGGAGACCCTGTCCAGCTCAACGGAGTCATATACAGTGTTTCTGGAGTCTACCTAACCAATAGCTGGATGGACTACTCGGTCATAATCCCCCATGTGGTCGCGCAACAAATGATCGGCATGGTAAACGGTACTTCGATGATCGTTGCTACCGCTCAGGATTCTCGGAATGTCGACAACGTGATAGGTCAGATCAGGACCTTGATGCCGACCTTCGAGGCTTTCCGGAGCAGCGAGACTCCTTCCAAGGTCTCGCCAATCTTTGCCTCTCTCGAAAGCATAGCCTCGGACATAACAGCTATCGTAACCCTGGGAGCGGTCTTGGGGATAATGAACTCAAACCTCAACAACCTACGCGAGAGAATGCGCGCATTTGCGATCTTCAAAGCGACCGGAGCCACATACAACCAGATCATCAAGCTGGTCCTTTACGAGTCTCTCTTGCTAGGAACCCTCGGGACCCTGATAGGGCTCGGAATATCCTACGCCGTTCTCCAGTTTATCTCAATCCCGATAGTCCAGAATGTCAGCGTCGCCATAATTCTAGTCCCTTCCACCTTCCTCTACGCTGCCTTGCTCGCATTTTCCGTTTCTTTCCTAGCTTCCATCTATCCGGCGCTCAAAATCGCCCGAGTCCGGCCTCAAGAGGTCTTCAGGTTTGGCTGAGGAACCCGTTCTAAGAACGGATGAGCTGAACAAGACCTACTGGAGTGGACCTGAAAAAACGGTCGCTTTGGACGGCATAAATCTAGAAATCCGCAAGGGAGAGCTTCTAGCAGTCTACGGTCCTTCGGGGTCGGGAAAGACCACTCTTCTCTTTCTTCTGGGAGGGTTTGACAAGCCAACGTCCGGGCGTATACTATTGGACGGGATTGAAATCTCGAACATGGATGAGTATCGGCTCTCGAGGATCAGACGAAGCAATGTGGGTTTTGTATTTCAGAACTACAATCTAGTTGAGGATCTTTCGGTTCAGGAAAATGTCTCGTTGACCATGATGTTCGAGGGGAAAACCGAGAAAGAAATGAAGGAAAGAACAGCCGAACTTCTCGACAAGGTAGGGTTGGTCGGCAAGGAACGGCACAGACCTTCTCAACTTAGTGCCGGTGAGCAGCAACGAGTTGCAATAGCCAGAGCGTTGGCGAACAGGCCGCGGCTTGTACTGATGGATGAACCGACAGGGAACCTGGATCAGGATAATTCGCGGGCAATCATGCAACTGGTCACGAACATCATCAGAGCCGATGGCGTGACCTTCATTATTGCCACCCATAACCTTGAGATTGTCCAAGAAACGCCGTCGAGGTTGTTCCTCAAAGCGGGCCAGATAGCAACGGACCTCATATCACATTCGTAAGCCAGAGATTAGCCCGGGCGAGCTGCAGCTCCTATCTTTGAGGGTTCTGTATTCCCAGGCCTTTCAGTTTGTATTGGAGATGCTTCTCCATGGCTTTCGTCATAAGTAATCCGCTTTTCATGCTGTTATAGATGAAAAGCCAGTAATCCTTCTGGGCAGTTCTTTCTTTTCCGATGCCGAGAACGTAGAGTTCAATCTGATCTAGTAGGTTCATCACGTCTCGATCTCTCACGCTTCATCGACCTCTCAAGCTACCGGGAAGCCTTGTTCCCTCATCCATTCGTCCGAGAACAACTTGCTGAGATAGTTCCGGCCGGTGTCAGGGAGCAACGTGACAATCGTCTTGCGTTCATCCAGCCGTTCTGCAACCCTCATGGCCGCCTGCACTGCCGTTCCCCCGGACCCTCCTACCATGATCCCCTCTTCCTGTGCGAGTCGTCGCGACATCCGGAAAGAGTCGGTGTCAGAGACCTGAATGACATCGTCTACAATCGACATGTCCAGTGTTCCCGGCATGAAATCCTCCCCAATCCCCTCCACCTTGTACTGGTGGGGATCTACCTTTTGCCCGTGAAAACGTTGATAGAAAATGGACCCTTCGGGATCCGCGCCGACAACCTTCAGGCTTTTTTTCTTCTCTTTTAGAAACCGGCCTGTTCCAGTGATGGTTCCTCCGGTTCCCATGCTGCACACAAAAACGTCGACCTTTCCCTCGGTCTGACGCCAAATCTCGGGCCCTGTTGTCCGGTAGTGAGCATCGGGATTGGCCCGGTTTTCATACTGGTTAGGCATGTAAGAGTGCGGAGTTTCTTGCGCAAGTTTCTCCGCGACTTTGGTATAATGTTCAGGGGATTCCGGGGGAACGTTCGTAGGGGTCACGACCACTTTTGCTCCGTATGCTCGCAGTATGCTTCTTTTCTCGTCGCTCATCTTGTCAGGCATGACGAAGATCATCTTGTAGCCTTTCACGGAGGCAACCATTGCCAATCCAACTCCGGTGTTTCCTGAGGTGGGCTCTATGATGGTTCCACCTGGTCTAAGGAGTCCCTTCTTCTCCGCTTGTTCGACCATTGCGACGCCTATTCGATCCTTGACGCTTCCACCTGGGTTGAGGTTTTCTAGTTTGGCCAGAATAGTGGGTTTGAGACCTTGCGAGACCTTGTTCAGCCGGACGAGAGGGGTGTTTCCGATTACCTCTAGTATGGTCTTGTGAACTTCCATCGAGACAACTGCTTCCTTTCATGTCTTCAATCAAGGTTCTTTATCTGAATAATGCAGACCCGCGGTATTCCAGCGTATCTGATAGGTGGGCATGACCTGGCGGTTAGAAGGTTCCTGCACGAAACGAGCTTAGCCGAAACGCCGGAGCGAAATCCGCAAGCATCTACTCGGATAACACCGAAGCGAACGAAGCTGTGATAATCAATTCAGGACAGTCTCTCCACTCTTAGACTAGCCCACACCGAGAAACCCTCACAATCTCCAGCATCATCCGTGAGCTTACTTAGGACCCTCATCAGAAGTATCACGAGCCTTAACTTTCATGCTTTCCCGGCAGACCTGACACGTGATTGTAAGATTTGTTTCAATGGGTCCCCACCGGCCTTCTTGAGCTATTCGATGTCACAGAATTCGGAATCCAGGATCGAACTGGTCTAGGTTTCCTGCTATGACCACCGCAGTCAACTCATCTTTGGACCAGCCTCTAATAGAATCGATCGATGCAGCCCTCAGTGCTCTCGGTGTCAGCACGAGGGATTCGATTCTACTCTATCTTCGCAAGGAATACTCCATTTCCATCGAAGAAATACCGCAGAGGATCGACGAACTCCTCCAAGCTCTCCACGCGCTACTCGGATACGGAGCAAGGGTGATAGAGAAATTAGTAATCGCTAGGCTAATCGAAACTGGTGAGATTGCTCTCGCCGACGCTAGAGGACGGACTCTGGGCGAGATAATTGTTCTCTCAAGGATGGGTCGTAACCAACTAAAAGCGACGGACTAAGAATTCCCCGGTAAGCCCAACGTTTTCTGGAAAAGTTCCGCCCGCAGCAGCCTTGACATTCGCGAATTTCTTGGCTACTAATGTGCCCCTGACGTAATTTCCCTTTCTTTCTTGGCCGCCTTTAGGAATAGTTCGAAGAACTTGTCCTCCCCGGTTTGGGGAGCTTTCTTCGCCTGTTCAGGCTGGCGGTTTTGCCTGGTGTTCGAATCGTTTTGCGAGCCCAAAGACCCCAAGGAAGAGAAGCGCTCCTGCTATTGCCGTGACCATCGAGCTTAGGATCGTAGTAGTCTCTCCCACTGAACTTATCAGACTAGCTATTTGATCAGTGGGTAGCGAAAGTGTCAGTACCAAGCCTACCACGCTCTGAATCGTCAGTAGCGAAAACGCTGCGATTATCATAGTCCAAGCACGAAACGAGCCTGTTATTCTTGTCACCTTGTATGCGTAGAATACCACGCCTGCTTGGAAGATGAGTTCTAGAACCGCAACAAAGTAGAGCGTTGGGAGAACGATAGGATCCAGCATTCTTCCTATCGCCTCACTTTCGTTTCTCCGCGGCCCCGCGGAAGAGATCCATGAATTTCTCAGATGCGACCTTCCGAGGCGAGCCCGTGATTACTCCCTCATAGTTTGTAAATGCAGACTCTATCTTGATTCCTGTCGAGGTGATCTGGAACTCTCTCAACCGCTTGTCATGATCGCTACCCCTCATCTTCAGAACTACCAGGGCCTTTCGCAACGAGGACTCGATCTCCACAGGCTTGAGAGCAACGATACAATCTACAAGGAAGCTCAATCCTACTTCGGTAATTGAGAAGGACCCTCCTGCCATCTGCGGTGACTCCCAGACGAGAAGGGAGCTTATCCCCTTGGTCTTGAGGTGCATGATCAACCGGTACGCCTCGCGTCTCAGCTCGCTTTCTTTGACGAACATAGCGAGATGACTCAACGAGTCCACAACTATTCGTCTCGGCTGGATATCGCGGAGGGATTCGTCGAGTAGGCTCTCCCCCTCGGACTCGAGCAACAGGTTTGGAGAGGTGCACAAGATTCTGAACTTGTTTTCTTCTTCCAGCTTCCGAAGGTCCCATCCGAGGTTTTTCGCGTCTCGGTAGATCTGGTCGGGCATTTCTTCGAATGTCACGTAGATCCCGGGTTCTCCAAATTTGACCCCGTTAACCAAGTACTGAAGGGCTAGGGTTGTCTTCCCGCAGCCAGCACTCCCAGCCACCATGACCGCGTCGCCTTCCATGAATCCGCCATGTAGCATCTCGTCCAACTCAGTTATTCCGGTCCGGACTCTGCCTCCTTCCCCGACCTTTCCGGTGAAGAACTGGTCGACTCCAGAGAGTCCAGTTCTAGAACTTGGTGTTGTCAATTTTCTCCACTCCCTCTAGATTCCTTAGATGTTTCGCTATTGCGTCCAGGACTTCCCGGTCCCTCCCACGGTCCAAGAGCAAGACTTCGGAACGACCAATCCTCCTTGTCTTGAGGATACCCAGGTTCACAAGGCTCCGAACGTCTTCTTCGATCGAGTTCCCTGTTCTCCCAATGCGGCGCGCAATGCTGTCGAGCGTGTCGATGAGCCCAGGGTTGCGATGGAACAAAACGAGCAAGTCTCCCGTAGTCTCTGATGCGAGAAGTGTTTCCAACATCTGTGCGGCGCTCACTTTGTCGGTACCTCCTGCGCGCAGGTTTCTCTTGCCCTTTCAAGGGCTTCTCCGTACTCGAACGAGCCTTGAGACGCGTAGGGAATATTCAGCTTCCGGAATAGATCTTTGATGATCACTTTTTCGATGACTGTTGCCCCGTTGCCAAATGCAGATTGCAGTTTCATGTGAAACTCCTTTGGGACGGAGGCTTTGTCGAACAAGCCCTGGTCGGTTAGAACGCCCAGGATCGCCTGGCCTAGCGCTCCTCTTATCCCGTCACCGATACTGTCTCTCAGCAACGAGGAGAAGCTGTTCTCTTGGTTCCGGATAGAGTTCGTCCTATTCGTCTTCCAGCTTGTTCGGAAATCGTTCCGAGGCAACGTAGAAACGGGCGAACCCATGGCTGCAGCTAGGCTCCTGTCAGTTGTTTCGTTGAGACACACTCAAGCGATAAACTGGTTGTAACCCAGCTCACGGCATTTTAGTTGTTACACTATCAGCGTTCATTCCATGAAAACTGGACAGTAAGCATGTGAAGGTAGGTTACAACACACGTATTCGGCATAGTGCCTTGGTTTATCATGAGCTGGACAACATGCGGTCTCCTCTGGTAACAACCTTCCACGAGACCCTAGGCTCATGTTTTGCTTCAACCCTCAAAGATATGCTCGGATCTGCAGTGTGTGAATCGGTGTACGGTCTCTTAGAGAGAAACGGGATAACAGGGGGAGAGATTTGCAACAGATTTGATGACACTGTGACGGTGCTAACCAAAGTCTTGGGCACATCCTCCAGAGTTCTCGTCCATAGAACCGTTGTTGAGATGTTCCGTCAGTACTCGCAGCGCGCCGATTTTTCCTATCAAGATTCTCTAAGAGATCGACTGATTGTCCTGAAGGAGGCTGTTCTCGCCAATCACTTGATGCCTAGGAGCCGGCATGACGGCATAGACTTTGACAGCGTGGAAAGAACGAGACTTACCAGCCCAGGTGAAACTGGCAACCATAACGGTCCCATTGACAATCCTGACACGTCGAAAAAAGCCGTCAACGCGTCTTGAAATAGTTGATTCTGGGTCACCGGAGTGTTCCTTGAGGGATATTTCGAGTAAGCCCAATAGCTCGTCTTTCTTGCAAGAAATGCATAAATTAGCGCCACAGCCGCGGTTCCGAAGCCGGACGATTCAAAAATGGCCTCACTAATCGCGTTCGTTAGCATATTCGTGGAGTCGCCCTACATGGATGATGTAGTGCAGGCCCTATCTCGTCTCGACAAGGTGGTCGACCTTTACGAGGTCACGGGCGAGTTTGACATTGTCACTGTCGTCTCAGCCTCAGACATTGAGGAGTTTCGAGATGTCTTGAAGAACAAGATCATGAAGGTCAAAGGGGTCAAGAGCACTGTGAGCTCAATCGTTCTAAAAACTCACAAGGGCTCCGGGTCCAACGGCGACATCTTGAACCCGACTTCCGCCGTGTCAGCTTCTGTCAGCCACCAGAAATAGATCAACCACCCTTGAATCCTGAGACCATTCTATGGAGGCTGTTAGCAGCTGATCGACCCGAGCAATCTATTCTTACTCATCACGATTCTCCTCATAGCCATAGTATCAGGGCGGTTTCTAGCACCCTACATCACTAGAGTTTTCTCATTATCCCCCGGCCGACTAGACAAGGTTCTCAATCCCATCGAAAAAGGAATCTATCGAATCATCAGCGTAGATCCAGCTCGCGGCATGGACTGGAAAGAATACTTCCTTGCTGCACTCATTGTCAACATTTTCCAGATGGCACTTGCCTTCGTAATATTCGCGTTTCAAGGCGTGCTCCCCTTGAACCCGCAAGGGTTTCCAGGTCTCTCCTGGGACTTGGCTTTCATGCAGGTCATCAGCTTCGGGACGAATACCAACCTGCAACACTACAGCGGTGAAGGAAACTGCGTACAATTGCCGAACTGCACCGCGTTGAGGCCCGGTGTTCCAGGTCTTTCATATCTCAGCCAGATGATGGCTGTCCAGTTCTTGCAGTTTACGAGTGCAGCCACCGGAATCTGCGTTGCTGTCGCGATGATTCGAGGCTTCATCATCCATTCCAAGGACTCGGGCAATTTCTATGTGGACTTTACTAGGACTTTGACAAGGATACTGTTCCCTCTGTGTTTCGTGGCTTCGCTCGTCTTTGTCGGCCTTGGAGTTCCCCAAACGCTTACTGGGTACCAGATTACGAAAACGGTCGAGGGAGCGGCTCAGACGATTCTCGTCGGTCCTGTCGCTTCCCTCGCCAGCATTATGCAGCTCGGAACGAACGGGGGAGGATATTACGGGGCGAATTCGGCCTATCCTTTCCAGAACCCAAACCCGGCGTCCGACGTATTCCAGATATTTCTCATGCTGCTTATTCCGACAACACTTTGTTTCGTGTTTGGTCAGTTGATTGGCAAGAAGCGAGAGACTCGTCCAATCCTCTGGGGTGCTTACGCACTCTTTGCCCTTGATCTCTTGATCGCCTTCACGCCCAACTTTCCTGTCGTGGGTCCAGGGATGGAGGTCCGCTTCGGGGGCTTCTTCTCAGTATTCTGGACAGTCGTCACGACTGCAGCAACCACAGGCTCTGTTAACACATCCCTGTCGGGGCTATACCCGCTAGTCATACTGTCGGCTTTCAATGGAATGTTGATCCAGGCAACTCCCGGTGGAAAAGGGGTCGGGGTGATGTACATGGTCATGTTCATCGTCCTCACAGTCTTCATCGTTGGCCTAATGTCGGGTCGGACCCCTGAGTACTTGGGACTGAAAATAACCGCCCGAGATGTTAAGCTGGTAATGATAGCTTTTCTCGTCCACCCTGTTATCGTTCTCGTTCCGACGGTGCTCGCTTATTCGACTGGGGCTGCTGGCGCGATCGGCGTTGGAACGAATTCTATCGGGTTCACCAAGATCTTCTATGAATTCACATCGGCCGCCGCGAATAACGGGAGCGATTTTCTCGGTGCGACCGCCAATACGCCATTCTTCAACATCTCAACGGCCATCGTCATGTTTCTAGGACGCTTCGCACCCATCGGACTATTGCTTGCGCTCGGCGGATCTATGATCAATAGAAAGAGGCTTACCACAGAAGCTGGTGTAAGGACGGACAGTCCACTCTTCGCCTTGATCCTTGTAGGAAGCATACTTGTCCTCGTCCTCCTCACCTTCTTCCCGTTCCTCGCACTAGGCCCGATTCTAGAATTTTTCCAGGGACGTGTAAACGGATTCTAGGGGAAAAACCATGTCGACAAGATTGAGCAAGATGATATCTGTCCGGCGAACGACCCTAATTTCCCGGAAGGTACTCATCGACTCGCTTGTCCGCCTAAGTCCACTCAGGCTCATCGCGAACCCTGTAATGCTGATTGTGGAGATCACATTCTTCATAGTGGCGGCCATGGCCCTCGACCCTGAAGCGTTCCCAAGACTCGCGAACTCGTCTCTCCAAATATTCTATGGTGAGGTCGCATTGATTCTTCTGATCACAGCCTGGTTCAGCACCCTATCCGATGCGCTTGCAGAAAGCCAGGCGAAGAACACGGCCAACAGCCTTCGAAGACTGGAGATGGAGGTGTCTAGCAAGAAGATACTGATCGAAGCTGGTTCTAGGCGAATCGTTCCTACCCCTTCGAGGGATCTTCGTACTGGTGACCTCATTCTTCTAGAGAAGAACGATACAGTTCCCATCGACGCGCAAGTCTTGGAAGGAATCGCCATGGTGGACGAGTCCCTCCTCACAGGGGAATCCACAGCGGTTCGGAAGGCTCCAGGAGACGATGTGATCGGAGGCTCGCAAGTCCTCAGCGACACTCTCACTGCTAAAATCACGGTCAACCCTGACGAGACTTTCATCAATCAGATGATCAGAATGGTTGAGTCGTCCAAAAGGCCGAAGACCCCAAACGAGCAAGCCGTAACCATCGTCCTGATAGGCCTCACAGCAATCTTCA
>Ga0209237_1000382_pt1 | contig 24746 bp, 20 predicted proteins | sample GraSoi013_1_40cm_2_FD_185820 | JGI IMG/M metagenome (GOLD analysis project Ga0209237, IMG submission 185820) | Grasslands soil microbial communities from the Angelo Coastal Reserve, California, USA - Sample 10_02_2013_1_40cm (SPAdes) (version 2) | ecosystem: Environmental > Terrestrial > Soil >...
ACTCGCCTCGCCACCCGGCGACCGAAGGAGATTTCCGTCGGGGAGGCGCAGCGCGTTGCGGTGGCCCGCGCCCTCGCGAACGGTCCGAAAGTGATCCTGGCCGATGAGCCGACCGCTGCGTTGGATGGGAAAGGGAGCGCCGCAGTTCTCGCCGCGTTCGAACTCGCCCGGACTTCCTTCCGCACGGCCCTCGTCGTCGCGAGCCACGACGCCGCGGTCCCCGGGCTCGCTGCGACAGCGTATCATCTGGAGAACGGAACCCTCTCTCGCCGTGCGTGAGCGAAGCCTTTATCCACGTTCGCGATTTGCGACACAGGCAGCCCGATGAATACCGCACGCGACCAGCTGGTCCGGCTCGTCGGCCGCGGATGGGACCAAGTCAAAGGCTCATTGTACCGCAACGCGATTTTCATCATGCTCACCTCCGTGATCGCGAGCGGACTGGGCTTCTTCTTCTGGCTCATCGTCTCGATCCGGTATCAACAGGCGGACATCGGGGCCGCGATCACGCTGTTCTCGACCCTGGGTTTCGTCGGAGTCCTCGGCAACCTCGGGATCGGCGTCGGGCTGATCCGCTACCTGCCGGAGACCGAGGACAAGTCCGCGCTGGTGAACGCGGGCCTCACGCTTTCCGGCGTCGTGACCTTCGCCCTCAGCCTTGTCTTCCTCGCGGTGCTGCCGGTGTTGATCCCCAGCCTGGCCTTCGTCCTGCAGGATCCGCCCTACATCCTGACGATCGTCCTTTGCACGGTGACCATCGGCCTGGCTCCGATTCTGGACAGCACGTCGATCGCCATGCGTCGGGCAGAGATGCAGACCGTCCGGCTCACGATTTTCGCGCTCCTCAAGATCCCCGTGGCCCTCGGCGTCGTCGTCTTCCTCTCCGGCCGCGCGGGCGTCTTCCTCTCCCTCGCCCTCTCCTTCGGCGTGAGCGTGGCCGTCCTCGGGTTCATCCTGATCCCGAGGGCCGTGCCGAAGTATCGACCGCGATTGGATTTTCGATTCGACCGAGTCCGACCAATCCTCCGCTTTTCTTTGGGCAACTATGCCGCGGCCGTTATTGGGTCGGCCGGGGTCCTCCTTCCGACGGCCCTGATCTACGACACGCTGGGACCGAACGACGGACCTTCCCACGCGGCCTACTTCTACATCGCGCTGATCGTCGTGAGCCTCCTCTACATCATCCCCGGGGCGGCGTTCACATCGTTCTATGCGGAGGCATCCCACAAGAATGTGGACCGCCGCCGCGGCGAACGACAGGCCATCCTGTTGAGCGTGTCCCTCCTCCTACCCGCGATGGCGGTCCTGTGGATCTTCTCCGACCCGATGTTGCGATTGTTCGGGGGCGGGAATCCCGCATACGCGGACAACGCGGTGACCCCGCTCCGCATCATGATGTTCGCGTCGATTCCGGTCTTCCTGAATGGGATTCTCGGGACCCGTGTCCGCGTCCGGAAGAGGACGCTCCCTCTGATCATCTCCGCGACGATCGTCACCTCGATCACCCTTGGCCTCGGACGGTTTCTATTGCAGAATCCCGACCTTGGGATTGACGGACTCGCATACGCCTACGTAATCGGCCAAGTCGCCGCAACTCCGTACTTGTACCTCGAGGCCCGGCAAGCGTACGAGGCGGTCCCCTCGGAACCATTCCTGGGGCAACCCCTGGAGTGATCATGGCCACGGCGATCGCGACGCCCCATGTCGAGTCCGTTCGGACCTCCCGGTGGCCGTATCTCCTCGCGTACCTCGCGGCGGTGATCGCGGCGGAGGTGCTCATCGCGATCCCCGGCGGGTCGACGGGACTGGAACGGCCGTTCCAGTCGATCGGTCTTTCGATCCACATCCTCCTCGTGTTCACGCTGATGTTCCTCTCGGTCGTGATTCAGCCGAAGGACGCGACGCTCTCGCCGCTCCTCGTCGCGGCGAGTCTGGCCTCCCTCGTTCGGGTCTTCTCCCTCGCGGTCCCGCGGTACAATTTCCTCGGACTCGTGCCGACCGCGGCTTTCCCGGATCCCGTGACGAATCCGCTGAACACAATCCCGTGGCTTGCGCTCGTAAGCGTGCCCCTCCTCGTCTCCGTCGCGGCAGTCGCGTATGTGCAACGATTGCGGCCGCGAGACCTCGGTCTGGCCCTCCAGCGGTGGCCGGAGATCGTACAGCAGACCGCGATCGCGCTCACCGGAATCGCCCTGGGGCTGGTGGAGTTCTTCATTCTGCGACCCGACGCGTGGATTGAAAGTCTAACCGTGAGCTCGGTCGTCATCGGAGGCCTCGTCATCTTCTTCGCCACGGGCTTCTCCGAGGAGCTCATCTTCCGTGCCATCCTGCTGAAACGGGCGGTAGACGGCCTCGGAAGGCGCGGCGGCCTGCTCTACGTCACCGCGATCTTCGCGTCGCTCCACATCTTCTTCCTCAGCGGGGTCGACCTCGTCTTCGTGTTCGCGGTTGGGCTTTTCTATGGGTTTATCGTCCTAAGAACGCGGAACCTCTGGGGCGTCATCCTGAGCCACAGTCTCGGGAACGTCATCTTGTATCTCGTGGCGCCGTTCCTGTTCCACGCGATTCGCTGACCTAGAGGATAAGTCCATATAGTATATGGATTCATTCCTACCTGCATGAGGGCATCCCGTCACGCTCAACCGGGTCACAAAGGACCGACGCTCGCGACCCTACACATGGTAGAGGCCGTCCTGAGAAAGCAGGAGCGACCGTTGAGCCTCAACCGCGTGAAGGAGCTACTGCCACGCAAAGTCATGCACCCGATCCTGCGAGATGCGATTGAGCACTACAAGCGCCTCGGATGCGTCGCGGAGGGTTCCAAAGGCGTCATGTGGGTCTTGAATGAAGACCTCGGGTTCTGGAAAAGGATTGCAAGATGGGAGAGGCGATGAGTGGCCCGCTTCACCGTCAGCGAGGTGAGGCTCAGCCCACGCGCCGCACGTGCGGAGTCCCACCTGGAGGGGAAACAGCAGCGGAAGCTAAACTGGTGGATTGCTCGGCTTAAGCTTGACCCGTTCGCGGGCGACCAAATACCAAAGGCTCGGATTCCCACCTCGTTGGCCAGACGAAGCGGCCTCCCAGGGCAACTCGCGAATGCTTGGAGGTTCGAGCTGCCGCTTGCATTCCGAGGAATCTACACAGTATCCGGACATCCGGGGTCCGGGGTCGTGGTGATCATCCTCGAGATTCTGACCCACAAGGAATACGAACGCCTCTTCGGCTACCGATGATCCGATCGAATCCTGATGGGTGCTTGTCGCGATCCGGGGGGTGGTTCCGTCGCGCGATAAGTTCGAATCTGCGATCCAGAATCTGGAGGCGCCCAAGCTCGTGTACGCGCCCAGATAGTCCGGCAAATCGCCGCGTTTACAATGAGCTCCGCATGGGAACACTCGGCGACTTCCCCAATCGGGAGGCGACGGTCTCGGACGGAGGCCTGATGATGATCGCGTTCCCCGGATCCCAACCGACCGCGACGTGGGAGCCGATCGGAATCGATTGCCCGATGTCCGCAATCGACACGCGCGAGATGAGTCGCCCACCGAGGTCCAATTGGATCGTAACCTTGCTCGAGAGCCCCACGTAGACTTCGTCGACGATCGTCCCCTCGAACCGGTTGGCACAACCATCGGCAGCAGACCCCACGCGGACCTTCTCGGGCCGAACGGAAAGGAAGAGCTCCTCCCCGACCGAGAGGCCTTCCGCCGGCGCGACAATCTCCAGTCGATCGTGTTTCATGAGGGCGTTGCCGGTACGAAGCTCCGCCACATTGGCTCGAATGATGTTCGCCTCTCCGATGAAGCCCGCGACGAACTTCGTGGCGGGTCGCTCGTAGATCTCGTGGGAGTCTCCCATCTGCTCGATCCGCCCTCGGTTGATGACGCCGATGATGTTCGACATCGTCAACGCCTCCTCCTGGTCGTGCGTGACGAAGACGAACGTGATGCCGAGCGTACGTTGGAGCTTCTTCGTTTCCACCTGCATCTGCTTCCGCAGTTTGAGGTCGAGGGCCCCAAACGGTTCGTCCAGCAGGAGGACCTGCGGCTCGGTGACGAGGGCGCGGGCCAGCGCGACCCGCTGCCGTTCGCCGCCGCTGATCTGGTTGATTCGCCGCTCCCCGTACCGCTTGTGGGGCAGCGCGACGAGATCGAGCGCCTCCTCGACTCGTTTCGCGATGACATCTTTTGGGACCTTCCGCATCCGGAGGCCGAACCCGATGTTCCCGGAGACGGTCAGGTGGGGGAACAGGGCGAGACCCTGGAACACCATGCTCGTGTCGCGTTCGTACGGCGGCAATCGGGTCACGTCTTTGCCGCCGATGAACACCCGCCCTTTCGAGGGGCGCTCGAGACCTCCAATCATCCGGAGGATCGTCGACTTTCCACTGCCGGAGGGCCCGAGGAGGGTAAAGAAGGAGCCTTTTTCGACCCCGAACGACACACCCCGAACCGCGACCACGGAATTGTCGAAGACCTTCGTCAGGTCGCGAACTTCCACGTCATAGGTGGCCAGCGGCGCACCTCCCGTCCATGCGAAGACCTCGATGAAATCCCGGCCGAGAGGTTCGGCGCGACGTCGGCACGTCCGTCGACCTCCGCCTCCCGATCGTCAGCCCGACGGCGCCGGCACGAGCTCGATCACGGGAGCCGAGTCCATGGGGAGGGCGCTCGTGCCCCAGTCCCACGGTCCCGCGATCGACATGACGTTCCCGCTGGAGTCCCATAGGGCGTACGTCCCGAGCGGTGTGACGGAACCCAAGGCGAGCGTCGCGTTGAACATGACGTAGTGACCGATCTTGTTCGTGGCGTCCCAGCTCGACTTGACCGGATCGATCCACGGAATCGGCCCGCGCGGGAGGACGAGCGTGAGGCTGTGGCCCACCGTGAGATCCCACCGGGCGGGTACCGTCATGTATTCGTACGGCTGGCCATAGGCGTAGCTTCCCGGCGAAAGGTGCACGGAGGTGCTTCCCTCGTACCACCGGAGCTCGGAGTTCGGGTATTGGGACGCGGCGGGACTCGCGGCGCCGGCCGGCGGGACATAGTCCATGAGCGTCGGTTTGAAGACCCACGCCGCGACATCGTCGCCCGTCTTCGGGAGTCCGTCGGGGCCGGGCTCACCCCACGCGTTGAACTGGTACTCGCTTGCGGCCTGGTAATCCAAGTTCATCGTCGACCGGATCGTCGCCTGGATCGTCGCGTTCTCGCACCAGCATGTCTCCATCGGGCTCCAGCCCGCAGGTTGGACGGCACCGTAGGGGAGGGTCGCGTCGCAATTCGCGAACGTCGTGTTGATCCATTTCTGGCAGACGGCGCTCTGGTAGCTCGCGTTTCCCCAGTAGAACCAGCGCGCCTGGAGGACGTCGTAGGCCCACCCGGTCAGGAACAGCGCCACGCGGGTCTGCCCCGTCGACGGGTCCACGGTCCCGTTGAGGTCCGTCACGTCGGTGGAGTAGTAGTACTGGAATCCGTTGTACACGTCGTACTTGCCGTTTCCGAGGTTGTAGAGCCAACTCCGGTACGAGGACTCGAGGGGACCCGACCGATTGCCCGGAATCGTATTCGCGTACCACCATGCCTGGGCCTGGGCGGGCGTGGCGGTCGCCGGTACGCCGAAGATCCGTTTGGACTCCTGAAAGTCCATGGTGGCGTTCCCCCGGAAGAGGTAGCCATAGCCGTCGGAGTAGGACCGGCTCACCTGATAGGGCGTCGTGGACCAATAGCTCAGCGCCCGCGGTCCCATGTAATCGAAGGACGCGTTCAGGAAAATGTACGACGACGCGCTCGGAGCGACGGAGTAGTTGAACACCGGCAGCATGACGGGCTGCTCCACGGAATAGCCGGGATGGTTGCGCACCTTCGCGTCGAAATGATAGAGCGTGTAGACCCACGACGGATTCGTTTCCGGGGAGGGAGCGAAGAGGACCCAGGGATAGAAGTCGAGGCAGGGTGCCCGGTCTTGGACGATGACGTCCCCGTAGGTGTTCTTCCTCAGGGGCCAGAAGTCCGCATAGGGGCAACTCGCGGTGAAGAACCGATCGTACAGGATGTCGACCGTCGTGTTCGCCGGACTCACGTACCGTTGCGCCGTCGCGGTCGACGCTCCATCCGACACCGTTAGCGTCACCGTGTATCGACCCGGGGCCTGATACGTATGCGTCGTCGACAACCCAGTCCCCGTGGCACCGTCTCCAAAGTTCCATGCGTAGGATTGGATCGATGGATGCCCGGTCCCGCCGGCGGAGCCGGAGGCATCGAAGGACGTCGTCATCTGATCCTGGCGCGCAATGAAGAACGCGAACGGCTGGGAGCTCGCCGGACTGCCGGAGAAGAACGCAAAATAGGAAACGGCGCCGATGACGGCGACCGCGATGACGGCGGCAACAATCTTCACGAGCCCCCGCCGTGGTTTCTTTGGCTCGGGCCCGATCTCAGGCGCCTCTTCTTCCCGCTCCGGCGCTTCCTCCTCCATAGATCTCCCAGTTCGCGTAGGACTACGTTTGATCTCGTTGCGAGGCTCGACGGGCGACACGACGGACTGCCGCTTCAACCCTGCGAGCCAATCTCGGACCTCGCGGGAAATGGAACTGCAAAAAGCGCGTCCGCCCAATCACTCGCGAACACGCCCATCACGAACAACGAACCGGCGGCGGAATCCTCAATCGTTGGAGATGCCACCGCGGCATCCAGCCTCGATGCGCTTGGGGGGTCGGGAGTGAAGAAGATGGACGGGTAGGGCCAGACCGCTGGATACTGACCGGGGCCGCTCGAATCTGGACCGCCCGTGTTCGTCGGGCCGAAGATGCTCCATGTGTTCGCAGTGCCGTTCCACAGCGCGACGCCTCCGAGGGACCGCGGGAACGTGAAGTTGTACTGAAGTGGCGCGAACATCCGGGCCAAATCCCCCTGCGGATTCGACGGGATCGGGGACGTGTTGGGATCGTAGAACACCACGTTGCCCTTCGGGAATTCGAAGTCCCACATCTGCCCTGCCTTCAGGTTCCACGTGATCGGGACGTAGTCGAACGACACGTTCTGCGCGTAGTTCCCGGCCCCGGCGGTCGTGTGGATGTAGTTTTTGCCCGCGTAGCGCGCAAGCTCCGTCGGGTGATTGTTCGGAGCAATGTAATCCGTGAGGACAGGCCACCACGTCCAGTAGGGGACGTCGTCGGGCGGGTTCGCTTCGCCCACCTGGGTGCGGTACTTGCCGTCGGCCCCGGGGAACGAACCCGCCTCGAAGTGGTATTGCAAGACGGTGTCGAGGAAAAAGTCCAGACCGTTTGCGTCAAGGGTGGCATCGAAGCGCATGTCCTCGAACCACGACAGCTCCATTCCCCACCAGCCGCGGGCCTTCGTCGAGTCGAGGTAGTACGTCCGGTACGACGTGTTCCCCCAGTAGAACCACCGCGCGAGCAGGACTTCCGTCGCCCAGGCGACGTGCGAGATGTAGACGTGCGTCACGCCCGTGCTCGGATCGACCTGGCCGACGATCTCCGTGCAGAACGGCGTGTACGCATATTGGAACGAGCTGTAGACGTCGTACTTCCCGTTCCCTTCCTTCGCGAACCACCCGCCGTCCGCCGGGTTGCCGCCGGTGTTGACGCCGAACCACGTTTCCAGGGCTCCGAAGTTTGCGTAACCCGCCTTCGTGTTGGCGTTCCACCACGATTGGGCATTCCCGGCCGTGTAATTGAGCGGGATCCCGAAGATCCGCTTCGATTCCGCGAGATCCGTCGTGACGTTGACTCGACTCCAGAGGATGAAGCCGTCGAAGCCGGAGCTGGCGAGGGTGGAATCGTAGACGCCGCAGCCCTGGGAGCGGAGCGCCTGATCGGTCGGGGAGTCGAGGTACTGGAGATACCAGTTGATCTTCAGTTGCTGCCCGATCGGGGCCGCATAGTTCCTCACCGGAAGGTAAACCGGCTCGGAGAGGTTGTACCCCGGGGCGTTGATAGCCGTCGCGTTAAACCTGTACGGCGCGTACACGAGCGGGTCGTTGCCCGGGTTATTCCAATGGACGTTCCCGGGGAGCGGATACCAGTTCGTGTACGGATAACTCTCCGACCCGGGGAGGCTCGGATTCGCGTTCGTAGCGCAGAGGGGCCTCCCGGAAACCAACTGGGTCCCCGACGTCGCGTTGAAGCAGTTCGCGTCCGGCGGTATGTCCCCGTACGTGCCGATCGTCGTCCGGTAGTCCCACCACTGGCCGTAGGGCACATTGAAGAAGTCATAGAAGCGATAGTCCAGCGTCGAGGTCCCGACGGACACATAGTGGGCCGTCGAATTCACCAGGTTCGTCGCGTCGGTGACTGTCAACGTGATTAGGTGCGCGCCCGAAACGGTGTAATCGTGACTGGCGGTCGGCACGCCGTGGATCTCGGAGGGCGAACCGTCTCCCCAGCCCCAGGTGTACGTCGCGATGTTGTTGTTCGGGTCCGTCGTCGCGGATGCGTCGACCGCGACGTGCATCAGGATCCGCGTGGCGTTGAAGAAAACCCAAGGCCGCAACGCAGGCTGTTGAACCCAAGCGACCCGGTTCGCCACACCCAACAGGGACGGCGTTCCCGAGTCCCACACCGTGAGGGCGATCGTGAAGTTCGAGTCCGAGAGGTACGTATGGGACGCTCTCGGGACCGAGAGGTTTCCGGACCAAGACCCGTCTCCCCACGTCCAGTTGTAGGCCACGATTGTCCGCCCGATCGGGCTGCGCGAACCGCTGCCGTCCACCGAGACCGTCCGCGTGTCGTTGTCAATCGTCTGGGTGAAAGCGGCCACGGGCGGCACGGCACTCACGGTGACGAGCACGTTTCTGGATACGGCTCCCGACAGGCTGTAGTTGTCGTGTACCGTCAGGCCGAGGACCACCTGCACGTTGTTGTAACTGGACGCGTAGATGTGGTACGTCACGTTGACGGCAACGCTCGAGGTCGAGCCGTCGCCCCAACTCCAGTCATAGGAGACGAGAACTCCGCCGGCATTGTTCGAGGCCGAGTTGCTCGCATTCACCCGCACGTAGATTTGAGATCCCGAGGAATTCATCTGCTCAACCGCGTAGTCCGCCGTCGCCGGGACGAACGCGAGGTACTTTTGGGCAGTGCTGTTTGCGGCCCCATGCGAGTCGGTGACGTTCAGCCGAACAGGATACGTTTGTTCGAACGCGTTCACGTACGTGTGAGCGGCCGTGACACCCGACCCGATGCCTCCATCGCCAAACGTCCAGGCGTACGTCAGCGGGTCTCCGTCCGGATCCGACGACGTGCTCCCGTCCACCGAGATTTGGCGGGGATCGGCTGCGTTCGGAGTGATCGTGAAGCCGGCCGTCGGTGCCTGGTTTCCGGTCAGCGCCGCGCTCCCGGTCAGCGTCGACGCGACCGTGTCGACGATATTGATGTGAACCGCGCCGGTCTTCCGGATGACGACATTCTGGAACACATAGATTCCCGTCCCGGGCGTGAAGGTCGTCTGGGGCGGCAAGGTTGCGGCGGGGTCATCCGATGAGAACGTCACGGTCCCTGCATAATTGACCGCCAGCGAGTTGTTCGCATACGTCGCGCGCGCGGTGAGGATGAACGGCTGTCCGATCAGGGGTGCGCTCGTGGAGGCCGTGAGCTGGAACTGAAGGGCCTGGACCGTGAGCGATCGGGTGCCAACCTTCGTGCTGCCCTGCCAAGTGGCCGATGCGCTCAGGGTGACAGAACCGCCCTGGAGACCTCGGACCGTGATCGTGTACGGAACCCCGGACACGGTAATCTGGACCGCGGCGGCCGGGGCGGCGGACCAACTGAATGTGGCATTGGGGGTTTCGTCCAACCCGTTCGAGTCGATCGCCCTCGCCGTGAGAGTCGTCGTGCCAACCTGGTCGATGGTGCCCTGCGCCGCGGACACAGTCACGTGATCGAGGGTCGTCGCTGCGGGTCCGGGCCCACGCTGGGACAGATAGAAGACGATGCCGCCCAACGCGGCCGCGACGATGACGATCGCAATCACAATGACGAGAGTCTTTCTTCCGCCGCGCTTCGGTTCCGAAGCCGGTGGAGGCGCAGGAGTTCCTCCTCCGTCGGCCGTGCCTTCCGTCCTCTCCGCCACCCGGAGAAAAGCGGGATGGCGAAGCGGATATAAATAGCCGGAGGAACGGCCTCGTTTCATCGGCCGTTCGATTCAGCGCATTCCTGCGGGTGGGGAACAGTGACCGGCGTCCGAATGTACGGAAGCGCGCGCCCCCTGCCCGTTGGTCCCTCAGAAACGGAAGAGCGTGCCCCCGCGCTGGACCTTGTTCGCCAGAACGATGAAAACGATGGATAACCCGATGATCAAGGTCGACGCCGCGTTGAGTTCCGGAGTCTGAATCTGTTTCGAGAGTTGGGCCCAGAATAGGATTGGGAGCGTCTGGATCCCGGCTCCCGTGAGGAACAACGTGACGACGACTTCACTGAACGAGAAGGTGAAGGCGAGCAGTGCCGCCGAGACGATCCCGGGCATGATGTTCGGAATCGTGACGCGGAAGAAGGTCGTGATCTCGTTGGCCCCGAGGTCCATCGCGGCCTCTTCGATGGAGCGGTCGAATTCCCGCAAGCTCACGATCAGCACGACGATGACGATCGGGATGGAGAACGTCACATGGCCGACGATGATCGAGGCATAGCCGAAGTCCCAGGTGACTCCCAGGTAGGGCCACAGGTAGAGGTCGTCGACGAGGCGGATGAAGACCAGAAGGGACAACCCGAGGATGATGCTCGGGATCATGAGCCCCGTGTACAGCATGAGGTTGAGGAACGGTTTCGAGCTGAACCGGTACCGCACGATCGCGAGCGCGGCGGGCAGCCCGATGGCGAGGGAGATCGCGGTGACGACGAGTCCAATGAGGATGCTGTTCGAGAGCGCGCCGATCATCGCGGTGTCGCCGAACAGGGACGAGACCTCCTGATAACCAGGCGGCGAGACGTACCAGCGGAGGGAAGGATAGCTCCAGACGATCGTGTTGTTGTCGTGGTTGAATGAGAAGATGATGACTTGGATCAGGGGAATGTAGAAGGCGGCGAGGGCGACGAACGTGTAGGCACGCAGGATGCCGGGGCCCCGCCAGGAAGCGATGGAATCGAAAATTTGCTCGGGGCGACTCCGATACACCCGAATCGTCTGCGGGGGATCCGGTCCGGGTGCGGCGCCCGCATGCGTCTTCTTCCCAGCGATCGGTAGGAGCGCCCAGAGTGCCGAGAGGCGGCCCCACACACCCCGGACGATCCGCGCGATCACGCTCTCGCGCGCGAGCCCGGTCGCCGGGGCTTGCGCATATGCGACGTACACGTACAGGAGGACGATCGTCGGGACGAGCACGACGACGGACGCGGCCGCCCCATCGGGCAACTTTCCGAACTCAAGGAACGACGCCTGAATGTAGTTCCCGATGAGGAGTCCGCTGCTCCCTGCCAAGATCTTCGGTTCGACGAACGATCCGAATGCGGTGATGAAGACGAGAATCGTTCCCGTCAGGATCCCATTGTAGGAAAGCGGCACCACGACGTTCCAAAAGGTCTTCCAAGAACCCGCGCCCAGGTCTTGGGCGGCCTCGACGAGAGCGGGATCGATCCGGAGGATTGCGGTGAAGAGCGGGAGGATCATGAATGGGAGCCAAATGTAGATGAGGACCGGGACCACGATACCGGGGCTCCCCAACCCGACGGTTTTGAAGATCCAGTCCGCGAGCGAGCCGAGACCGATGCGATCGAGGACTATCCCGACGTACCCGTCCCGACGGACCCACGGGAGAACGGCGTACACTTGGACGACAAAGCTGATCCAGAACGGAATGACGAAGAGCGAGACGAGGAGGCCGCGGTTTCGTTCGCGACAAACGCGGGCGAGGTAGTACGCTATCGGGAATGCGATGACGAGGGAACCCACCGCCGCCATGAACGCAACGCCGAGGGTCCTGACAAAGAGAGTGGCCACCGGGCCGAACGGATCCAGGGCTCCGAGGTAATTCGCACCCGTGAGCCGCGAGTACGAGATCGTCAGGTCCTGGTTCACCGTTGTGAAACCGAAGAAGACGACAATCAGGATGGGCACTAGGAGGAAGATCAAGAACCACACGTCCGAGACCGAGGCGAGCAGCTCCCCTTTCGACGACGCCTTCGTCGAGCCCAGTCGGGCAATGCGCCGGAAGAACGCGCTCGTGAGCGTCGGGGTCGCCATGTCTCACACCGACGTGAGATTGAACCAAAGGGGGTTGTACTCCTTCACGAGGACGTCCGCGCCGACGTCGCGGGGGAGGTCGCATCGATTCCAATCATCCGGAGCGAGGAGGTTCGGGTACAGTCGTGGGTCGGCCCGCATGTCGTATCCATTCGCGAAGGGTGTGAGGAGGTCGAAACAGGCCTTGTTCGGCGTGGGGTAGAGATTCCATTTCGTGAGGAGCTGGTTCTCCGGCCAATCCGAACTCACGTTGTGGATGAAATTGATGAACTCGTGCGCGAGCCAGAGATTCCGACACTTGCTCGGGATCACGCAGGTGTCCTGCCACCACCGGGATCCCTGATAGGGGATGATGTAATCCGCCGGTTGCGGGTTGCTTTGATCCGGCCGTTGGGCGTAGGCAATGTCCCCGGACCACGCCTGGTTCAGCACCGCGACGCCCGCGATCAAGGACGGGGTGTCGCCCGTGCTGTTGAAATCAAAGAGGTGGGGCTTACACTGAAAGAGCCAATCGCCCATCGCGTTCACCCGCTCCGGCGCCGTCTCGTTCGACGTCCACTGGGTTCCGGCCCAAACTTTGCCCGTCGTGTCGGTGTACGGTGTGACGTACGGCGACGGCGTCAATCCATCCGCTTGCTGTGCCGTCCACCCGGCCTTCTTGGCCCCGAAGGTGAAGACGTCCCGCTGGTCCTCGAGCATTCGCATCTTGCCGTCCAGTGTGACTGTCGCCGGGTAGCCCGCAGCCTGCGGGCTGTAGGAGGCCATGGTAAAGAAGTCGAGGCCGATGGACTCGACCTCGTCCTTCGGGATCTGGTCTTTCCGCCACGCAATCCCGGTCGTCCCCCAGAAATAGGGGACGCTGACGTAGTTGAGGCCGTTCGGATCCTGCCGCTGATCGAGATTGTCCGGTGAATCGACGTAATGCGGGACGCGGATGAAGTCGCTCCAGAGGTTCGAGAAGTTCGGGATCCACGCGAGGTTTAGGTTGTAGATCAGCGCGGACTTTTTGATATTGTCCACGATGTGGTTCGTCGGAAAGATGACGTCGTACTTCTTCCCGCCGAGCGTGATCCATTCGAAGAGCTCCTCGTTGCTCGTGAACGTGTCTTGCTGGACGCTCACGTTGTAGCCCTTCGCGGCCATGTAATTCTGGAAGTCCGTCTTGAACGAGCCCGGCCAGTAGTCGTACCATTGCGCGACCTTCATGATGTTCGGCGTCGGGCCGCCCAGCACCCCTTCCGGCACCTTGCTATAGTCGACGACACCGGGAGCAATCTCCCAAGGCGGCGGCGGCTCGGGCGGTCGGTAGACGATCCCGAGACCGGAGAGCGCCCCGAGTCCGAGCACGCCGGTGACCACCCCTGCGCCGGCCACGACTTTCAGAAAGCGGCGACGCGTGAACGACGCAGGTTCGACCGCGTCCTCGTCGGAGGATCTGGATCTCTCCTCAGGCTCCAAAGCCCTCCCGTCCCTGCAACACGCCATCCCGAGAACGCAAATAGGCTTTTGGGCCTCGGTCCCGGAGCACCCGCGGGGTCCGCCGACCAAGGCGCACCGCGGGACGGACCGCAAACGGCCTGATGGGAAAAAATGACACCGGAGAAGATTGGCCCGAAAGGCATATCCACCCCCACCCGCTCGCCGTGCGTGTGAAGGTCGGAGTTGTTGGGCTTGGCGGGGTGGGGCGCGTCCTCGCGCATGAGCTGTCGAACAACCCGCGCGTCTCTTCGCGTTCCGTGCCGACATCGACGTAGAATCTCGAGGAGGCGCATCGGACGGATCTCCTTGACGTCATAGCAGGTTCCCCGTGATGCCGATCTCGCGTCAGGAGGCCCGGTACGTCCGGCTCTGCGGCCGTACGAGTCGTCCGACCCAGTACGAGATGAGCGGCAAATACCAGATGTACAGTCGCGTCGGAACCCCGAAGAGAGTCCATTCCCAGAACTGCGGGGCGATCGAAACCGCTGTCGCGAGCGAGAGGATCGCCAGGCGGTTCCTCCCGTTTCGGAAGAGACGAGCCAGTTCCGGCGCGACGAGCTTCCTCTCCTCGATGCTGAGCACGTGAGCGAACGCTGACAGGATCAGCATGATTCCCGTCAGGTCCAAGGCGAACAGGGAGGACGCGTACGCCCCAATCGCGGACGCCTCGCCCGGGCTCAACGAGGGGTTTGCGAGTTCCACGCTGTTCAACAGGTAGGGGATGAGGGCGACCAGCAGCAGGAGGGCGACGTTGAGGAACGTGATGGCCCGCACCTCTCCGGGGAGGACGGACATGAACGTCGTGTAGATGATCCACGCGGTGATGAGGACCAGGAACGTGAAGCCGAACGCGTAGATGTGGCTGTTAATCTCGCCTTGTGTGGCCGGCGCACTGGCAATGAGACCGATGGCCCCGATCGAGAGAGAAAGGCCGAACACCAGGTCGGCGAGCGTCTCGATCCGCGGACGCGGACGTCGCTCGCTAAGCTGCGGCGGAATCGACATCCCAAACTCCGTTAGTTGGGGCGGACGCCGTCCAAGAAATCTCGGAGGACTTCGATGTAATGGGCCCGTTCTTCCCACATCGCCAAGTGGGCGCTCTTCTCGAAGCGCACGAGCTTGGAGCCGCGAATGCCTCGGTGGATGCTCGCGGCCACCCGCGGCGTCACCTCGTCGTAGCGGCCTACGGTCACGAGGGTCGGGACCTTGATGCGGGGGAGTTGGTCCGTCACATCCCAATCCTTGATCGTGCCGATGATCGTGAACTCGTTTGGTCCGTTCATGGTAAAGTAGACCGGTTGGCTCGCGTGCTCAAGGGTGTACGTGAGTTCGCGTGGCCACACGGGGAGGCGGCACAGGTACCTCCGATAAAACACGTCGACCGCCGCGAGGTACTCGGGGTTCTGGTAGTCCTCGGCCGCCTCGTACTTCTCGATGGCGGCACGAGTCTTCGGCGGCAGGCGATTCACGAGCCGTCTCATCTCGCGGACCGTCAGCGGGACGCTCGCCAAGCCCCCCGTGATGACGAGGCTGCGCAGGTTCCGCTGGTACTTCAACGCGGTCGCGATCGCGAGGGCGCCGCCGTAGCTTGAGCCCATCAGGTGGACCTTCCCGAGCCGCAGCGCCTTTCGCACCGCTTCGACCTCCTCGACGTTATGGGCGATGGTGTAGAGGTCGGTGCCCCGCGGACGTTCAGATTTGCCGCAACCGAGTTGGTCGATGAACACGACTCGATACCCGAATTGGGCGAGGTCCTCGAGGGAGAGAAGGTAGTCGTGCGTCATCCCCGGTCCGCCGTGGAGGCAGAGCACGGTCCCTCTCGTGGGCGTTCCATAGGTGCGATAGAAGAGCTTGAAGCCGAGAATCTTGACGTACCCTTCGGACGGTTCCACGCGATCCCCGGCTCGCCAGAATACGAGGTTCGCAGATGGTCTTTTTGGAGCGAACCGCGACCTCGACCGGACGCCGGTGAGCCGACGCTCCCAGATGATTCGGATGAACCGCGATCGAGAGATGTGGGTACGGTTCTGCATTTTGGAGCGGACTGTTGTGGGAAAAATCGGACGCCCTGCCGCCCGGTTTTGGAAACCTACTATGTACCTACTTCGCCAGACGCATGGGACACCGAGATCTTCGGGCGTCCATGGAATCCGACAAGGATTCGCACAGGAGAAAAACCACATGCTAGGCACATACGGACTCGGTGTCCCGGCACCCCGGGCACAGAGGCAGAACCACACGGATCTCGAGCGCTACCTTCGCTGGGAGTACGGCGGGCGATTGCACGTCGAAACGCTCCTCGCCGAGGCCGCGCGGGTGTCAAGGAAGGCGCGAACGACAGGTCGGAGCCGGCTCGCGGAAGGCATCCGGGCGTTCATCGCGGCAGTGCGTTCGATCGCCGCAGGCCGCCGCTCCAAGACGTCGACCTCCGAGGTGTGACCACGGCCGTGTCGGCGTACGCATCGTACCACCCTCTCTTCGGGTTCGCGGCTTCGGTCCCACCGATCCCGCGGAGGGGACCCTCGGGACTCGCGATCTTGCGGCGCCTGGCCCGGGCGGCGGCGACGTGGATGTTCCCAATCCGCGCGCCGAGGGGGATGACCTCCCTCGATCCCGCCCAGGGAGCCGGAGCCGCCGCGCCGACAAGGGGCGCGTTCCAAGTACCCGAACCCTCGGAGGTGTGACATGCTCTTTGCCATCTTGGTCGTCGCGGCGTACCTCGTCCGCTTCGCGGCCCAGTGGGTCCGGATCGCGTAGTCGGTCCCCGACCCTCCTTTCCTTTTTCGTTTCGCTTTTTCGGACTCGCGACTGAGGAAGGTGTGTCGGAGAGGCATCCGCCGCGAGACTTGTCCTCGGAAACGAGGACATTCGCGAACTGCAAGTCGGACCCCGCCAAAACATCTAAGCGGCGGAATGACCTTCTGCGACGGGGGAGCGACGTGCCGACTGTCGAGGATTGGTTCAAACCGCACCTTACTATGGAGTACGTGAGGCAGTATCTCAAGACGAAGGATCCGGAGCTGTGGCCCGCGATCATTGATTACTTCCTCGGGGAGTTGTTGTTGCTCCGCTCGGATGCGGAAGCTCAAAGAGTCAACCCGGCCAAGCGGAAGAAAGAAGAAGATCTGATGAGAGAATCGAAGAAGGAATCTAGGAAGTAGACTGGGAAGCCACGGCAAGCCTCAACTCGGTCTCCAGCCGCCGCTCGACCTTCGGTTTCAGTTCGAGGCGGGCTTTCATCCCGTGCTCCCGGAGGAACAGATCGGCTTGCCGGGAGTGCTTCGCGGCGGTCTCAGTTTGACCCATTACGGCAAGAGCGACTCCGTACAATGTGTGGACCGCGTGCACGAGTGGCCACTCCTTCGTGGCCGGTACCTCCGTCTGCCGAAGGGCTTCCGCGAAGGCGGAGTGGCAGGCCGCCTCGTCGTGCCGAAGGAGAGCGTCGACACCGTCGAGAACATGGACCAAAGCGAACCGGGCCTCGACTCCGCGGGCCATGCCCGGCTCCCGGAGCGACGCCGTGACGGATCGAAAGCCTTCGAAATCCCCTTCAAGGAGGCAACACTCCGCGACCATCGAGAGGGACTCCACCGCTAAGCCCGCGTGTCCCAATGACGCAAAATCCGTCGCGGATTGTTCGAACAGGGCGTGCGCGTCTTCGAACCGCTCCCGGAAATAGGCCACGAAGCCAAGGCCATATCGCGCTGCGACCATGGTATCCGGGTCGTATATTTTGCGGCCGAGGGCGAGGGCTTCGGCGAAGTACGCCTCTGCCCGCGTGGTATCGGCGAGCAACTCGAGGCAATAATAGCCCTTCAGCATCACGAACCCGCGGTACATGTGTGGATCTTGTAATGCCTTGGGGAGACCATCGATTGCTGCCACGTGCAGACCTGCTTTTTCGGCATCCCCGATCCGATATGCGTACAAGTGGGCCATCGCCTTGTGGACCATCCCGCGCAGTAGGTCGTCTCCAATCGAGTCGCAGAGCGCCAACGCCATTTGCAAGTGCTTCTCCGCCGCGGGGACATCGCCCGCCGGAGATTGAAATTCGTTGCCTCCGAGCTCCAAGAGTACCTCCGCCTGCCCGCGCGGATCGTCATACTCCTGGAACACGCGGAGCGCGGCCTCGCCGTGTTCACGGGCCTCCTCCCATTCCTCCTTGAAGCTCGCCAAACGACACCGGAGCAAATCGATCCGCGCCCGTTCGTGATACTGGAGGTCTCCAATCGCTTGCGAGGCCGCTTCGATCTCCGATTCCGCAGGCTTCATCTCGCCACGGACCAGAAAGGCCGTTGCAATCTTCCGGTGAATCCGGGAGGGCGTCTCGGGAGCGCCGGACGCTTTGAGGCCTTCCTTGTACGCGACGAGAGCCGCCGGCAGATCGCCGACTCGCTCGTGGGCGTCGCCCAATTCTTCTTCGATGGCGACGCGTTCGTCCGGGGGCGCCACCCGAAGGGCGTTCGATAGATAATCGATGCAGGCGACCGCGTCCCCGTTGGCGAGGACTTCGGCGGCACGGTCGCGTAGGGAGCGCGTCGCGAAAGCGGCGAGGCCTTGCCGTTCCATCGGTGTGACGACGCTCTCGAAGAACCCTTGAATCGTCTCATGGACGCCGAATCCTTTCTCACCGATCGGGGTGATGAGGGCGCGGTCGACGAGGGAGAGAAACGCGTTGTGGGAAAGGCCGGGCTCGGGGAGAAAGGCCGCGCGGGGCATGGGCACGCGGTAGAGACAGGCCACTTTCATGATCTGCCGCTCCGGCTCTCCCAGCTCGCGATAGACCGTTTCCTCGACGAACTGATGCACGTCCCGCCGAATCTCCGCGGGTCGCGGAGGGCTGGTCGCAGACCGGACGAGCTGAAGAAACAACGGATGGCCTCCCACGGCCCGACATGCGTCGGCGAGATTCTCGCTCCCCGGTTGTCCGGAAAGGACTTGGGCGAATTCGGCCGGATCGAGGCCACGGAGTTCGATTTCCTTCACCGCGCTTCCCAGGATGACGTCCCGTCGATCGTAGAAGGGGACGGTCCGGCGGGTCATGCAGAGGACATGGACATCGGGAACCTGGACGACGATATCCTTGAGCGCTCGAAAGAACGGGAGCAGCTCCGGCCCGGCATCGTGAACGTCGTCGAAGACCAGGAAAGAGCGGCTTCCTCGCACGTCCTCTCGGAGGACTTGAATCGCTTGGGTGAGGTCCCCGCGCATCAGGACCGAACGCAAACCGGGCTTGCCCAGCGAGACCAGAAAGTCGCCGAGCGCGGCGAGCACGGACTTTGGAGTGTCCCATGCGCGCACGCGATGCCAAAACAGATTCCGCTTCGTGCGGAGCAGTTCACAAGCCCGTGCAGCGAGGGTTGTCTTGCCGATTCCCGCTACGCCTCGCACTACGAAGAGGCGGGGACCATCCAGCTGAGTGACGGCACCGAGTTCCTCCTCGCGACCGACGAACCACTCGACGCGCGGTGCGTTCGAGAGCATCTGCACGCTCACCTCGGCCGGTCGAACGGCGAGGGACTCGAGATCCACGACTCCGCTCTGGACGGACCGACGAACGACTTCGAGAAGCGAGATTCCGGGCGCGTAGGCCAGGACTTCCGCCACTGTCGCATCCCGAACCCCGTTCGCGTCGCGAGATCGGACCGTCTCCGCCTTGAGCGCGTTGCGGAGGCGGATCGCCGCGAACCGTCCCGCTTCCGTGAGGTCGTACACCTTTCGACGCCTCCGACCGCCCTGAATGTGGGCGATACGTTCGCGCGCGAGCCCCTCGCGGATCAAAGGTCGAGCGTATTGGGTGACATGAGGCACGAGGATCCACACCGCCTGCGCGATGCCTTCCTGCGTCATGGAGGCCGGAACTTCCACCGCATCGGCGTAGCCCGCGAACTCGAGCAGGTGGAGGAGAATCCGCTCCTTTGCGGTGACGCGCACCTTGTCGGACCTTACTTGCTAACCCGTGTCACGGCGTAAGTAGATTTTGGATTGACCGCAGCGCGTGGACCCGAAACCGTGATGCGTTCTTCATGGGGGCCCATCCTCCTGTCGTAACCAGCAGGACGAGAGCACAGCGGGTCACTCGGAGCGGAGGATCCGACCCGGAGAACGATGTCCCGTTGGGGCCGGAGGCATACCCGTTCCGCCGCTACGATTCGTCGACCGTCCTAGCCATCTTCCAGACCCGATCCGTCCTAGCGGGTCGCGGTCCAAAGCATCGCCCCGAGGCCCATGGCCTCAAGAACGCCGATTCCGAAGAGATAGGGATCGAGGGCGCTGGGGACCAAGGACATCATCGTGACGAACGCGTAGACGACCAGTACGTTCTGCGCGAGGAAGGCCAATGCGAAGAAGAGGAGCGCGAGGCTGAAGGGAGCCCTCGTCCGTGAAAAGACGCCCCGATATACGACGAGGAGCACGGCGGCGAGGACGATGTTGAGAACGCCAACGAGGATACTGCCGGACATTAGGACGCCCATGCGTTCACTCCCCCGATTCGTTCATCAAGGACATGGACCTGTTGCACAATTCCACCCGAATCACCTTCGCGAGGACGGCATCTTCTTGCGGATCTCCTCAAAGATCGCGTAGTTGCCCTCGAGATAGGACGACACGAAGTACGGAGAGGCGTACGCGTCCCCGCTGGGCCGCGAAATGAGACCATTCTTCTGAAGGAGTTCGAGATGGTGGCGGATCGTGCGGTAGTCAAGCCCAAGGGTTTCGCTGAGTTGATTCGCGTTGTACGGTCGTTCATGGAGTGCCTCGAGGATCCGTACGCGGTTGACCCCTCCGCGGGTGCCGGCGATGAGGTACCACAGGAGCTGTCGGAGGGCCGCGGTCACGGTGCTCGGCGGCTGTAGGTGGACAACGAGATAAATATCGTCTTCTCGATCTCTGGGGAAACGGAAGACGGAGAGGGACGAGGTCCCCCTCCCTGTGGGTGCTAGTCTCTAGAACTGGATCGGGCAGAGGAAGTCGTTCGCGGGGATCCGTGCAATCGTCACATCCCCCGCGGCCGCTGCTCCGAGAATCGCGGCCTCGGAGGTCAGCGGGTACGCGATCACGTTCCAGGTTACCAGGTGGAACTTCCAATGGCCGCCATGATAGCCGATCGTTCCCGGAGCGACTCCGGTAACGCCGATGATCGGCTGGCTCTTCACAACGTAGAAGTTGTCCCGTCCTTCGTTCGGGAAGGCGGCCGGGGGCGTAACCGTGCGGACGACGCTGCCGTTGTAATAACAGCAGAAGTCCGGGAAGACGAACGGGGGGGTGTCCGCACGGGCGGTTGGCAGCACAGCGACGACGGTCACAAATGCAAGGGCGACGAGGCTCATCAGTTTCAGCGACATGTCTTCCTCCGCTTTCTTGAAGCAGTCGAAAGGCCTTCCCCCCTTGCCAGAATTTGGCCCTAATTGCACCCTAGTCGGGCTTCGCGGGCCTCTCACAACCGGTCGTCGTGGCGGCTCCTGTTTCTCGCCCCGGCTTCGAATCGTGGTGCGTACTTTCCTCACGAATAGAATGTATCAGCTGTTCATCTTGCAAGGCACCTTGAGGCGCTGATTCAAACAATCCAGCACCTCCTATTGTCGATGGAGATGGGTCAGGGGACCGTGGCACTCCGTCTGTCCACGGCGATTCGGACGAACCTCGAGCGAGTGCCAACCCGTTTCGCCAATCCGGGGGGCGTGGCACTTACCCCGAATTCGGGTCTCGCACCATGGAGAAATGGGAAGAGGCGGAGTCCTTCCTACGGTGACTTCAGCATGCAGGAGCTGGCGCCGGATCGAAGCCGAACTCGAAGTGGTAGCAGTTACCGCTGAAGTCCAGGTTCGGGCCGCCCGGCGGGGTCGCCCGAAACGTCGTGCTCTCCAGGCTGCATGGGTTCAGCCAGCCCCCGTTCCCGCCGTTCATGATGTCGAAGAATCCCCCGAATCCGTCGCCGTTTGCGTTAATCGTGTAGCCGTGGACCGCGATATCATGGGCTCCATTCGTCACCGCGATGCCCGCAATCGTGTCGACGACCTCGCCGGTCGGGACGCCGCCCTCGCAGATCGGTCCATCCGCGGCTGCCTTGCCGTTCCGCAGCGTCACATTGTACGTCCCGGATCCGTCGAGGAGAACGCCTCCCGTATCGTCCGCGGTCGTAATCGTGTATACGACGAGGACGTTGTAGGAGTCATGGACGAAGATGCCGCGACCGTCGTCGTAGGTGAACTCGTTGCACCCGTTCCCATTCACGAGGGTACACGACTGCCCGATCGTGAGGTCGTGGCTGTCAACGATCGCGAGGCCGTTGCCCATCGCTTTCAGCTTGCTTCGGATGACGGTGATGTGGTCCGAGGCCGTCACCTGGACCCCGTTCGAGCCGAACTTGTTGAGGCTCTCGTCGTCAAGAACGATGGCACTCGAGCCGTCGACTCGAATTCCCACGGAGCCGCCGGCCTCCCCTGAGTTCGCGCTGACCCGCGAGATCGTCGTCGCCGCGCGGACCTTCACGATCCAGATGAGCGTAGCGCCGTTGGGCGGGGCGTTCGTCCAGTTCGATTGCACGCAGTCGATGTTGAAGAGCTTCGTGATCTTCCCTTTCGAGTTGTCGACCTTCAGCCCGTACCCGGGGTTCAGGTCCTTTAGCTGCAGGTTCGCGAACAGGTAGGGATCGGCCGCGGTCCCCGAACCGGACACGACGCCGTTCGCGTGCGTGAAGTCGCTGTCCCGCTGGATCAGGATCGGTCCGTGGTGAGCGGGCGTGCAACCCGCCGCGGCCGCGGGTCCTACGGCCATGGAAAGAGCAAGTCCCCAAGAGGCGACGAGGACGACCATTGCAATTGTCCGAACCCGTCTACGAATCTGCGTCCGTGACGCCGCCCTGCGCTGCCCGGGCAACTTCTGCCCTCCACCGGCCCATATCTGGAGGAGCGTATTTCTAGTCTCGGAGCTTTGCCGTTGACGATTGGGCGTGGCTATTCAATTTGCCCAATCAATCAGTGCAACGCGAACGCGGAGAGCATGATGGGCGACAAGGGCGCGGACATCATCCGCCCTCACTACGCGGAGATGACCAAACTCGTGGACCGTCTGCGGGACTAGCCGGTCGCCTGCCCGTCTCGTGAACCGGGATAAGAAGCGCGCACCCTCACTCCGCGGGGAAGCCGTCCTCGTCGGTCAACGGTTCGCCCTCCGGGGTGCGGTCGTATCGGAGAGAGTCCAATCGAAGCGCGACATCCGCGAGGCAAAACTCGCCGGTGGCCACGGCAAGGGCTGCGTCCTCAATTTCGATTCGCTCCTTGGTCGCAATCGGTGGGACCTTCTTGACGCGGTAGTAAGCGAGCAACGCCTGGAGGACGGCGACGGCCCGTTTCATCCGGGTATCGAAAACCTGATCGACCGCATCTTGTTCGGTTTCCGCGGCGTCCATGTGGAGCATCCCTTTGTTATCAGCAACCGGCGGGAAAAGGGAGAGTCCATAAATAGCATGGAGGGCCGGTTATCGAGTTAGATTATCAACGACTAATTTTCGAAGGCGATTATCAACAATAGAAACGCGATCGTGAGCGGCGCTGCATCTTCGCCGGCTTCGCAAATGGCACCGTCGAAGGATCACCGAACGAGATGCTTCCCGCGCGTCGTTCGTGTTGTGTCAAATCCGACACCCTTGGCCGATATGGTCCACTTTTTGTCAATCGCGTGAGGGCAGGGCCCCGGAAGGTTAAAGACACATCAAGGAATCGGTTCGCGGTATGCGGGGGAGCGTACTCGGTCTACCGTTATGGCTCATCATGGCCGTCATCGTCGTGCCGCCGATTGCCTACTCCCTGTCGCGCGCGGCCGCCGTTCCCGTAGAACTGATCCTTCCGACCGCGGTCGCGATGGAGGTCGTCTTCCTCACACAGACCGTCCAGCAAGCCCTGCGCCGCGCCGAGGTCCGAAGGCATTTTGGCTTCGCCCTCTGGGAGCTTCATCAAGAACTGTCGCAGCATCTCGAGAGCCTCGACCGTCGGATGGTGCTCGTTCGTCAGGGGGTCAACTCGGAGCCGAACCTGGATTCGCTCCGCACATGGGCCTCTTCCGTGGATGCATTCGCCGTGGACGCATGGGATCGGTTTCTCGCGATCGGCGGGCTCCACCGGCTGTTGGACAGCGCCCCCGATCAAGTGGCTTCGAACCTCTACCGCTACTATCAGGGTGTCGGGACGTTCAACAACGAGGCCGCCCTCCGGGAGCGATTGCTCCAAAAGCTTTTCAACGTGACCGGTCCCGCGACGACGGGCATTTTCAAGAACGTGAAGGCCAGCGACAAACGCTTGGAGTCGTGGCTCGCCGAGGTGCCATCCCGATTAGCCGTGTTGACGCGGGACATCCAGCATGTGCTCCGAGATCTCGGTCACATGCCCGGAGTGATCATGTCCGGAGACGACGAGAATCGACTGGTAACCTTCGACCGTCGAGATGCCGAGGCGTACAACCGATGGAGAGAGCGCCATGGCGACCTGTCGAGGCCCACGACGGAGCCCCGTCGAGATTGGTCGATCCGCGACGATCCGGTGCAGTGACTCAGCGACCGCAGGGGCACGGTTCGAACTCGGCACGCGGCCGCGCCGGAGGGCGGCGTTGACGAATCGAACGCATTGTCTTACGACTGGTGGCCTTTGTGGACGTATCGTCCTTGACCTCCGGCGGCCAATGCCCAGGCAGTCGCAGCCTGTCAGAGGGGGCTTGGTTTACCGCGTCGCCTCGCGCAGACTTCGCGCATACTGGGGGTCGACCGAACGACACGGAGGCGGACCTCGTCATCCGCCGGGAACCGTTCCCGGGTCCTGCAGCCCGAGGGCTCGCTCGCGCGGCCACGTGAAAACCCCCAGAGCGAACGAGGGCGAGGCGCCGCCGACCGTGCGGTCGAACGTCTCTTAGGGCCGACGGTCGAGAAGATCACCCGGGTCGCGCTCGCATCCCGGGCAGGACTTCGAAGCGACACGCCCTGGTCGGAGATTCTGGAGGCACTCGACCGCCTGGAAGGACGCCACGGATTCGATCCCGGATTGGTCGCCGTCCTCCGCTGGATCGCGCAGCCTCATTCCG
>Ga0209237_1000383_pt1 | contig 24678 bp, 24 predicted proteins | sample GraSoi013_1_40cm_2_FD_185820 | JGI IMG/M metagenome (GOLD analysis project Ga0209237, IMG submission 185820) | Grasslands soil microbial communities from the Angelo Coastal Reserve, California, USA - Sample 10_02_2013_1_40cm (SPAdes) (version 2) | ecosystem: Environmental > Terrestrial > Soil >...
TGCTTGGCCGCCTCGATGATCGTGTACACGGCGCCGCGCGCCGTCGCCTCGTTCCGTCCTTCGCTGCCGCCGATGGAAAGCGGCTTCCCGGTCACGACGGCGAGCGCCGTGAATCCGTGGTGCATCGAGTACGTGTCCATGATCCACGCCATCGTCTGCGCGTTCGTGTTCACGTCCGGCGCGGGGATGTCGCGGTCCGGGCCGATGAGGAGCTCGATCTCGGTCGTGTAGCGGCGCGTGAGGGTCTCGAGCTGCTGCGCGCTCATCATCTTCGGGTCGCAGACGACGCCGCCCTTCGCGCCACCGTAGGGGATCCCGACGACGGCGCACTTCCAGGTCATCCACATGGCGAGCGCCTTCACCTCGCCCAGCGTCACCGAAGGGTGGTAGCGGATCCCGCCCTTCCCGGGCCCGCGCGTGGTGTTGTGCTGGATGCGGTATCCCGTGAACACCTTTACGACACCGTCGGCCATGCGGACGGGGAAGTGCACGGTCAGCTCGCGCTGGCACGTCGCGAGGATCGCGCGCATGTTGGGATCGAGATGCAGCTTCTCCGCCGCGATGTTGAACTGTTCGAGCGCGACCTCCCACGAATCCCGCTGGGTGTGATCGATGACTGCGGCGCTCTTCACGAAATCCTCCGTCTCATGGCGTTGCCTTGATCTTGTCGACGACGAGCCAATCGTCGTTCGTCCGGCCGGGCGCGTAGACGCTATTCCAGTTCTTCAGCACGACGCGGCGGAAACCCTGCGCCACGAATGTCTCGCGCCACGAGCGCAGCCCCCGGGTCACGTACGGCGTGAGGCGGACATTCCGGGACTGCGCGAGGACGCCCTCGAGGTGACGCCGTCGCTCGAGGAGCGGGATCTCGAGGAGCGGCTCGCCGTCGACCTCGAGGAGATCGAACGCGGCGAAGATGCGCCGCCCTCCGGGCGCTCGCGTGAACGCATTGCCCTGCTCGTCCATCTCGAGGTCCGTCTCGTCGCGCCAGTCGTCGACCAGCACGCCGTCGATGATCGCGCTGTCACACCGCGCGTCGGCGACGATCGCGTCGTAGAGCTCGCGCGGGGCGTCGAGCTCGCCCCCGTACCCGCGGAAGCGGGGCCCGCCCGAGTGCCCGACACGTACGAGGGCGCGCGTTCCCACCCACTCCGGCTCCAGGATGTGGCGCTCCGGTTCCGCGCGCTCGCGGACGAAGCGTGGTCGTTGCGGTGCCAGGTCGGCTCCGAGGAGCGTCGTCACATCCCGTCTACCAGCCTCATAGTGCGGCCCTTGACAGCCAGAACATTCGTTCTATCATGCCCGAACGTCCGTTCCAACGGGCGCCCAGAGAAGACCACAACGAGGTGCTCCATGGCCGCTGCATCCGCGCTCACCCTACGGGCTCGCCCGACCGAAAACGTTCCCCCTTCCCCATCACGCCACGTGCCGGTGGCATCCGCCGCCAGGCGGGTGCCACCGCGCGTGTACTCGCCGTTCCGTGCGCGTCCACGCCCGGCCCCCATGGCCGTGCCGGCGCCGCCGGAGGAGGCGGCCGTCACGCCCCCTGGCCGCGCGTGGCGGCGCCTCTTCCGCCGCTAGGGCACCCGAAGCCTTCTTCGTCGGCAAAACGAGACCGGGGCCCTCACAAGGGCCCCGGTCAGACTTCGCTGGTTCGCGCGCCGGCGCTAGGAGCCCTGCGGTCCGAACACCTTATCGGCAGAACCGGCCAGGTTCCAGGCGTTGCCGCTCAGATCGGTGAGGCCCTGGCTATCCGTGATGACCACGGGGTACTGCGCCCCGGCCGTCGAGCCGGCGGATACGATGACTGGATCGCCGTTCATCGTGACGGTGAGCCTCGTATTCGTACCGGTAGGGCCGTCGCTGAGGACGCACGATGCGTTCGTCCCGCACTTGATGTCGGCGACGGTGTTCGTGTTGCCGCCGCTGCAGGTCGCGGGACCGCTTTGCGTCGCTGTGCCGCAGTCGCTGTCGGTGACCCGGATGATCGCGGTCGACGCGATCGACATCGCCTCGCTGAAGTCGACGACGATCTTGTCACCGCTGTCGAGGCTGTTCGCGAAGCCGCCGGACGACGTGAGCGTGGCGCTGCTCGACGTCGGCGCCGTCGTGTCGCCCGAGCCTGGGATGTTCACCGGCATGTAGTTCGAGAAGCTCTGCAGACCGAGCGTCGGGTTTTGCACGGTGACGCGGAAGCAGAAGCCGCCGTTCGCGAGGTCGAAATTCGTGAAAGTGCCCGTCTGGCCCGACTGCACTGTCACCGCGCCAACGGTCGTGAACGACGTGCCTTGCGGAGTGCCCGACGAGTCATTGCTGCTCGGCGGGCTCGCGGTGCCCGAATAGCAGTTGCCGGTGGAGCCACCCGTCGCGGTCACGCTCGCGCCCAGCGAGGCACGCTGAATGTTGTAGGACAGCGACGAGTTCGAACTGGGAGCGGTGAAGCTGATGCGCACGTCCTCCGCCGTCGAGCCGTTGTCGAAGTTTCCCGTCGCGGCGGTCGCGTTGCTCGGCGCCTGGAAGCCGACGCTCTGGCAGATGTCGAACGAGGAGAAGCCCGATGGATTGGGGTCATAGCTCACCTGGATCGTCGAGCCGCCGCTGATCCCGTCGGGTGCGGGAGTGAGGTTCGCTTTGAAGACATCGAGCGATACCTGAGTGCCGCTGATCTTGAAGGTGTCGTTCGAGTCGTAGGTGAAGCGCAGGCTATTGTCCGTGGTCAGGCCCGCCGAAAAGACCTGGTTCGTCGGGTCGTGGCGATACACCTGGGCTTTCGGGGTGGTGCTGCTGCTGCAGTCGACGAACTGCGTCCCGAACTGGCCCTTCGCTGGGAAGTAATACTTCCGCCCTGAGACCACGAGGAGCCCATCGTTCGCGACGTCGTACGTCACATACGTGTTGCACGTCGTGTCGGTCGCCGCCGCCGTCAGGTCGATCTGCGAGTTCTGGTTCTTGTCCTGCCAGGCGATGACACGGACGCGCTGGTTCTTCGTGGACGAGTCGATCGTCACGGTCATCGACCCGTTCGACGGGATCGCCTGATTGATCAAGACGGTGCTCGGCGGCACCGAGGTGCCGTTGACCGCGGTGAACAGAACGCCGCCAGCTCCGACACCGTCGGCTTTCTTGTCCTGGTTCTTGTCGCAGAAGCTGTACGTGCCGTCCGAGTTCTGGACGATGTTGCTGGACTCCATCGTCGCGAAGCTCAGCGTGCCCGTCAGGCTCGTCGTGACCGTGTAGGTGTGCTGTCCGTTACCCGGTACGGTCGTCGAGACCTCGTTGTCCTCATCAACGCCGAATGCAGGTGTGATACCGAGCGCGATCGGCGGCGTGCTGATCGTCGCGTCCTGGTAGTAGCCCTCCGGGTGGATCCGCTCACCGGTGCTGCCGAGTACGAGGTCGCCGTTGAACCGGTACGTCCCGAGCTGCTGGAAGGCGGGCACCTTGACCGTGTAGCTGAACGGCGAGAAGTCGCCCGGCGAGACAACGGACTTTGTCGACGTCGCGTACGCCGTCGTCGAAAGCCACGCGCTCGCGAATGCCGCGTTCGGCGAGGTGGTGTTGCAGCTCACCTTGTCAGGTGCGCAGATCGCGAGGTTCACCTGGGTCGGCGAGCCGACCACCCAGGCGGTCGAGCCGGTGTTCGCGAAGAACACGGCGAATGTCCCCGTGTCGCCCGGCTTGAGCACCAGGAAGGCGCTTTCGAACTGGTACGAGGAGTCGAAGCCAACGGCGGCCTGGGCCGGTTGCCCGGTCAAGCCCAGGGTCATGCTCAGGGCGAGCGCAGCCGCGATGATCGCGGTCGAGATCCGTCGCATGTGCACACCTTTCTCTTTTTGTCTGAGATCGGCCCCGTCCGGGGCGGGCGGGCGCTATGCCCCCTCTGATACCTAAACGGTACCGACCCTGCTTATGTCGCGCAGGCAGCCTATTTCTTACCTATTTCTTCTGCTCGCCGTCGCCTCGGACCAGGACAGCGAGCGGGGCGGCGAGCGCCGCGAACTCCGTCGGGATGATGAATTTCGTGGAGGGCGACGCGCCGAGCTGCTTGAGGGCGTCCAGGTACTGGAGGGTCATCGTGTTGCCGCTGGCGACCATCGCCGACTCGTTGATCTTCGAGATGGCCAGCGCGAACCCTTCGGCGCGGAGGATCGCGGCCTGGCGAGCACCTTCGGCCTCGAGGATCGCCGCCTGCTTCGCGCCGTCGGCGACGAGAATGGCCGAGGTCTTCTTGCCTTCGGCCTCGGTGACCACCGCGCGTCGCGTGCGCTCGGCGGTCAGCTGGCGGTTCATCGCCTCCTGCACGTCACGCGGAGGCGTGAGCTCCTTGATCTCGACGTTCGTCACCTTCACGCCCCAGCGATGCGTGATCTCGTCGAGCTTCACCCGGAGGTCCTCGTTGATCTGCTCGCGCTTGGCGAGGACATCGTCGAGAAGGATGTTGCCGATGACGGCGCGGAGCGTCGTCGTGGCGATGCCCTGGATGGCCGTCCGGAAATTCTGGATGTTCAGGAACGAATCCCTCGGTTCGAGGACCTTCTGGTAGATCAGGAAGTCGATCGAGATGGGCGCGTTGTCCTTCGTGATGCAGGTCTGCTGCGGGATCTCCACGAAGAACTCGCGCAGGTCCACTCTCTGCGCGACAAACTGGATCGGCGGCGGGAGCAGGAGCACGAGACCTGGACCGCGAATCCCCTGGAACTTGCCGAACGAGAAGACCACCAGGCGTTGATACTCGGGCACGATATGCACGATCGACCGCAGGACGAAGATCGCGATGATCAGGACGACGATCAGGGTGACTAGACCTTCCACTTAGGACGTTCCCCTCCCCTCGGCGCTGTGCGCCGGTTCGACGATAAGCCGCACGCCGTCGACGCGCTTCACGCGCACCGCGCTCCCGCTCGGTATGGTCCCGCCGCCCTCGCTGATCACGGTCCAGTCCTCGTCCGCGACGTGCGCGATCCCGCGCGGCGCGATGTCGCTCTTGGCGACGCCGACCGCGCCGAGCAGCAGCGACGAGCCGGTCGCCAGAGGAAGCTGAAGCAGGCGTCTGGCGGCGCTCACGAGGAAGAGGAAGAAGCCGGCGCTCAGGCCGACGACGAACACGACGATCAGCGGGTCGACGGTGTAGCGGAATCCCGGGAAGGTCGGCCGCAGCGGCGGGAACAGGATGATCGTGCCGACGGCGATCGCGGCGATCCCGCCCGCGGTGAGCAGGCCGTGCGCCGGGACTTTGATCTCGAGCACGAACAGGAGGATCGCAAAGACCATGAGCGCGAGGCCCGCTCCGTTCGCGTCGAGCGTTCCGAACGCGAAGAGAGCGAGAACGATCGCGATCACGCCGATGATCCCGGGGAAGATGAGGCCCGGGTTCGAAAGCTCGAAGATGAGCCCGTACGTGCCCAGGGTGAAGAGCAGGACCGCGATCTGGGGGTCCACGATGAAATGGAGCAGCGTCTCGAACGGATTGAGCCCATCCTCGTCGAGCGGCGCGCCCTTCGTGGCGAGCCGCATCGACCCGCCCTGGAGCGTCACCTGCCGGCCGTCGATCTTCGCCATGAGATCAGGTACGTCGGCCGCCTGAAGATCGACGACGCCGAGCTTGAGGGCCTCATCGTCGCGCACGCTCACGCTCTTGCGAACCGCATCCTCGGCCCATTGGACGTTCCGCCCGCGGGCGAGCGCGATGTTCGTGATGTGCGCGACGGCGTCGTTCTCGGCCTTCAGGCGGAGATCGCCCTGGATGTCGGAGCCGTTCGAGTCGACGGGGTGGGCCGCGCCGATGTTGGTCGTCGGCGCCATCGCCGCGACGTGCCCCGCCATCGTGATGAACGTGCCCGCGGACGCCGCGCGGGCGCCCGGCGGCGCCACGAAGGTCACGATCGGCACGCGGGCGTTCAGGAAGCGCCCGGTGATCTTGTACGTCGAGTCGATGAGACCGCCCGGCGTATCGATCACGAACACGATCGCCGCGGCGTGCCTGGATTCGCCCTCGTCGACGATGCGGTCGACGTAGCGCGCGGTGATGGGGTTGATGACCCCGTTGATCCGGCCGACGAGGACGGGCGCCGGGCCGTCCACGGCGGCGGCGACGGCGCCGGCGAGCGGCAGCGCCAACGCGACGAGGGCGAGCGCGCGCACCACACCGCGCATGCGGACCATTCTCACCCCAGCTCGACGCGAACGGGGATGCGCCCGGCGTCGAGGTACCAGTCGGCCACCCACTCCGCTCCGTACTTGGCGCGCCAGAGCTCGACCGCGCGGTGCAGTGCCGCCTGCGGATCGCCGAGCGGCCGCGCGTTGCCGGGCAGGTCGAAGCCTCCGACGTGGACGCGGCAGCGGGGCTCCGCCGCCAGGTTGCGGTACCAGTCAGGCGGTCGCGCGGCCCCGCGGCGGACGACGACCGTCGCGGCCGGCGTCCGCGGCGCGTCGCGCGGCTCGGTCCGCAGCCACACCGACCCGTCCGCGTACGCGAACCGGAGGGTGACGGCGTGCTCTCGACCGCTCCGGCGGCCGCGCGTCACGAGCAGGAGCTCGTCCGCGTCTCGCAGAGCCTGCTCGGTCTCCAGGTGCACGGGCCGATCGTGGGTCCTTGCGGGGCGCGGTTCAATGTGCGGCGCGAGGAACGGAGGGGACCTTGACGCCCGAGCTTGCGCTGATCTTTCAGATCATCTCGACGATCACCGTGGTGATCGGCTTCGGCTTCGCGACGTACCAAACGCTCAACATCCGGCGCCAGCGGCGGGCCGAGGTCGCGCTCACGCTCATCAACAACCTCTGGCCCCCGGAGCTCGTGGCGCGGACCGCGCGCCGGCTGTTCGCGCTGCCCGAGGACGCGACGGCCGAGCAGGTCGACGCGCTCGGCCCCGAGGCGGAGCAGGCTCTGCTGGTCGCCTGTATCACGTATGAGCACCTGGGCTACCTCGTGTACCAGCGGATCATCCCGCTGCGCACCGTGGACGAGGTCGTCGGTGGGACCGCGCGGCTGGCCTGGCAGCGGCTGCGGAAATGGGTCGAGCGCGTCCGCGAGGAGAGCGGGCCGAGCTCCTTCGAGTGGTTCCAGTGGCTCTACGAGCAGCTGGAGGCCCACCCCGTACGGAAAGGCGCGGGGGCGCACGTCGTGCACCGCGACTGGCGGCCGTAGCACGCGGCCTGCGACGTAGCCGCGCGTGGACTTCCTGCGCGCGGACGACTACTGGACCGCGCGGCTCGTCTTCCAGCGCGCGCTCGGCGTCATCTACTTCGTCGCGTTCCTGGTGGCCGTGCGCCAGTTCGTTCCGCTGCTCGGCGCGAACGGCCTCCTCCCGGTCCCCGACTACCTGCGCGCCGTGCCATTCCGGCGCTCGCCGAGCCTCTTCTACTGGCGCTACTCGGACCGCGTCGCGCGCCTTGCCGCGTGGACCGGCCTGGTCCTCGCCGCGGCCGTCGTCGTCGGCTTGGTCGACATCGCGCCGCCCGCTGTCGCGATGCTCGTCTGGGCCGCGCTGTGGGCGCTGTACCTGTCGTTCGTGAACGTCGGCCAGACCTTCTACGCGTTCGGCTGGGAGACGCTGCTGCTCGAAACGGGCTTCCTCGCGATCTTCCTCGGCCCGGCCTCAGTGGCCCCGCCGGTCACGCTGCTCTATCTGATTCGCTGGCTCGTGTTCCGCGTCGAGTTCGGCGCGGGCCTCATCAAGCTGCGGGGTGATGAGTGCTGGCGCGACCTCACCTGCCTCTACTACCACCACGAGACGCAGCCGATGCCGAACCCGCTCTCCTGGTACTTCCACCACCTGCCGAAGGCGCTCCATAAGGCCGAGGTCCTCGGCAACCATTTCGCGCAGCTCGTCGCGCCGTGGTTCCTCTTCTTTCCGCAGCCCATCGCGTCGGTCGCGGCCCTCTTCATCGTCGTCACGCAATGCTGGCTCGTCCTCAGCGGGAACTTTTCCTGGCTGAACTTCATCACGATCGCGCTCGCGCTCGCGGCCTTCGACGATCGCGCGTACGGGACCGTCCTCAGGCTCGCCCACGACCCGACGACGCTTCCCGACTGGCATGCGATCGTCGTCCTCCTCGTCTCCGGTCTCGTCGTCATCCTCAGCTACCGGCCGGTGCGGAACCTCGTCTCGCGCCACCAGCTGATGAACTACAGCTTCGACCCGCTCCACCTCGTGAACACGTACGGCGCCTTCGGGAGCGTGACCAAGACGCGCGACGAGGTCGTCATCGAAGGGACCGAGGAGGCGGTGCTCACCCCGGCGACGCGCTGGCGCGAGTACGAGTTCAACGGAAAGCCCGGCGACGTCACGCGCCGGCCGCCGCAGGTCGCGCCCTATCACCTGCGACTCGATTGGCTCATGTGGTTCGCGGCGTTCTCGTCCCCTACGTATCACGAGTGGTTCGTGCCGCTCCTCGCGAAGCTGCTCGAGGGCGATCGCACGACGCTCGGTCTCCTCCGGACGAATCCGTTCCCCGAGCGGCCGCCGCGGTTCGTCCGCGCGCTCCTCTACCGGTACCGATTCACGACGCCCCGCGAGCGCCGCGAGTCGCGGGCGTGGTGGACCCGCCGCCTGCTGCGCGAGTACGTGCCGCCGGTCACGCTCCGCGGCCGCGCCGGCGGCTGACGCGTGCTGCGCCGAGCCCGATCCTCGCCCGCACAGACCTTCGTGCTCTTCCCGCTCGCGGTGCTCGCGGCCGACCTCGCCGTCCGGCGCCGTCGGCGGATCCGGCCCGCCTGGATCGTGGTCATGGCCGGCGGCTACTTCCTCTATCGATCCGCAGGACGCTATCGCGCCGCGCGCGCCGGCGGCCGCGGCATCGCAAGTACGCCGCGCGTGCTCGTGACCGACGGCCCGTACGCGATCACGCGCAATCCGATGTACCTGGGGCATCTCGTCTTCCTCGCGGGTCTCATCGGCGCGACGCGCTCGCCGCTCGCGGTCGCCCTCTTCTCGAGGCAGCTCGCGAGGTTCCATTCGCGCGTCGCTGAGGACGAGGATCGCCTCGAGCGGCTCTTCGGCGACGAGTACCGCGCGTACCGCGCGCGCGTTCCGCGCTGGCCCCTGCTGCCCGACACGCGCGACTGAGACCGCCGCGATACGCGGCGAGACCCGCGCGAAACGGCAGGCGCGCGCGCGCGTTCTACCGTCGGGTGATGGTCGGGAAGGGCTGGGCGGGCACGGCGCTCCTCGTCGTCGCGTCGCTCGTATTCGGTCCAGGCGCCGCGAAGACGGTGCACGCCGCGACGTGCGCGTCGAGCGTCGGCCCCGGCATCCCGCCGCCCGCGGGCCTTCCCGCCGGTGTCGCGGGGTTCCACGCGCAGTGGTACGGCCAGAGCGGGTATCCCACGCTCTGCCCCGGCGACCGGAACACCGCCACCGTCGCGTATTTCAACTCGGGGTCGTTCGGCTGGGTCAACGGGCGTCTCGGCGAGGTCGCGTACCTCGGTACCTGGGGCCCAGAGCCCGGGCAGGATCAGGCCTCGCCGCTCGGCGGCGACGGCGCGCTCGGCTCGCCCAGCACCGGCTGGCCGCGGTACAACCGCATCGCGGTGCAGCCGGCGCCGTACGTCGGGCCCGGCCAGGTCGCCTGGTTCCAGTTCACGATCCAGGCGCCGCTCATCCCCGGGACGTACCGCCTGTACCTCCGGCCGCTCGTCGAGGGCGCCACGTGGATGGAGGACTTCGGCGTGTTCTGGCTCGTCACCGTGCTCAACCCAGACGGCACGCCGCCCGCGCCGCCACCCGTGACGGGCCTGGGATATTCGCTCAAGACGGTCAACACGCCGGTCGGTCAGTTCCAAGCGCACGTGGTGAAGGAGCGCCTTGCCGACGTCACCGTCCGGACCGTGACCGCGAACGCGGTCGATTGCTTCAGCGCGTGTCCGGCGAAGCCGCTCGACCAGTACGCCGCCGAGAACGGTGGCTACGCCGCGATCCACGGGTCGTACTTCTGCCCGCCGGACTACGCGCCGTGCGCCGCGCAGGTGAACTCGTTCGAGTACGCCGTGTACAACACGGCGCTCGCGAAGTGGCTCAATCCGCGCGCGCTCATCTCGAACTCGCTCTTCACCTTCACCGGTAGGACGCCGCACTTCTACCAGCGCAGCGGGACGTACGACCGCAGCGCGGTCAGCGCGGGGATCTCGAACTACCCGGCGCTCCTGGCGGCCGGTGCGGTCGTGGACTCGACCGCCCAGCAGAGCCCGACGCAGATGCAGCGCGCGACCCGCGGCGCGATCGGCGTGGACGGCACCTACATCTACCTTGCGATCGTGCCCTCCGCGAGCGTGACCGAGACCGCGTACGTGATGCAGTCTCTCGGTGCCCGCGACGCGCTCAACCTCGACGGCGGCGGCAGCGCGGCGCTGTGGATCGCCGGCTCGTTTAAGGTCGGTCCGGGCAGGCAGCTCCCGAACGCGATCGTCCTGACCAAGCCGTAGCCCGCGCGGCTCCTGCGTGCCTCAGCGCGGACCTACTCCGGGCGGTACGGCGCCTCCTGCTCGATGTTCCCGACGTACTCCGGGAGATCGCGCTGGCCGAGCATCTGACGGATCGCCTGGATCTCGCCGATGTGGAACCAGTAGTGATGGACGAGGCGCAGGATCGCCGAGCCCTGCGTCTGGCCGCTCGGCTGGCCGTTCAAAGGGAGATCCACGAGGAGCGCGTCCGTGGTGAGCGTGTCGAGGAACGGATCGGCGGCGGACGTGATCGTGCGCCACGCGTCGAGCATGTCCTTCAGCGACGGCGTGCTCATCGGCGCGCCGTTGGCGAAGCCGTCCTGCACGTCCTGGCGGAGCATGCGGCCCCGCGGCCGGTGCAGGAAATAGCGCTGCTCCTGCCAACTCAGGTGGCCGACGATCCAGCCGATCGAGTTCATGGGCCCGAAGTGCTTCGCCGCGTCCTCCTCCGAGACGCCGGCGAGGCCGCGCAGCCACTCGCTGCGCGTGAAGCGCAGCTGTTCGACGACGGGATGCGTCATCTCACGGACTTCGCGCGGCCTCGCGCGCTCGGCTCAGGCCCGGGCCGGCTCGCGCCCGAGGACCGTGCCCAGCGCGTCCAGCAGCTCGCGCGTGCCGTGCTCGCGGGAGCCCGCATCGTCGTAGCCGTCGAGGAACGCGCCCTGCTCGGTGAAGACGAGCCGGGTGCCCGCGCCCTTCGGCTCGAGCTCGACCGTCGCCAGGGACACCGAGATCCGCTTGTCGTCGACGTGCATGTCATACGCGAAGATGATGCGCTCGTTCGGCACGATGTCCTCGTAGCGGCTCTCGAAGATGTGGACCGGGCCGCCCTTCGGCCCGCCGCGGCTCGTCTCGCGCCCGCCGACGCGGAAGTCCATCTCGGACTGCTCTTCCTCCCAGCCCTCGGGCCCGGCGAACCAGCGTTTCTTGATCGCCGGGTCGGCGAAGGCCTGGAAGACCCGGGTCGGGGACGCCTCGTAGGTGCGCTCGATCGTGAAGGTCGCGTGCGTGACGGATCGCTCGCTCATGTTCTCCTCCTTCGCGCTGATGTTGCGGGGTGCTCCGCGAGGTAGTCGCCGAGTCGGTCGAAGCGGCGCTCCCATGTCGTCCGTCGCTCGCTGATCCAACGCTCGGCCTGCCGCAGCGCCGCCGGCTCGACGCGGCACGTTCGCACTCGGCCGACCTTCTGCGAGCGCACGAGTCCGCTCGCCTCGAGGACCGCGACGTGCTGGACGACCGCGGAGAGGGTCATGTCGAGCGGCCGAGCGAGCTCGCTGACCGAGGCCGGTCCGCGGACGAGGCGCTCCACCATGACGCGCCGCGCCGGGTCGGCGAGCGCCTGGAAGGCGAGATCGAGCGCCGGAGATTGGTGAAGCACTTACTTAAGTATCTTGCCGGCAGCCGGCCCTGTCAAGTCATGGCGGAGGGGGCTGCGCACCGCGAGGGGATGAACAGGTCCGTGGTCGCCGAGGCCCGCACGGGCAAGACTGCCTAACGGAACTTTACCCGGCCCTCCTTGTCCGATGACCAGTCGGCGTCGCCGTCATCGACGAGGATCACGAACTTGCCGCCCCAGTGCGGCGTCGGGTACGCGCCGTCGTTGCGTTCGACGTTGCGGAACGTGCCATCCGGCATCTTGATCGACGCTTGGTAGGCGAAGCCGAGCCACCACTCGTCGCGATACCACTCGTCGAGCCCGATGAGCTGGCCGGTCTGGAATCCCGGCGTGCGGTACTTGTCGGGCCGATGGCTCTGCGTGCGCGGGTCCATGTCGCCGCGCTGCGGGTCCTCGACGATCACGCCGCTCACCTTGTTCGCGGGGTCGTCGTAGTACGTACCGTACGCGCCCTGGAAGCCGACGAGCACCGGGCCGTGCTGGCCGGCGAGGCTGATGACCAGCACCGGCTTCCCGCTGCGCAGGAGCCAGTACACCGACGCGAGCGTGGCGTCCTCGCGCGTGTCGTACCGGTAGTAGTGGTAGTTGTTGCGCGGCTCCATCCGCTTGATCACGGTCGCGATCCCGACCGGGTCGAGACCGGGATCGGCGCTCTTGTTGAACTGGCGGCCGAGCGCGAGGATGGCCTCGGCGGTCATCGGGTCTTTCCCCGCGGTGAAGAACTGGACGATTCGGCAGCTCGCCGCGGCGCACGCGAGAGGATCGCCCGACGGATTCTCGAACTCGGTGAACCACTGCACCCCTGTGAGCTTGTCGGCCATCGTCGTGAACTTGTGGTCGATCTTGAACGTCCCATCGATCGTCGTCAGCGCGAGGGTCGCGACGTACTCCGTCGCGCCGCGGAGCAGACCCGCGCAGCCGAACGATCCCTTCAGACCGCCGGAGAAGACCTGCGCGGCGCAGGCGAATCCCGGGTCGGGGACGAGCGAGACGGCCGCGCGATCGACCTTCGCGGTCGATTCCCACCCCGCGTTCAGGAAGCGCGCCGCCTGGGCGCAGCAGGGGTCGTGGGCGATCTTCACGTCCGGTGGCTTGACGGTGGGCGTCGCGGTCGGCACCGCCGCGCCCGGCGTTCCACCGCCGCCGCGGAAGATCACGCCCGCGACGACGATCGCGAACACGAGCGCGACGACGACGAGCGCGCCCTGGGCCACGCGCTCCGACCGGGTGTACTGCATCCGCGCTCATAATCCTCGCACCCCGGATGGATGACCTCCGACCCATCACGCCCCTGCGCCGTCCGCTCGCCGACAAGCGCGTCGCCGTTCCGCCCTCGAAAAGCGTCGCGAACCGCGAGCTCATCCTCTCGGCGCTCGCGAAGGGCAGATCGCGGCTCGAGCTCGGCCCGATGGATCCGGGAGACGACGTTCGCGCGATGGTCGGCGCGCTCGGTGCGCTCGGGTATCGCGTCGATTGGGATGGCGGGGAGATCACGGTGCACGGCGGATCGTCGCTGTCCGGTCGCGCCGGGGCGGTCGTGGACGCCCACGACGCCGGTACGGTGGCGCGGTTCGCCACGGCGCTCGCCGTGCTCGGGAGCGGCTTCGTCACGATCACCGGCTCGCCACGCCTGCGCGAGCGGCCGATGGCGCCGCTGATCCGTGCGCTGCGCTCGCTCGGCGCGACCGCGGACCGCGACGAGCTCCCGGTCACGCTCACCGGCCCGATCCACGGCGGCGAGGTCGAGATCGCCGGGAACGAGTCGAGCCAGTTCGCATCGGCGCTCCTGCTCGTCGCGCCGCGGCTCGCCGGAGGCCTTCGCGTCCACATCACCGGCGCGCTCGTGTCGGAGCCGTTCGTCGACCTCACGCTGGCCACCCTGCGCGGGCGCGGCGTATCGGTCGGGCGCGAGGGCGGGGTCATCGTCGCGCGCGAAGGGAGGGTCCGCCCGCGCGACCTGCGTATCCCCGGCGACGTCACCGCGGCGACGTATCCCGCCGCCGCCGGGGCGGTCCTCGGCGGAAACGTGACGATCGCGAACGTCGACGCCCGCCTGCGCGAGGGCGCCCAGGGCGACGCGCGGTTCTTCGAGCTGGTCGCGGCGATGGGCTGCAACGTCTCGCACGGCTCAGGCGCGGTCTGCGTGCGGCGGATCGGCGAGCTGCACGGGGTGCGCGCGAACGTGCGCGACTGCTCGGACGTCTTCCCCACCCTGGCGGCCATCGCCACCCAGGCGTCGGATCCGACCGAGCTCACCGGCATCGGGCACACGCGGAAGCAGGAGAGCGACCGCGTCCGCACGGTCGCCGCGGCGATCAACGCGCTCGGTGGGCGGGCGACGCCCTTCGCCGACGCGATCCGCGTCGAACCGGCGCCGCTCCACGGTGGGATCGTCGACGCGGCGGGCGATCACCGCATCGCGATGGCGTTCTCGGTGCTCGGCCTTCAGGTGCCGGGTGTTGCCATCAAAGGCGCGTCGGCGGTCACGAAGACCTTCCCGGACTTCTACGCGATGCTCGCGGAGCTCTCCCGCTAAGGCCGCTCGTCGAGCGACCGCCGCACGTCGCGTGCGGCACGGAGATACTCGCGCAGGAACGCGCGATCGCCGTCGCGCAGGGCCGCCGCCACCCGGTCGAGCTCGCGCACGACCTTCGTGATCTCTGCCGCCGCCGCGTCCGCGTTTCCGAGGAACAGCTCGACCGCGAGGTCCACAGGCGTCGCCGCGAGGCGCGTCGTGTCGCGGAACCCGGGTCCCGCAGGGGCCAGGTCGCCCTCCGCGGCGACGTGGGTCGTCGCCGCGGCGACCGCGAGCGGGAGCGCCGACAGTCGTCCCATGGCCGCGTCGTGCACCGAAGCCGACAGCACCGTGACGCGTCCACCCGCGGCGCGGGCGATGTCGCCGGCGACGGCCATCGCCCGGTCGTCGCTCCGCGCCGTCGGCACGACGAGGAACGGCCGGTCGCGGAAGAGCTCGGCATCCGCGGCCGCGAAGCCGGAGGCGGTCGAGCCCGCCATCGGATGCGCGCCGACGATCCGCGCCCGGGACGGCGCGCGCTCGGCGTACGCATTCACGGGCGCACGCAGCGAGGCGACGTCCACGAGCACGGCGCCGTCGGCGCGGTCCACGAGGGCCGCGAGCGTGGCGACGACGTCCGTGAGCGGCGTCGCGACGACGACGGCATCGGCCGGAAGCACAGCGGCGAGGGTGTCGACCGTGTCGAGACCGGCGCGCCGCGCGGCCTCGCGCGTCGCGGCGTCGGCGTCGTACACGCGGAGGTCGTGCGCGCCGCGCAGCGCGAGCGCGAGCGACCCGCCGATGAGGCCGGCGCCCGCGAGCCCGATCTTCATGCGCGGACGGGGCTGGTCGCGGCGGTCCGCCCCACCGCGCGCGCGACCTCGGGCACGGTCGCCATGAGCGCGGCGAAGTTCGCGAACGTGAGCGACTGGTAGCCGTCAGAGAGCGCGTGATCGGGGCTCGGATGGACCTCGATGAGCAGACCGTCCGCGCCCGCGGCGACCGCGGCGAGGGCGACGGGCGCCACGAGATACCACTTCCCGGTGCCGTGGGACGGATCGGCGAGCACCGGAAGGTGCGTGAGGCGCTTGAGCAGCGGGATCGCGTTCACGTCGAACGTATTGCGCGTGTACTTCTCGAACGTGCGAATGCCGCGCTCGCACAGAATGACGTTGCGGTTCCCCTTCGCGAGCACGTACTCGGCCGAGAGGAGGAGCTCCTCCACGGTCGCGGACATCCCACGCTTGAGGAGCACCGGCTTGGACTGCTCGCCGACGGCGTCGAGGAGCGCGAAGTTCTGCATGTTGCGCGCGCCGATCTGCAGGCAGTCCGCCACCCGCGCGACCGCGTCGACGTCGCCGGGCGTGAGGACCTCCGTGATGATCGGCAGCCCCGTCTCCGCGCGGGCCTCGGCGAGGATGTCGAGGCCGCTCTCGCCGAGGCCGCGGAACTGGTACGGGGAGGTACGCGGCTTGAACGCGCCGCCACGCAGCGCGGCGGCCCCGGCGTCGCGTACCGCCCGCGCGGTCGCGACCGTCTGCTCGCGCGTCTCGACCGAGCACGGTCCCGCCGCCACCGCGAGCGGCGCGCTCGCACCGACCGGGACGTCGCCGATCCGCACGACCGTGTCCGTGGGGATGACCTCGCGCGACGCGAGCTTGAACGGACGGCTGACCGGGACGACCTCGGCGACCCCGGGGAGCGACTCGACGGCGTCGGCCGCCTCGCGCGACGTCGAGCCGAACGTGCCGATCGCGGTCCGCTCGGCGCCCGGCAGCGGGACCGGCGTGATGCCGAACTCGCGGATGCGCGCGACCACGGCGTCGATCTCCTGCTGGGTCGCGCCGCGCTTCATGACGACGAGCATCTAGCTCAATCTCCGGCTTCGCCGGGAGACACGCCCCGGCGGGTCGACTCGCTCGTCGCAGCCGAGCCGCTCCTCGCTCGTTTTCATTTACGGCACCCCGCTCGGCGGTTCGCCGGGAAGGTCGACGGCCCACGCGGGCCTGAGGACGCGAGCACCGTGGAGGAACGCGTGGCGGACCTCCTTCTGCGTCTTCGCGGTGTTCCACGCGATGAGGACACGCACGCATCTCCCGAGCGCGCCCGGCACGGGGATCTCGCGGCCGCAGATGAGAGGGACGTCGCTCCAGCCGAGGCCCGCGCGCGCCGCGTCGGCCGGGAAGGACGCGTCGAGGTCGGCGGTGACCGTGAACCAGACGTATCCGACGTCCTCGGCGCGGACGCCGTTGAGCTTCACGATGGTCTCGAGGAGCTCGCGGGTCGACTGGTAGATCGCGCCTTCCTCGTTCTTCGCCACGGTCGTGGCCCCGCGGATCCCCCGCACCGGCATCAGGCGGACCTCCCGGCGGCGACGAGCGCCGCGACGAGCTCGCGCAGCGCGTCCGCGCGGCGGCCCTCCGGCGCCGCCGCGATCGCGTCGAGCGCGGCGCTGCCCACGATGACGCCGTCGGCGATGCCGCGCAGGGCGGCCACGTGCTCCGGCCGGCTGATCCCGAATCCGACGGCGACCGGCAGCGCCGTGTGCCGGCGTACGCGGCCGACGAAGTCGCGGACGTCGGCACCGAGGGCGGTGCGCGCCCCGGTGACGCCGGTGAGCGAGACGCAGTAGACGAAGCCGCGGGAGCGCGGGACAAGGCTTTCGAGGCGCGCGTCGGGCGTGGTCGGTGCGTACAGGTCGATCCGGAGCAGCCCGGCCGGAGCGAGGGCGTCGTCGAACTCCGCCGACTCTTCGGCGGGCAGGTCCGGGACGATGAGCCCGCAGACGCCAGCCGCGGCGGCGTCCGTCGCGAGGTCCGCAAGGCCGCGCCGATATCTGAGGAAGGGATTCGCGTACCCCATGAGGAGGATCCCGACGTCACCGCTCGCGGTACGCGCCGCCGCAAGGCAGTCGCCCAGGGTGATCCCTTCGCGGAGCGCGCGCTCGCTCGCGCGCTGGACGGTCGCGCCATCAGCGAGCGGATCGCTGAAGGGCACGCCGAGCTCGACGAGGTCGGCCCCGCCGTCGATCGCCGCGGCGACGAGCGCGGCGGTCTCGGCGCGCGACGGGAAGCCTACGGTGAGGTAGATCGCGACGGCGAGCCGCCGCTCGTCCTTCGCGCGCGCGAATGCGCGGCCGATACGCTCCGCGCCGGCGCGAGACGCGACGGTCATCCGTCGGGGGGCTTCGCCCCCCGGCCCCCATGCCTCAGACCCCCGTCGTCCGGCTTCGCCCCCCGACTCATGACGACCTCCAGGTCCTTGTCGCCGCGACCGGAGAGGCAGACGAGCGCGATCGTGTCGCGGCCGAGCGCCGCGGCGACGTGGCGGAGGTCGGCGATCGCGTGCGCTGGCTCGAGCGCCGGAATGATCCCCTCGGTCCGCGAGAGGAGCGCGAAGCCCGCGAGCGCCTCCGCGTCGGTGCGCGCGACGTACTCGGCGCGACCGCTCTGCGCGAGCAGCGCGTGCTCCGGACCCACCCCGGGGTAGTCCAGGCCGGCCGAGACGGAGTGCGTCTCGCGGATCTGGCCGTCGTCGTCCTGCAGCACGAGCGTACGCGAGCCGTGGAGCACGCCGACCGATCCACCGACGATCGAGGCGGCATGACGACCGCTCGCGATCCCCTCGCCGCCTGCCTCGACGCCACGCAGCTTCACCGCGCGGTCGTCGAGGAACGCGGACCACATGCCGATCGCGTTCGAGCCGCCGCCGACACAGGCCACGACGACGTCGGGGAGGCGACCGCAGAGCGCGAGCGTCTGCGCCCGCGCTTCGCGGCCGATGACCGATTGGAAGTCCTTGACCATCGCCGGGTACGGATGCGGACCGATGGCCGAGCCGAGCAGGTAATAGGTGCTCCGGACGTTCGTGACCCAGTCGCGGATCGCCTCGTTCACGGCGTCCTTCAGCGTCCGGCTGCCGGCGTCGACCTCGCGGACGTCGGCGCCGAGGAGCTTCATCCGGAAGACGTTCGGCTGCTGGCGGCGCGCGTCGACCGTCCCCATGTACACGACGCACTCGAGCCCGAGGAGCGCGCACGCCGCGGCGCTCGCGACGCCGTGCTGGCCCGCGCCGGTCTCGGCGACGACGCGCTGCTTCCCCATCCGCTTCGCGAGGAGCGCCTGGCCGACCGCGCTGTTGATCTTGTGCGCGCCCGTGTGCGCGAGATCCTCGCGCTTGAGGAGGACGCGCGAGAGGCCGACCGCTTCCGCGAGGCGCGGCGCGTCGGTGAGTGGCGTGGGCCGTCCGACCCAGTCGCGCAAGAGACGCGCGAGCTCGTCCTGGAATCCGGGCTCCGCCCGTGCCGCGAGCCAGGCCGCCTCGAGCTCCGCGACGGCCGGCATGAGCGTCTCCGGCAGGTACTGGCCGCCGAACTCGCCGTAGCGCCCCGGTTTCGCCGCGGCGATCACACGCTCACCGTCCTCTTGATCGCGGTGATCCCGCGGATGAGCGGCGCCGGGTCGCCGGCGCGCATGAGCGAGGTGCCCACGAGCACGGCGTCGACGCGCGCAGGGAGCAGCCGCGCGTCGTCGACGGACGTGATGCCCGATTCGGCGACGAGGACCTGGCCCGGGAGCGCGAACGTGTGGAGCTGGCGGATGCGGCCAGGGTCGAGCACGCTCGGCTGACGCAGGTCGCGCGCGTTCACGCCGACGAAGCGCGCGCCCGAATGGACCGCTCGCCCGAACGCGGCGGGCTCGTGGGCCTCGACGAGCGCCTCCATGCCGAGACGACGCGCGAGCTCGACGAAGCGGTGGAGCGTCATGTCGTCGAGCGCTTCGGCGACGAGGAGGACGAGGTCGGCGCCGAACGCGCGCGCCTCGAGGAGCTGCAGCTCGTCGACGACGATGTCCTTCGCGAGCAGCGGGATCTCCACCGCGGCGCGCACCGCAGCGAGGTCGTCCAGGCTGCCGCGCCAGTGCCGCGGCTCCGTGAGGACCGAGATCGCGGAGGCCCCCGCGGCCGCGTACGCGAACGCCTGCCGCGCGGGATCGACGCTCGCGTTCAGCAGGCCCGCGGCGGGTGAGACGCGCTTCACCTCCGCGATGACTCGTAGATGGCTGCCGTGAAGGAGCGCACGCGCGCGGTCGCGCGGCCAGGCCGTGCCGCGCGCATGGAGCGCGGCGACGTCCGTCTTCGCGAGCGCCGCGGTGACATCTGCACTCCGCTCGGCCACGACGCGCTCGAGGAAGTCGGTCATGCCGGCGCGGCCTCCGCGGCGGCGAGGCGCTGGCTCGTGGCGACGAAGCGCTCGAGGACCTGGCCCGCGGCGCCGTCGTCGATGGCGCCAGCCGCGAGCGCGATGCCCTCGCGGACGCTCTTCGCCAGTCCGGCGACGTAGCACGCCGCCCCCGCGTTTAGCAGGATCGCCGTGCGCGTTCCGTCCTTCGCGCCGTCGAGGACGCGGCGCGCCATCGCGGCGTTCCTCGCCGGTGCGCCGCCGGTGATCTCCTCACGCGGCGCCGTCGCAAGACCGAGCTCCGTCGGGTCGAGCCGCCCCGCGCGCACCTCGCCTCCGCGGACCTCCCAGGTGCGCGTCGCGGCGGACGGGCTGACCTCGTCGAGGCCGTCCTCGCCGTGGACGACGAGCGCGTGGTCGGTGCCGAGCTCCGCGAGCACCCGCGCGATCTTGTCGCCGAGCGCGGGCGACGGCACGCCGAGGAGGATGCGCCGCACGCCGGCCGGGTTCGCGAGCGGCCCGAGGACGTTGAACACGGTGCGGATCCCGATCTCGCGGCGCACCGGCCCGGCGTGACGCATCGCGGGGTGGAAGCGCGGGGCGAACATGAACCCGACGCGGACCTCTTCGACGCACCGGGCGACACCGTCCGGACCGAGATCGATCTTCACGCCGAGCGCCTCCAGGACGTCGGCGCTGCCGCACGCGCTTGATGCCGCCCTGTTGCCGTGCTTCGCGACGCGCCCGCCCGCGGCGGCCGTCACGAGCGACGAGACGGTCGAGATGTTGAAGCTGTTCGAGCGGTCGCCTCCAGTCCCGACGATGTCCATCGCGCCGTCGGCCGCGACCTTCACCGCGACGTCGCGGAGCGCGGCGGCGAAGCCGGCGATCTCGTCCACCGTCTCGCCACGGATGTGCAGCGCCGCAAGGAACGCGCCGAGCTGCGCCGCCGTCGCCTCGCCCGCCATCACGGACGCCATCGTCCCGCGCGCGTCCTCGCGGCTCAGCGCGCGGCCGCTCGCGACGACCCCGAGCGCCTCGCGGACATCCATCAGGAGACGGGAGCCCCGCCCGGCGCCGCGACGAGCGAGCGGACGACGTTCTGCACGATGCGGTATCCGACGTCTTCCTTGAGCGTCATGATCGACTCCGGGTGGAACTGCACGGCGGCGATCGGCAGCCGCTCGTGCTCGAGCGCCATCACGACGCCGTCCTCGGTCTCGGCGGTGACGCGGAGCGGCGCGGGCAGCGTATCGCGGCGCGCGTAGAGCGAGTGATAGCGGCCGGCGCGGAACGTCCGCGGCACGCCTTCGAACAGGCTTCCGCCGAGCACGTGGATCTCCGACGCCTTGCCGTGCATCGGACGGTCGAGCACGCCCAGCGTCCCGCCAAAATGCTCGACGATCCCCTGGAGGCCGAGGCACACGCCGAACAGCGGCAGCTCGCGCTCGAGCGCGACCCGCACCGCGAGCCCGACGTCGAGGTCGCCCGGCCGGCCGGGGCCCGGCGAGAGCACCACCGCCTGTGCGCCGAACGCGTCGAGCGCCCCGCGGAGCTCGTCCTCCGCGAACCCCGCGCGGATCGTCGACACCTCGGCGCCGGTGCGTCGGAGGTAGTTCGCGAGGGTGTGGACGAACGAGTCCTCGTAGTCCACGAGCAGTACGCGCCGCCCGACTCCCACCGGCTCCGCCGGTGCGTGCTGCGCCGCGGTGACGCCGGAGGGCCGCCGGACCGCGTCGAGGAGCGCGGCCGCCTTGAGCTCGACCTCGCGCTCCTCGGCCTCCGGGATCGAATCGATGAGGAGCGTCGCACCCGCGCGGATCTCGGCGACGCCGTCCTTCACGCGGATCGTCCGCAGCGTGAGGCCGGTGTTCATGTTGCCGTCGAAGCCGACGAGGCCGATCGCGCCCCCATACCACGCGCGTGAGCTGCGCTCGTGCGCCTCGATGAACCGCATCGCCCAGAGCTTGGGCGCGCCGGTCACCGTCACCGCCCACGCGTGCGTGAGGAACGCGTCGATCGCGTCGAAACCCTCGCGCAGGATGCCCTCGACGTGGTCGACCGTGTGGATGACGCGCGAGTACATCTCGATCTGCCGGCGGCCGATGACCCGGACGCTCCCCGGGACGCAGATCCGTGACTTGTCGTTGCGGTCGACGTCGGTGCACATCGTGAGCTCCGATTCGTCCTTCTCCGAGTTCAAGAGCTCGAGGATGTTCTCGGCGTCGCCCATGACGTCGCGCCCCCGCGCGATCGTCCCGGAGATCGGGCAGGTCTCGACGCGCGTCCCCTCGACGCGCACGTACATCTCCGGCGACGCCGAGACGAGGTACTCGGATTCGCCGAGATTCATGAGCGCGCCGTACGGCGCGGGGTTCCGCTCACGCAGCCGGTGAAACACCTCCGACGGCCGCGCCGGGCACGGCTCGAAGAACATCCGGCCGGGCACGACCTCGAAGAGATCGCCGCGGCGGAACGACTCCTGCGCGAGGCGGACGGTCGCGGCGAATTCTCCGGCCTCGTGGTCGCCGGACCGCTTGACCGCACGACACCCGCGGTACGGCGTCGCGTCACCGCTCCTCGGCAGACCCGCCGTCGACGCGCCGTCGACCGCGAGCTCGTACTCCTGTCGCCGGGCGACGCCCCGGGTGTGGTCGACGATGACGAGCCGGTCCGGCAGAAAGAGAACGAGATCGCGCTTCGCCGGTTCACGCATCAGGCGATAGGCGATCGGCTCGAACTGGAACGCGAGGTCGTAGCCGAACGCGCCGTACAGGCCGAGGTGACCGTCCTCGGCGCTGTAGAAGAGGTCGACGAGCGCGCGCACGATCGTGAAGACGGAGCGCTGCTTCGAGCGATCTTCCTCGGCGAACCGCTCGCGAGGCGGCGCGATGGTGCCGCTCACCCGGTCGGCCGCGGCGTCGAGTCCCGCGAGCGCGTCGAGCTGGGCGAGGCGTGTGGTGACCGCCGGGAGGAGCACCCGACCGCGGTCGTTGAGCGCGTCGATCGCGAAGTCGCGGTCCCGTGCGACGAGCTGCAGCGGCGGGTCGACGAAGCCAATGTCCCACCGCGTGTACCGCCCTGGGTACTCGTAGCTGGAGGCGAGGAGGACCCCGCGGTGCTCGTCGAGCGCGGCGAGGACCGGATCGATCGCGCCCGCGACGGGCACGGCCGTGGTCTCCCGGCGTACCGCGATGCCGCCGCGCGTGCGGTACTCGAGGATCTGCCGCTCCGGCCCTGCGATCAGCGTCATGGCACCCGCCTCCAAGAAATCGAACGCCCTCGCCCGATTCTCGGGACGAGGGCTCGTGGTGCCACCCGATCTCGGCCCGCCGTCGCCGGCGGACCCTCAGCCTCCGCGATCACGGAGCGCCCGTTGGTAACGGCGGGCTGCCGGGCGCCCCTCACGCGGTCCCCCGCTTCGGGGCGCCGTCTCGCGGGACCCATTCCCGCAGTCTCGCCGTCCCGGGCTCTCACCTGGCCCCGGTTCTCTTCACGGCTCCGGCCGCGGTACTCGCTCCCGCTCGAGCGACGCTCGGCAAATGCTCGCATTCCCGACACGCCACCGCAAGTGGACGCAAGGCGGCGCCGTTAGATTGGGTCGCGTGAGGAGCATCCGCGCGAGAGGGCGCCCAGCGGGACCGATGGCCGTCCGCTCGACCCTGCCGTCGCACTCGCCGGCCGAGATCCGCGAGATCCTCCGCGGTCTTCCGACGGCGACCGGGTACACGGTCACGGTGAAGCCGCTGCGTTACCGGACGGCGCCGCACCTCCAGGCCTTCACGTGGTGGGACCACCCCGAGATCGTGCTCCAGGTGCCCGAGCCCTTCCGCCCGTTCCGCGAGCTCGTCGACCTGGGGAGCGAAGGGACGCCGCTCGTGCTCTTCCGCACCCGGCGTGAGGTCATCCGTTTCCTCTACCTTCACGAGTTCTGCCATTGGTGGCTGTACCTGACGCACGGCTGGGGCTCGGCCGCCGAGATCGCATGCGACCGCTACGCCTTCGCGAACTACCGGCGGCGCGGCCCGGTGCGTCCACCGGCGTCGCGGACGCGCGGAGACCGCGCCGCCTAAGAGCGGGCAAGCTCCTCGAGTCGTTCGAGGGACGGCGGGGGAAGCTGCAGCGCCGGCACGACCATGAGGTTGTGACGGGCCACGAGCATCTTCAGCTCGCCGATCGCACCTTCGAGCTCTCCCCGTACGCGCTCGTCCACCGCACGCGTCGCCTCGCGCTCGCCGAGGATGCGCTCCCCGGGCAGCCGGCGCAGGCGGGCGTCGCGGCCCGCGAGCCAGGCGTGGTGCGCGCGCAGCCGCGTCACCAACCGCGCCCGCTCTTCCCCGATCTCGCGGCGCAGGTCGGCCCAGGGCGGAGACGCGCCCGCTGTCCGCATGACGTGACGCGCCGCCCAGGCGTCGCCGGCGTCGTCGTCGGGGTCGAGCGGCAGTGGCGAGCCCTCGCCCGGCAAGCCGGAAAGCTCGCCGGCCACATGGAGCTCGTGGAGGCGTTCCCGCCCAGTCTCTCGCCTCAGGGGTAGGGGCACCTGTCAGCGAGCGAAGCGAGCGTGCGAGAAGACATGCTTCGCATCAGGCGATACGCGCGGTGACGATGCCGCCGGGTGCGACCGCCACGGCCGTGGGGACGAGCGCGATGCCGTACTTGCGGGCGAGCTCCGGTCGTTTCGCGACGTCGACGGTCACGACCTCGCGTCCCTGCGCGCGGAGCTCGTCCTCGAGGGTGCGGCAGTCCGTGCAGAGCGGATGCGTGAACTGGACGACGATCTCGCCGCGTGGCGCCGCGCCGAAGTCCGCGAGATCGACACGCGCGAGCGGTCCGGGACGGATGCCACGCAGCCGGGCGGCGACGCGGTACATCTCGCAGCCGGCGCACAGACCCGTCGCGGCGGCGAGCGCCGCGAGCGCGGCGACGATCCCCGCGAGCACGGCCCCGACGGCGGCCAAGCCGGTGACGTACGCGACGGTCGACGCCGTGAGGAAGATCGCCCCAACGAGATTGGCGAAGCGCGGCGGTCGTGAGTCCTCGATCGGACCCTCACCGATGCGCGGCTGCAGGACCTCGAAGTAGAAGAGGCACGAGAGGCAGAAGCGCCGGCCGAGGGTGAGGCCGATCCAGAGCTGCGCAGCCTGCAGTGC